>Ga0210044_10001725_pt1 | contig 33436 bp, 24 predicted proteins | sample CryGey13umfilter_2_FD_183959 | JGI IMG/M metagenome (GOLD analysis project Ga0210044, IMG submission 183959) | Groundwater microbial communities from aquifer in Utah, USA - Crystal Geyser 4/9/14 3 um filter (SPAdes) (version 2) | ecosystem: Environmental > Aquatic > Deep subsurface >...
GAAATTGGGCTTGAAGAATCACTAGTTGTGGTTTGATTTAAAAGATGGAATTAAGATATTATACCTCTGGTTAACCTTTTATAAAATAGCGGTTTCAAGGCATAATACTCCTAAAAATTTGGCTTTTGACTTATAAATTTTGATAGTCAAGAGCCATTTTTTTATGACTTAATATAAGAATCAGAACATTTCAAGCTGCTGCGGTGCAGGTTTTACAGGTACGCTTTCCGAGCCCCAGAATGTTTTTATTTCGCCATATTGCTTATCGGTTATTTCAAGAATACTCACATTCCCTTTGGGAGGCATTATCTGGTCAACTCTTTTATTATGCACTTTTGAGCTTTCCTTGCTTGCACAATGCCTTATATAAACTGAATACTGCATCATAGTAAAGCCATCCTTTATCAACCCCTTTCTGAATTTTGTATAATTCTTCCTGTCCTTTTCAGACTCAGTAGGTAAATCAAAAAAAACAAAAAGCCACATAATTCTATACGCGCTTAATCGTTCTGAGGACATATAATATTAAAGTAATTCAGGATATAATATTTTATTAGTTTCACCTGCAAAACATCTTGCAAGCGATGCTGTTGTTTCGGTTAATCCAACCATCAAAGGTCTTTTCTTATTATTTATTATAATATCGCAGGTCAATACCTGCAGCAGCTCAGCTTTTATTTCCTTAGTAAGTTCTTCATCTTCTTTCATATTGCTTTTCAATTCAATTACAGCTTTGTCAACAAAAGGTCGGTATGGTTCCATTATATCATCAGCCAGGCAGAAAGAGTTATAACGGTTTTTATGATGTATTCCCAAAGTGGGAAGCAAGCCCGACCCGGCAAGTGCGCGTGCAACCGCCGCCCTGAGGATTGCGTAGCCATAATTCAAAGCAGAATTTGGCGCTAAGCCGTACCGGTCTCTTCTGAAATCTTCTCCCATTAAATTTTTCCAGTAAAACCGTGCTGCTTTTGATTCTTCATTTGAGGTGTCTCCGCTCTTAACATTCTTTACAATTCTTTCAAGAGCGGAGCTGTCTATTTTTAATTTCTTAAGCAGCTTTGCCTGGTTGTTTATTTTTGCTTTTATTGTTTGCTGCCACAATTGTTTTTTGAGTGGTTCTTTCGCGTTTATCTGGTTACGGAATTTTTCTGTTTGCGTCTGGTTGGAATCTAAATGAAAAAGCATTGAGGATGGATGATGTTTTGAATCGCAAAATACAACCGATGCATTGTTCTCTGAAAAATGTTGAATAACGGATTGCGTAAAAGTTATGGAAGGGTTGTCCAAAACAACAAAACCAATATCTTCAGCAGGAACCTGATTAAGCTCCCCGGTGTCCCTGTTTGTTATAACAAGCTGATCATCCTTTATGTTAAGATGACAGGCACTGCTGAAAAATAGAGTATGTTTAATCATTTTACTACAGAAGTAATTATTCTACCCAATACCGATAATTTTACTTTAAGCGGATTATGCGATAACCAACCACCTTTCCCAAAACCAAATCCTGTTATACGAATATAGCTTGGTCGGTTTTCATCTTTAGTGTTAGCCGAATTGTGTAGGCGGAATTCATAATATTTTGATGAAAGTGCTTCTACCTTATATAAATGTTCACTTAATACTTCTTTATTATCTTTATAATTTTCATATTCTTCATCAGTTAATCCAAGTAAAAACAAATCATTTATTTGTAATGATGTTACAAATTCTGAACCATCATCCTGTTGTTTGTTAATGGCTGGTAAACCTTGTTTTACTCTTTCAACAGCCTCCCAGAATGTAACTACCTTCTCGTAAAAATCACCGTTCTCATTTTTATAAATCGCCACGTGATGATTATGCATCGGGTTTACATACTGATTCAATTCTTTAAGCATTTCAGCGTTACCAATAGTTTCTCTTATTCTTACTTTTTTGACAGGGATTGGTTCTCCGTTTTTATTTGGGATGAAAATTTTAGGGATTTTATTCCCTGCATCATTATAATCAAAGAATGTTCCCTTAGGCACATCGAATTTTTTCTGTTCAGTGTTAACCCCCATTTCTTTTATTCTGTTAAGTATAATATCTCTTATACCTTTATCCACAATCTTTTTTATCTGAGCACTCGTTAGTTTCTCCAAAGGCTTTGTTATATGAAAATATTCTTTACCATCTTCACCAGTATGTTTTCCATAAACGGATTCTTTATGAAGTTCACCCCTTGCTGCTTCTCCCTGGCTGAAAATTATTTTTCCGTTTTTATCCTTTCTCGGTCTGCCATTATAATCAAATAATGGTTTTTTAATTTTTGTAATTATGCGGTCTGTTTTTTTGTGTGTTATAAGAATGTTCTGGACAGCATTGTTCGCGTCTTCCCAAAACTTTTCCCACGGTTTTGGGATTTCGTATTTCTCAAATATATCTTCACTTTGTAAGCCCCTGGCTTTCAGTGTAGAAATCTTTTGCAAATAACTTTTTTTAGTTAAAGCAACTGTAAGTGCATCAATGGCATGATGGCGATGGTCGTCTCTTGTTTTATACGAATAAAACTTTCCGTCCTTCACTTTACCTTGAAGCAATTTCCCTTTCTTTTTAAGACTTTCAAGATCTTTTTCCTTAGTATTAAAATTCCATTCTAAGATATCTACAAACTGATTATTTTCATCAACTGCTCCATAATATTCGCCATCTTCTAAATTCTCAATGTTTATTGATTTATTAAGAATTGTGTCTAGTCCCCAGTAGTGCCTGAGTAATGCAGTAGCACTTCCTTGTGTAACATCAACATTTGAAAAGATACTTTTCAGATAATTTTTTGATGCTTTAGAAATATATCTGGTATCATTTAGTTGACTGGAAATAAACTCATCAACATCAGGAATTTGCTTGCTAATAAATCTTTTATATTTAGGATAGTTGTTCTTAAAAAGTTTGTATGCTCTATTCTTTACTTCATCCCATTTTTTATCGTTACTCCCATAAAATTGGAATGGAGTTCTATCACCCTTTGCTTTGTTCTCATCTGCAAGGCAAAGAGTTTTGTTTTGCATACTATCGTTTAATGATACGCTGTATGGAATAATATGCTCAACCTGAACATAGCCGTCATCAAATAACTCATGTACACCGATTTTCTCGCCGGTATATGGACAGCTATGATCGCACTCTTCCCATAAAATGACTTTCTGGATATTAGCCCTGGAATGAGGTTTATTATAATCATCCAGTACTTTTTTTGCTTCATCGTTTCGTTTTTCATTTTCCATATTATCGAATTTAATTTTGTCCCTCATCTTCTTAGGCATTTTCAGTTCTCTTGCTAACTCTACTTTTATAGCTTCAGGCTTGCCATACTCTTTAATTATTTCATTTACAACTTTTCTTAATTCATACAAAGCTTGCTGTACAATTGGATTCCTCAGATTTTCCGGTTCAGGCAATTTCTCAGAATCACTTTCAGCTTTTTCTAAAAAACTATGATGATAAAGTTTGCTTAATCTTTCATCTGAAAGCTTATATTGCTTCCTCAAAAAGTTTTTTATTTTATCTGTTTCTTTTCCAGGTTCGGATTTTTGACCTGCAATAGCAATTACTGTGTCTTCTATTGTTTTCTTTTCTTCGTCAAGAATTGTTTTCCAACATTCTGCACCGAATACTTTTTTTAATCCACCCAGAAGAACAGCTTCATTATATAGTTTACCTTCCTTGAAATAAGGTAAAATGTTATTAATAGCTTTACGGCTTAAGTTTGAATAATCTTCAGCGTATCTAAATTTTAATAATTTTTCTACTGATTTATCATCGAGTTCCCAATTTGTTTTAGCATATTCAGAAAGCCATTCTTTACTAGTAGCAAATAATTTAATATGCCATACTTTTTCTTTTTCTTCATTACTCATACTGTCCCAGCGTTTTTTCCCAAATATTTTTCTGAAACTACTAATGGTTCTATTCCCGGTTATTTTATAATCATCTTTGTAATTAAAAGTCCCTTTTTCCAGCTTTAGTTTTTTCTTCAGTTCCTTGAAGTCAAATTTCTTTTCCTTGGAATTAATTAACTCTACGACTATCTGTCTTTCATTCTCATCGAGCGGGTTTTCTCCATGTTTGATTGAATTGATAAACTGGTGCATCCTGAACTCTTCAAAAGGAATTGCACTAATAGGACAACGGGGTTTATCTGGTTCGAAAGTGCAATGCCCAATTAAATGTTTTTGGGACCTGAGAGTGCGTTGATAAAAAAGGATTCCATTTTCGTGATCACCAAGCGTTGTTTTCAATTCATCAGTTAGAATTTCCGGATAATATTTTCTCTGACTTTCCCAAGTTATTTCAAATTCATCCAAGTACATATTCCTAGTGGTATATCTGTTCCTTAACCGCGTTTTATGTGGATCTTCATTATTAAGGTAATTGCCAAGTGTCCCAAATTCTTTAATTTTTTCTCGCGTTTGATTAATTCCAATTATTCCTTCTTTTGGTTTTCCATCATAAATTTTTCCTTCATCTTCTTGTTCGCTTGTTTTTAATGATTCCTTGTAGCCTCTTCGTTGAGCAAATTGATAAAAAATTCTCCCGATCTCATTCAAACTAAGTTTCTCACCTTTATAAGCTTTTGCTCTGCATTCATATGGATTGATAGCAAAGAAATCCTTTAACTCTTCATTTAATTTTTCTTTAGTTATTTCTGTTTCTAGATCATAGATGACAGGGAACATCTTATATTTTGACAATAGCTGGGCAAGTTTTCTTTTCCTTCTTTTTCTTCTAAATGTTTGTCTGCGAATCTGTCTTTTCTCTCTACGTGTTGCATTTTTTGAAATTTCATTTCCTTTCTCGTAATTAACACCTGGTGAAAATATATGTGAACCAATACCTTGTATTTTTTTTGTTTCAATGTTTACTAATGCCCACCCAATTGAATTAGTCCCTAAATCAAGACCTAGTATTTTAGTCATTGCAGGTACCTATAAATTTTTTATTATAAAGATTTATTTGTTTTTTAAAAAATAAAAATTATCTTGTTCATATAAGATTTTTCCATCTTTTAAAATCTTATCACAATAAGGCTATATGCCGAAGGTTTTAAACCTATCGCCCCGCTTCGGTGGGGCATTTTTATTTTTGGGACAGAAACCGTTATATCCCGTATCTCACGATTATTTTTTTATAAATCTAAATATTTCCGGGAATAATCAGAATAATTCTTTTTAATATGTGCAATAAATTCCTTCTTCATTTCTTTTAGAACCTGATAAAGAATTTTATTTTTGCCAGGAAGAATTACTGCATTTAATTTTTTGCAAAGATCATTAAATTCAGTTTCTAGCATTCTCCTGTCAGTAAACTCAAGCAGACACAAACCTTTTTCAGTAGCATGTGCAAACATTGGTCCCAGTTTTGTGCCAAACCTTACAATATTTATAACATTTTTATCTTTTAAATTTTTTGGTGAATGGCCAAATATATTTTTAACTCCATCATTAAATCCGCTAAGTGAATCATATCCGATATTAAAGGCTGTATTAGTAACTGAATTTCCTTTTTTAATTTGGTTATATGCTTTATTAATTCTTAACATTCTTTTAAATTTTAACTGAATACACTTGTTTCTAAGAGCTATAAGCTAAATGCTATTTATTTTGCTCCATTATTTTTTTCAAACCATTATCATTAACTTGCAATTGGCCAATACCAATTAATCTTGGAGTTAAAATTGCCCAGTTTTTATCTTTGGAAAAAACTTCTTTAAAAATCGGTAAAGCTTTTTCAAGCTGACCTATATTTGTTAAAGTAATTGCATGCCAGTACTTCATTTCCAAATTATCGGGAAACATTTTTTCTGCAGTAGAATATTCTTTCATTGCAAGCTCCATATAACCGTGTTCAACTGCCAGGTCGCCTGCATTCATATGATCATAAGCACGGTGTACTTTTAAAATTCTTTTTAATTCAATAATTGGATTAGGATCATCTTCAACCCGCAGATCAATTACTCTATCTTTCCAAACTTTACCTGTTGATTTACCTTTAACTATTAATAATGCAGCAGATTGTTTACCTCTAATATCACCGCCCACACTCTGTGCAGCTTCAAGTGCAGCTACCATTCTTTCAGCAAGCGGTCCATTAGTTTCTGTAAATGCTTTTTCCATAGCAGGCCATACTTTATCATTCAGCATAAGATTTGCCTGAACTGCAAAATCTTTACCTACAATTCCGCCTGCTGCAGGAATACATTTTGCTCCAGTATAATTTGCCGGTGGGTTTTTTCCATCTAAAATTGCTAATTGTCTTACATCTCTTCCATCATCATTTGTTGTTAGCATTTGTACAGCTTGTTCAGGTGTTAACCCGTTTTTTAACAAAGCTAACCCTTGTGTTCCAAATGCAGGATTTACAAATGACTGAGTAGCAACGACGCCAACCCCTGCTTCTCCCCAGGTAACAAGACTGCCAACAGAAAACCAATGAGATTGTACTGCAACCCCCATTTCTCCTGTTACTGTATCCCTGGCAACAATTGAAAAGGTGTAAGCCAAAGGTTCACTCTTATTAAAAAAATTCTGAGCTTCAATGGTGGCAGAAAATATACCAAGACATATTAAAACAAACATTAAAATTTTATTTTTCATTTTGAAATCCTTTTTAATTTTTAAAATCAATTTTGTTGTGTGTGCCGTCACAAAACGGTTTGTTGTCAGAAGCCCCGCAGCGGCATAGTGCTACTTTATTTTTTGCTTCTAATATTTTTCCATCGTGATTAACTAATCTAAAGTTTCCGTTTACAAGCAATGGTCCGTTTGAAGATAATTTTATCTCTACCATTTTATTATGTTCAGCTTTAGTGTTTTCATTAATTAATTTTAAAGATCCGGAAGGACAATTTTTAACAGCTAAAGCTAATTTTTCTTTTGTTGCATTATTTAAATTTACCCACGGTTTGTTTTCAATATTAAATATTTCAGGTAATTTATTAACACAGTTTGCTGAATGTGTGCAGATTTTAGGATCATAGCTGATTCCCAGTTCATCTTTTTTATAATTTTGAACTTCTTTGCTCATAGGTTAACCTTTCAGTTTAATACTAGATTTAATTTTATAATTAAAGTATACTTTAAATTAAATTATTTCAATTGAAATATTGATAAATATTTGTCATCTTTCTTTTTATAATTTAAGTTAATCAATAAATTATATTAATACTGCTATGACAAACAAAAACTCATCAAATACAACCATAAAATTTTTTATATCTGTTATTGGATTGGTTGTTATAGTTTTTATCTTAAAAGAATTGAGTCATATTATCATTCCATTTGTTGTTGCTTATTTTTTATTCTTTCTATTTTCTCCTATAAGTAACTATTGTGAAAAGAAAAAAATCCCATCATCTGTTACCGTAATTTTGGAAGTAATTATAACAATTATATTTGCTTGGTTAATATCAACTTTAGTAATTAGTTCGGCAATTAAATTTGGGAATGAAGTTCCGGAATACATAAATAGATTTAATTCCATTGTTAAAGACACTGCCTTAGCATTTGGAATAAATGATCCTTTCTTTAAGGATTTCTCTCTTCAAAAAATAATCAGCAATATTGACTATAAATTACTAGCCGGTGGAATTTTTACATCTACATTTTCAACTGCTGGAAATGTTCTAATAGTTCTTTTCTTTTTTGTTTTTGTTTTTACCGGACACAATACTGTTTATTCTGCTTTTAGAAAAAGATTTGTAACCAAAAAGGTTGAACCTGAATTAGATAAATTAAAAAACAAATATTACATTAATTCAAAAGACCCAAATCCAGATTTTTCACATTGGATGGGAAATAAATTTAACATTGAAAGAAATGAACAGGAAGAAAAACTTTCAAACACCTTTAAAGCCATTACAGAGCAAATACAAAAATATCTCATTTCTAAAATGGCAATAAATTTGGGTGCGGGAATTACTGTTACGATAATATTATCATTATTAAATGTAGACTTTCCTATTATTTGGGGGCTGTTTGTATTTCTATTTAACTTCATACCGGCTCTTGGCTCTACTTTAGCACTTTTACTACCTACATTAATGGCTTTGGTTCAATTTGAATCAATAGGTTTTGCAATTTTAATAGCAGTTATTTTAGCCGGCATTCAAACATTGTTTTTTAATTTACTTGAACCGAATATTTTAGGTAAAAAATTAAACTTGAATCCTTTGGTTATTTTATTAGCCGTTCTTGCATGGGGCTATGTTTGGGGGATAGCAGGTATGTTGTTGTCCGTTCCCCTTACAGCTATTATTAATATTATTTTATCAAATTCAGAATCAAAAGACCTTAGGTTTATTAGTGATTTGATGAGTAAAAAATAAACCCAGATTTTCCATTGGAAAACCTGCCCTCAGGGCCGACAATTTGTAAGTAAATAAAGATCATATACTTAGTTATATAAAAATCTCGGAATTCGTTATTTGAGTAATATATTTTTCTTACAAATTGCCAGGGGTTAACCCCGCTATATAAAATGTTTTATAAAAACATTTTATATAGCGGCCTTCGGCAAAAAATTCATTTCCAATGAATTTTTTGGGATAAAATTACTCCAATGACTTTTTTAAATATGATTTAATGTAGTCAAACATTTCTTTCCCAATAATTACATCTTCAAATATACTTTTTATTATTTCCTTGTTTATCTTATTAAAATCCTTTTCTCTTGGCAATATCATTGTCCCTGATAAATCAATAACTGCTGGGCTTACAGTTAACATTTTATCGTCTTGCTCATAATAACATTGCGGTCTATGTTTTTTTCTGAAAAAGACAATAACCTCCCATCCAAAAATTTCGTTATAATTACCTATAATATTTATCATCGGTTCAGTATTAATGTTAACAGCTTTTTGAAAAGAATAGTAAATTTTTTCAAATAAATTTTTAATAAAATTAATGTCTTTAGATTTTATAACAATATATCTTCTTAAACCATCGCTAACACCGTATACATCTTTTCTTCTGCTGTCAATTAATTTTTCACCATATTTATTTATTAAGATTTCTAATTCATCTAAAATTATTAAATCTTTTTTTGCAACAGCTTGAAAGTGAAGGTGATCAGGAGCAGAAGCGCCGCATTGGGGACCATTATATAGAACTGAATAATACTTATGTACTCTTTTGGCAAGCTTTAGAAAACGATGGAAAGATCCATCAATTCTTTGTGGAAAATGTTTTTTAAAAACAATTGTAAAATGTTCATAAAATATTGGGTATGGATTACAAAATAATAAAAACTCATTTTTATATTCCAATCCCTTTTGTTCTTTAGGTAAATTATCTAAACACAAAAAACAATCTCTTTTTTCTATCTCTTCTTTTGTAACATCGGCTTTTGTTGATTTAATTCTTTGAGGATTAAGTTGAGCATTTATAACAAATCCATCAAACTGAAAAGATTTAGTTTTAACTTTTTCTAGTTCAGCATATCCATTGTTTAATAAATCCCAGTCAAGTTTTTGGTTTCTTAAAAGAATAACCAAAGCGTCAGCATAATTTTTTACTTTTAAAAAATTCTCCGTTTCTTTAGAGGTAAAAATTCGTTTTTCGAAATGATTTAATTCAACAAATTTCATTTTAATTTTTTATTCAATTTAATTCTTTTCTTTATTTCTGTTGTTCTCAAACTATCTTTATAAAAATCATATTCATTTTTTTTATCAATTAAAATATCTGAATCAGTATTCCCGCTCCACCTTCTGCAAATATAAATTGGTTTATAAATTCTTCCTACTTTATATTTTCTAGAGATAGCAAGACAGACAGAGTAATCCTCACCATAACTTACATTTGGAAAAGGGCTTTCTTTAAGCAGCCTGGTTAAAAATGCTCTTGGGGCACCAAAGCCATTAACCCGTAATGCGTTATTGTGTCCGTTGGTTTTTGTCCATTCATTGTGCGCAATTATTCCTGGTGGTATTCCATTTAAATTAAAATCCGTTAACTGATAAGCACCAATTACCATTCCACATTTTTCTTTATAATATTTATCGACAATTGTCTGAAGTGTCTTTTCATTTTTGTAAATGTCATCGCTGTCTAATTGAACAGAAAAGTTCCCACAATTTTTATGATTAACAGCTACATTCCAGCACCCTCCAATACCCAGATTTTTCTTTGGGGGAATTATGTGAATTATTCTTTTATCTGTTTCTGCTAATTTCTCAATTATTTTTTTTGTTCTGTCGGTTGAGTGATTATTAATCACAATTATATTAAAGGGGTTTTTTAATTTTTGGCTTTGGGCCGATCTTATTGCATCCTCAATAGTTCTTTCTCTGTTTTTAACTGGAATTATTATTGATACTTCGGTTTTACTTTTCGGTTTTGATAATTCTATATTTTTTATCTGTGGTTTTAAATAAGCACCAATTTCTTTTAAATGAAGCGTAAGTATTCTTTCTGCTTCTTTTTGTTTCGCAGCATTTTCCTTTTCTAAATATTCAAAATGCTTCTTGCTTTCTTTTATTTTTTTTAATTCTTCAAATGAGTAAAGATATTTGTTGTTTTTTTTTATTTCATTCTTTACAGAAAGAGAAAGTCGTATTGAATAAATTCCATTCCATAAAATTTTGTTTTTGATCTCAGTTAATTGTTTTTCAAATTTATTTTTACTAAAAAACATAAGTGGTCCAAAATCAAAGTTATCCCTAACACTACCAAACTGATATTCATTTACCGGATGATTTTTCGTTTTTTTATTTTCTATTTCAGAATAATTTGAGTAAACTATTCCTGCATTCTTTTTACTGACTGTGTTTATAAATTTTGTTAGAGCATTTTTCCCTAAAGATATTCTTCCTTCTTTTGTAACAATCAACAAATATTTCGTATCTGTATATTTTGTTATTTTATTTAAAGTACTTTTAGCAAAAAAAGAATTGATGTAAAGTGTATTATCCTTTTGGGTTATCTCTTTCTTAGTAGTTAAAAAGAAAATATTTTTAACTGAAGGTTCATTGCCAAAAGTCTTCATGTTAAAATTATTTATTTGATCTTTAGAAAAAGGGATAAAGACAGTAATTTGATTTTTCATTTTACAGATTTAATTTTATGCCACCCCAAAACTCACTCCCGCTTTCCGGTAACCCCCACTGTGAATAATAAAGTTTGTCAAATAAATTGTTAACTCTTGCATATAATTCAAGTTCACTTTTCATTATACTAAAATTATAAGCAGCTCTAATATTTGTAACTAAATAATCTGGTAATTTTTCAAAATATAGTGAGCCTTCCTTTAACCCGAATTGAGTACCTAAATAAACAAATTCAAAATTAATTTGACTTCTTTCAGTCGGAAAAAATGAAAGATCAATTGATGAAATTATTTGCGGTTTATATTCAAGTGTATCTTTAAATTCTCCAGAAAGATTTTTTGCATTTGCATTTAACCAAGTAAAGTTAAAAGATGCTTTAAATTTTTCTGAAAACTTATATCTTGTTACTGTTTCAACTCCAAAAGTTCTAACTTCATCTTTATTTATTCTTATAAATTGTTTGCCCGGTAATGTAGTTCTTACAATACCGTCTTTTAAGATTGTATAAAATAGAGCAATATCAAAATCACCTTCTGAAAATATTGATCTAAATCCTCCCTCAATTGTTACGGCAGTTTCTGCTTTTAAGGAAGGGTTAAGTACAAACCTTCCTAAAGCTCCGGAAAAAGCTTCTCTTAAAGTAGGGAATCTTGCTTTCCTGCCGTATGTAAAACGAACTGATTGATCATTGTTAAAAGAATGAACAAGCCCTAAATTTAATCCATAATCGTTAATAGAACTCTTTGCTGGTTTATCTCCGGTTTTTGGTGTGGTTGATAGGTCATAGGATAATCCGAAGACTAAAGTTGTTTTATCCAAAAAATATTCAAGCTCTCCATTGCCGCTAAGTACATTCTGTCTATAAATATTTTCTTGATAACTCTGGCTTAAAATATTTTCACTGTGTGTAGATGTGTAGCCGCTTAATGATAATTTAAGTAATGCGTTATCTCTAATTAAAGAAGAATAAACTATTCTTCCATTAAAAGTAACATCTTTTCCTTTTTCAACATCATCTATCGATAAAAAAGTAAAATCTTTAAACTGATCAATTTGTGTTTTAACAGAAGTACCCGAAAAAGAAAATATTATTTTAGATGTATTACTTCTGGTAGGATAAATTTCTCCATTAAGATTTATTACAAATCTCTTCCATAAAGGATATTGCCAAAACCTTGGCTTTGAAACATTTTCTTCAGGTGGAACACCTTTTTCTGCATCATTGTAGGCAAAGGTCATGTTTAATTTTAATTTAGGTTTTTCATAATAGCCAATTTTTCCAAAGAAGTTTAAAGATTTGCTGAAACTGTTTACTCTTACTTTGGAATTACTAATGTAAGAACCAGGTAAAGAAAATCCATCTCTTCTATTGTATTGGATTGCCGCCATTATATTAAAAGGATTTAGTTTATCAGAATAATTTCCGGCATAACTTTGACTATTATTTTCACCTAATTTTAATAATATTTTTCCAGATGAAGGTTTGTCTTCAAGCGACAAAGATTTTATTTCAACTAATCCTGAAATCGAATTTGCTCCATATATTGCAGATGGAATTCCCTTTATTATATTAATTGATTCGATAACATCGGCAGGAATAAGGCTGAGATCAATTCTATTATCCCAGGGAATGTTAAGTGGTACACCGTCAAACAACAAGGTAATTTGCCTTTCTCCATTTCCCCTTATAAAATAAGTTGTTTCGCCGCGTGAATTAGTCTGAACCTTTACTGATGGTATCAACCTTCCAATATCGCTTAAATTTAAAGCATCAGCTTCTACAAGCTCTCTTGAATCTATATTAATTATAATCTTTGTTTCTAATTCTTTATCAGCTTCAACAGATATTTCTTTTAGTTTGTATGTTTTTAGTGAATCTTTATTTTGTCCATATAAATTACACGAAATAAATAACAATAAAGTAAATAATGAAATATTAAATCTCATTTAAATGGCTCCCATATATTTTAATTACCATATCCGTTTTTGATTCAAGATTAAAATTATTAATTATTCTCTCTCTTCCTTTTTGTCCAAAACTTTTTCTTTTATCTTTTGAATTTATAAGTAATTCAATTTTTTCTGTTAAATTTTTAGAATTTTTATTTTGAAATAAATAAGATGTTTCTTCATCCACAGCAATATCAAGAACTCCGTCTGAATTTGAACAGACTGTTGGTAGACCAGTTGCCATTGCTTCAGCTAATGCCAAACCAAATGCTTCTGCGTGTGAAGGAAATACAAAAATATCAAGCGCAGAAAGAGTTTCTCGTACATCTTTTATATAACCTGTAAAGATTATGTTATTTATTTTATTTTCTTTTGCTAAGTTTTTTATTTTTATCGCATATTCGTCTTCACCCCTGCTCGCTTCACCAATTATTATAAATTTTAAATTATCATGCTTTTTATTTAATTCAATTGCTGATTCTAAAAATTCTTCGTGCCCTTTGCCGGGGCTTAATCTCCCCATCATACCAATAACCAAATCATGTGTTTTTATTCCCCATTTTTTCCTTCCATTTATTTTCATCTCTTCATTTGAGAAATAATAATTTGTATTTATTCCATTATGCAACAATACTACTTTGCTTTCATCTAAAGGACAGGTTTCCAAAAGATTTTTCCTTATCACATTGCTAATTGCAAATACTTTAGTAACTCTTTTATATATAATTCTATGAAGAAGATCTTTTTTGATAATAAACGAACCAACATGTTTTGTTAAAAATAATGGTGTTTTATTTCTTATAAATTTTAAGCCTGGAACTAGTAACCAAAGATCCTTTGAGGCGTGCGTATGAATTATATCATATTTATTTTTTTTTATTAAACTATCTATAGATAAAATATTAAAAGGAAAAATTAAATTATTGGCACTCAGTGGATAAATTAAAATTCCTAAATTATTCGCTTCTATATGAATTCTGGAATTCTTGGTACAAATTAGAGTTACTTCACATTTCCTGTCAAGTAATTTTTTAATTGAAGTAATGGTTATCATTTCCATTCCACCCCAACTTTTGGATAAACAAGAATAGAGAATTTTCATAAATATATTTTATTTTTATAGATATTCTAAAAATTAAACAAAAATATTTTTATAAAAGCTAGAATGTTTTTAGTATGGCTGAATGAATGAATGTTATTGTGTAAATATTAAGAGTATTTTTATTATTTATTTTTTCAGTCATTCAGACATACATTCATACATATTTTATCAGTATATTTTCTTTAGTGTTGCTTTACTGAAATAATGTGAGAGAATTTCATCAAATTTATAACCATTAGCAGACATAACCGCAGCACCAATTTGACAAAGTCCAACACCATGCCCCCAACCAGCTCCTTTGATGACAAATGTTTGAGGTATTCCTTCTTTTATATTTTGCTTTTCAATAATAATTGCAGAACTGTATAAATGTGTTTCAGATAAAATTCTTCTTATCTCTAATTCTTTACCAATAATTATTGTTTTTTTGGAACCAATAATTTTTAGTGTAATTAGTCTCCCCGAATCTCCTCTTTCGCCCGGAATTAAATCTATAATATCACCAAAATCAATATTGGTTTTTTCATTAATTATTTTGGAGATGGTTTTTTGATTGTATTTCACTTCCCATCTATAAAAATCATTTGTGCTTTGGTCATAATCTACAAGAATATTTGAAAGTGTATTTGCATCAGTAGTATTACAAAATGCCGGTGGAGAATTTAATATCCATTTTTTAGAACAATTTTCATCAGAAAAATTTAGACTGTAATTTTCTGGTTCATATTTATAATCAATAACCGAAGTTAAGTAATCAATTTTTTCAGGTTCCCAGACATTTTCAAATGATTCTGTAATTCCGCCGCAACATTTGGAGTAACGGGTATCACAAACATTGTTTTTATATGTAAGCACAAGACCAGATGTTTCATTTACAGCTTTTAACGCCATGCCTGTAGAAAGTTTTGTTATACCATGATATCTTTGACAATGATCTGAAGCACAAACATCATAATTTTTATGTTCCTCTTGTTTTGTCCAGGTAATATGTTCAGCATTTTTTTCTTTAACTATGTTTTTATTTTTTAATTTTTTTGCCTTTGTGTTTATGTGGTTAAGAAGCCAGCTTCTTGAAACAACAGCGTGTGCTTTTAATGCTTGTAAAGATAATTTATCACTCATCTCTGAAGAAATAACACTACTTAGATAATCTTCAATTTTTATAAGATTTATAACAAGAATTTTATTTTTCCATTTTTTTAACTGTAAAGATCCTCTAAACCTTTCTTTTTCTTTATTCTCCCAATGAAATTTTTCACCAACTTTTATTTCCTTAAAAAGAAAATATTCTATTATTTCATTTGATGGGTTAAACTTTATTTTCTCATCAACTTCGATCGTCTTTTTATCATAACTCAAAACTATTTTATTGTTTTTTATTTCTGTACTTATTTTACCATTAAAAAGTTGTTTAAACCCTTGCACAGTATAGTCTCCATAAAGACTAAATTCTATCTTTTCTTGTGAAAAGATCCCGACTTTTATTATAGGATGTTTAACTGTTAAGCTCATTTAACTTTTAAGATAGAATAAAATAATACTGCCAAATATAGATAATATGAGAATGAAATTTAAGCTTGACTATTCACTACAAGTTGATAAAGAAAAGAACTTAAATAACACAAAACATCTTTGATTTGTTATTCTTCAATAGCAAAAAGGGATTTTCTTGTAAAAAAAGCATAATTTGAAGGATTGATTTTTTGAAAATAATTAGAATATAATTTATTAAAAATAAAGGAGATGTTTTTATATGGCACGCATTAATATTCTTATAATGGGAGCTGCTGGAAGAGATTTTCATAACTTTAATGTTTTTTTTAGAGACAACAAAAATTACAATGTTGTTGCATTTACTGCTACACAAATTCCAAACATTGACGGAAGAACTTATCCAAAACAATTAGCTGGAAAACTTTATCCAAATGGAATAAAAATTTATGAAGAAAAAGACCTAAAAAAATTAATTAAGAAATTCAAAGTTGATGAAATAGTTTTTTCTTATTCTGATGTTCCTTTTAACTATGTTATGACAAAAGCATCAATCGTTAACACATTGGGTATATCATTCAGATTACTTGGTGCTGATGAAACACAAATAAGAAGCATAAAGCCTGTTGTTTCTGTTCTCGCTGTCAGAACCGGTTGTGGTAAATCACAAACATCCAGAAAAATAGTGGAAGTGCTTACTGCTGCAGGTAAAAAAGTTGTTGCCATCCGCCATCCAATGCCCTATGGAGATTTAGTTAAACAAAAAGTACAACGCTTTGCAAAATATTCAGATCTTATAAAACATAAATGCACAATTGAAGAAATTGAAGAATATGAACCACATATTGCAAAAGGTGGTATTATATATGCCGGTGTGGACTATGAAGCAATTTTAAGAGAAGCCGAAAAAGAGGCAGATGTTATTTTATGGGATGGCGGTAACAATGATTTTTCATTCTACAAATCTGATGTTACTTTTACTGTTGTTGACCCTCACAGACCTGGGCACGAAATGTATTATTATCCAGGTAATACTTCTCTAAGAATGGCTGATGCAGTAATTGTTAATAAAATAGATTCTGCAGATTCTCAAGATATTTTTGATGTAATTGATAATGTGCGTGTAGTTAATCCGAATGCAACCATCATTGAAGCTGCATCACCGGTAATGGTAGATAATCCGGAGATTATTAGAGGCAAAAGAGTTCTTGTTGTTGAAGACGGACCCACACTAACTCATGGAGAAATGAAATATGGAGCTGGTACTGTTGCCGCTGAAAAATTAGGGGCAAAAGAAATTGTTGACCCACGACCATACACAGTAAAATCAATTACTGATACTTTTAAAAAATATCCTAATATTGGTGTTCTGTTACCTGCAATGGGATATGGAAAGGCACAAATGAAAGATCTGGAAAATACTATTAACAGAACAAAATGTGATTCAGTTGTAATTGGTACTCCTATTGATCTTGGAAGGTATATTAAAATCAATAAACCTCACACAAGAGTTAAATATGATTTACAGGAAATTGGCACTATTACAGTTGAAACTGTTTTAAAAGAAAAAGGAATTATTTGATTCAATTAAAATCTTCTTTGTTCAAAAGAGTTATTGCACAAGTGATAACTCTTTTTTTTATACATTTAAATTTATATATATATTGCTCTGAAATAAAATCGGAATGAATGTGAACTACTATTCTAAAATAATTTTCTACTTTACATTATTTTTTATATTCATAATTCTCTTATGGCTCTTGGATGTTGTAAATACAAATCTAATTGAATTATCTGCTTACTTTTCAATTGTACTGGGAATTAGTATGGCTTTAATTTCCTTTGGCAATAATAAAAAAGTTGTTTTGTTTTTAGGCACAATCATCTTCTTTATAGGGCTTGTCTTTTTTATTTTAAATAGCTTCAATTTTTACCAGATCAACAGATTAATTTTACCTTCGTTTATCTTAATAATCGGCACAAGTTTTTTTATACTTTTTATTGATGATTCCTCTAAAAAGAAAAATTTGTTTTTTTCATTTTTCTTTTGGATAGCCGGCTTAATATATATTATGATTTCAGGAGAATTTTCTTTTCCTAAATTTTTTTCATCTATAAAAGAAGTTGCTTACAGTTTCTGGATGGTGATGCTGCTTGTGTTTGGGGCGTATCTTTTCTTAAATAATTACTCTAAAAAATAATTATCTGTTTACAATTGTCCTTCAAGATAAATTAGTTTACCCGGTTTGTTGGCACCTAGTTTTGTTTCTTTAGAAACAATGAATGTAATCTTTTGTTTCGTTGATAATTGGGGTAATTTAAATGAATAATAATCGGGTAAACCTTCTTTTGAAGGTGAATACACTCCTAAAGAAAAATAACTTCTGGAAACATTTACCCAAAGTTGATAAGACATACTTTTTTCCAGTTCAGGCATATTTAGCATCTGGAAAAAACCTTGATTCTTGTCAAAGCTGATAATCAATTTACCATAACTTTCATTGCTGAATTTAGTCGGTGTTAAATTAACCACCGAAACATTTTTTGTGGTTAATAATTCTTGTAAGTCACTGTTCTTTTTAAAGGATGCAGTTAGTCCGCTTATTTGAAATTTTAATGTGTCAGCTTCCTGCTGCAGATTTAAAATTCTAGTGTTTGTTGATAAATACAACCACAAAAATCCGGCAATCATCAAAATGAATAAGAGAAAAATAACAGGAGTGTAATTTTTACTTTTGTTTTCTAAATAAGATTTTCTTTCTCTAATAGGTATATATGTGGATCTTTTAGAAGGCTCAGCAGTTTCATTTACAGCTTTTGGTTTATCAATAGTTTTCTTTTCTTCAATTTTTATTTCTTCTTTTTTCGCAATTATTGGTTCTGTTTTTTTTATTGGTTTAGGTTTTTCTTTTTTATTTAAAAAAGATTTAATATCCCTACCTGTTATTTGAGTTGCTTGTGATGGTCTGAATAGTTCATCTTTTTTTCTTTCAGATGTTACTATTTCAATATCTTCTGTCTCGGTTTTTATGTTTTCTTTATTTAGTGGTTTATCATCATAATTAATTTTTATATTTTCAATAGTATTTTGTTTTAGTAACTCTTCTTTAACTGGGGTAATTGTTTTTTCAGGTTCGTTTTCAGTTGTCTCAATTGTAAGTTTCTTTTTCTTTTCTCTTATTTCATTTTTATATGCATAAAGCTTTTGTGCAACTTTTGATTTTACATCATCGTCCGGTTTTTCTATAGTTAATATAGAAGGAAGAAGTGCTGCAAGATTTTGAAATTCCCCAAGTTCATACCAATTAAAATATTGGTCATGAGATAAATTATCTATAAAAGATGATTGTTCATCACTATCCAGGCATCCGAATGCAAAAGCGCTTATCAAGTCCTGATAATCTTTGTCAATATTCATCATTCACCTTCGGTTAAAAGATTTTCTCTTAAATTATTTGCAGCAATTTTTATTTTTGCTATAACTGTTTGTAATGGAATATTCAATCTCTCTGATATTTGTTGATGAGTTAATCCTTCATAGTAAGCAAGATAAAGAACATACTGCTGAGCATCTGTTAAATTATTAAGTGCAGTTTCAACATTTCCACTTATTGAAGATGCGGTATTTAAATCCAGGGGATCAATTGTTTGGGAAAGCCTTGGTATTATAAATCTATTTTCAAATTCTTCTGAATAATTTATGTTGCCGGCTCCTCCTTTTTTTCGTCTTACTACATCAACAGCTTTATTTCTTGCTATTGATACAAGCCAAGTAAAAGCATTATTTTTTTCTGAATCATATAGTTCAATCTTTCGCCAGATAATTGCAAATACTTCGATCAGTACTTCTTCTGCTAAAACTTTTTTTTCTACAATTTTTTTAATAAGTGTGTAAAGAAGAGGAGAATATCTATCGTATAAAACTTCTAGTGCTTTCGAGTCGTAATTTGCAACCCGAAGCATCAAATCGCTATCTGTTAAATTAGAATTTATAGCCAAGCTAATTGCTTATTTTATTATCTTTAATTGTCTGTTTAAAGTAAAACTAAGTAACTAAAAAATCAATAATTAGAAAGAAACATAAACATATATTGTTTAATTAAATAATTTTATTTTAAGCTTAGTTTTGATTTTACTATTTTTGTACATTATTCATAAAAATTAACAGTTAATGACTTCTAACGAAATAAGACAACAGTTTTTCGAATTCTTTAAAAATAAAGATCATAGAATTGTACCCAGTTCACCGGTTGTTCCTTTTGATGACCCGACTCTTTTATTTACAAATGCAGGAATGAATCAGTTTAAAGATGTTTTTTTGGGACAGGGTAAAAGAGAATACAAAAGAGCAGCAGATACACAAAAATGCATCCGCGTAAGCGGAAAACATAATGACCTCGAAGAAGTTGGGCACGATACATACCATCACACTTTTTTTGAAATGCTCGGTAACTGGTCATTTGGTGATTACTACAAAAAAGAAGCAATAAAATGGGGCTGGGAGCTTTTAACCAAAGTCTGGAAACTACCAAAGGAAAGACTTTGGGCTACAGTTTACAGAACTGACGATGAAGCTTTTGATCTTTGGAAAAACGAAACAGATATAAATCCAAAACACATTCTTCAATTTGATGAAAAAGATAATTTTTGGGAAATGGGTGAAACAGGTCCTTGCGGTCCGTGTTCTGAAATACATATAAATTTAAGCAATGATATTGAAAACCCTAAACTTGTAAATGCAGATCTTCCTGAATGTATTGAGATTTGGAATCTTGTTTTTATTCAATACAACAAAGATGAAAAAGGAAAATTGCACGAACTTCCGCAAAAACATGTTGATACAGGAATGGGATTTGAAAGAGTCTGTGCTGTTCTACAGAAAAAAAGTTCAAATTATGATACAGATGTTTTCACTCCTTTAATTGATACAATTACTTTAATGTCTGGTGTTAAATACAAAATTGAAGAAAATAAAATTGCAATGCGTGTAATTGCAGACCACATACGCACATTAACTTTTGCTATTGCTGATGGCGCAATACCCGGAAATGACGGAAGAGGTTATGTACTAAGAAGAATTTTAAGAAGAGCTTCCAGATATGGTAGAAAACTAAATTTAAAAGAACCTTTTTTATATAAAATAGTTGATACACTTGTAAAAGAAATGAGCAATGTGTTTCCCGAAATAAAAGAAAAACAAAGTTATGTTGAAAAAATTATCAAAGCCGAAGAGGAAAGTTTTAATAAAACATTGGACAGAGGAATAGAGCTTTTCAATCAAATTATAGAAAGCTTAAAACTGAAAGATGAGAATGTAATATCAGGTAAAGACCTATTTATGCTTTATGATACTTACGGTTTCCCAGTTGATCTTACAAATGTAATGGCTAAAGAAATTGGTTTTACTATTGATGAAAAGGGTTTTGAGAAATTAATGAACAGCCAGAAACAAAGGGGCAGAGACGCTTCAAAGGATAAGTTTTCTTCTATTAATATCAGCAAAGAAAATTTAGATTCTTTTGAATTAATAAGTAAAGATGAAACTATATTTACTGGATATGACGAGCTAAACACAAACTCAAAAATTATTGGTTATAAAAATGAAAATGAAAATGACTTAATTATTCTTGATAAAACTCCTTTTTATGTAGAGGCAGGCGGACAAATTGATGATCTGGGAGTATTGTCTGTTAAAGATAACAAATATGATGTCCTTGATGTAGCAAAGATAGACAATAAAGTAGTTCATATAATTGAATCAAATAAAAGTAATCCATTAAAAACCGGAAAAGAAGTTTTTGTAGAAATAGATAAAAACAGAAGATGGGATATAATGCGTAATCATTCCGCAACACATTTTATGCATTCTGCTTTAAGACAAATTCTTGGAACACATGTTCACCAGGCAGGCTCTTATGTAGGTCCGGACAGACTTCGTTTTGACTTTACTCATTTTTCAAAAGTTTCAGATACTGAATTAAAAGATATTGAGCAGCTTGTTAACGAGCAGCTCAGAAGAAACTTACCGCTTCAGCACCACAGAAACACACCGTTTGACAAAGCAAAAAAAATGGGCGCATTAATGTTCTTTGGTGATAAATACGGGGATAAAGTTAATGTTGTTCAGTTCGATGATTTTTCAATGGAATTTTGCGGCGGTACACATGTAAAAAATTCATCTGAAATTGGTTTATTTAAAATTATTAGCGAGTCCTCTATTTCCAGCGGTGTTAGAAGAATTGAAGCAGTTACAGGTGAAGGTGTGCAAAGATATATTGACTCTCAATTAGAACTAATTAAAGACAAAGAAGAAAAAATTGCAGAACTTCTTGAAGAAAAGAAAAAAATTGAAAAAGAAAATTCAGATTTAAAACTAAAAGGCAATCTTGGTCAGCTAACTTCTTTATTAGATTCTCCAATTAAATTAGGCAACATCAATATTTATAAAGCACAAATAAAAGCTGAAAGTGTTGATCAGTTAAAATCGTACGGCGATGAATTGCGCAACAAAACCAAAAATTCCGTGGGAGTTTTATTTGCAGAAATTGAAGGCAAGGTTGGTATTGTCTGCATAGTTACTGATGATTTGTTAAAGGATAAAAAACTTAGTGCCGGAAAAATTGTTGGTGAGCTTGCTAAACTTGTAAGGGGCGGAGGCGGCGGAAAACCACATCTTGCAACAGCCGGCGGTAAAGATATAAAAGCAATTCCTGCTGCTCTTCAAAAAGTAGAAGAAATTGTAAAAAGATTTTTAAACAGTTAAAACTGTTTCATTTCTCTATTTGTTTTTTAACCCACGACTTAAGTCGTGGGTTACAGAAATGAATAATTATTATTAAAACCGTTTTAATGGTTTATCCATTAAACAAACAAATAAAAATATAATTTGAAAAAAACTAAAACAAAATATATTTGTTCATCTTGCGGTTATGAATCGATTAGATGGCTTGGCAAATGTCCTGAATGCGAATGTTGGGAATCTTTTACCGAAGAAATTATTGAAGAGAGCAAACGATCCACAAAACCTTTTAAAGGAAAAATTAAAGTTCAGAAAATAAATGAAATTACCGCCAATGAAACAGATAGAATAACCTCAGGCATAATTGAATTTGATAGAGTGCTCGGCGGTGGACTAATGCCTGGCTCAATTGTTTTAATAGGCGGTGACCCGGGGATTGGAAAATCTACTTTGGCAATGCAGACAACTGCAAAACTGACTGACAAAGTTTTGTATGTGACCGGTGAAGAATCAACAAAACAAATTAAAATACGCTCACAAAGATTAAATTTAAATTCAGATGATTTTTTTGTACTTGCCGAGACAAATCTTTCAGCAGTTATTTCTGCAATAAAAGAAATTTCTCCAGCTGTTGTTGTTATTGATTCAATTCAAACAATGTTCCGTGAAGAGTTGGATAACTCCCCCGGTACTGTAACACAAATTAGAGATTGTACTTCTGTTCTTCAGGGTGTTGCCAAGAAAAATAATATTTGTGTTATTATTGTGGGACATGTAACCAAGGAAGGTATGATAGCAGGACCCAAAATTCTTGAACACATTGTTGACACTGTTCTTTACTTTGAAGGTAATTCAAATTATTCCTATAGAATTCTCCGCGCACAAAAAAACAGATACGGTAACACAAATGAGATCGGTATTTTTGAAATGAAACAAACTGGGCTTGAGCAGATACTGAATCCAAGTAAAATATTTTTAAGCAATGCAGAAAACAAAACTCCCGGTTCCGTTGTTACTTCAACTATTGAAGGCACAAGACCACTGTTAATAGAAGCACAGGCATTGATAACTCCCTCCAATTTCGGTTATCCTCAAAGGGTTTCCACGGGATTTGACCAAAGAAGACTTTCTATTTTACTTGCTGTTTTAGAAAAGCACGGAAATTTAAAACTTGCCTCAAGTAATGTTTTTATAAATATGGCGGGAGGAGTAAAAATATTTGAGCCTGCAATTGACCTTGCAGTTTGCTGCAGCATAGCTTCGAGTCTTGCTAATAAAGTTGTAAATAATAAAACAGTTGTAATCGGCGAAATAGGCCTGGGAGGTGAAGTAAGAAGTGTTGGCAATTTTGATAAAAGAATAAGCGAAGCTGAAAAACTCGGTTTTGAAACAGCAATTGTACCAAAAGGAAATTTAGCGGAAACAAAAAGTAAAAAAATAAAGCATATTGGTGTTGCTAATATTAGGGAAGCACTGGAGAGAGTTTTTTAGGGGAATATAACTTTATTTTTTAATCAAATTAACTTAATTTCAAGTAGAATTTAACAAATAGATATTTTTAAAAAATGACTGAATTATTAACTATAAAAGAAGCCAGTAAATGGGCAAGCAAACATTTAAAAAAGGATGTTTCTACCTCTAATATATCTTATCTAATTCAATATGGAAAAGTTAAAAAACACGGCCACAATGGAACTACTGCAATAAATAAATATGAATTAATTGAATATTATAATAGTTATAACGGGAAAAGAGAAGCTAATTGGAGAGAAAAACTAGGTGAAGATTTAAATTGGGACTTATCATTTGACGAGATAAAAGAAAAAGAAACAACCAAACATGTTCATAGGCTTCATCCATATAAAGGTAAATTTATACCTCAGTTAGTTGAATATTTTATTGATGAACACAAAGATAATTTTAAAAAAGAAAAATATTTTGAAAAAGGAGATATTATATTGGACACCTTTTCGGGTAGTGGTACAACCTTAGTTCAGGCTAATGAATTAGGATTACACGCAATTGGTGTTGACATTTCTGCATTTAATAATCTAATCTCAAATGTAAAAGTAGAACGGTTTGAATTACATGAATTAAAAAATGAGATTAGCAAAATCACTTCTTCTTTAAAAGAATTTATTTCTAAACATAATAACACAAAGTTTGAAAATGAATTGCTGGGAGAATTAAATATTTTTAATAAAAAATATTTCCCTTCACCAGAGTACAAAAGAAAAGTATCAAAAAAAGAAATAATTGAAAAAGAATATGCTTCCCAAAAGGAAAAGGATTTTGCAAAGATTTTTAATAAGTTAAAAAATAAATATCAATTAAAGATTGAGCAAGTTAATTCGAATAGTTTTCTTGAAAAATGGTATCTAGAACCAGTAAAAAAGGAAATTGACTTTACTTTTGAACAATTAAAAAAGATTAAAAACCCAAACACTAAAAAGATTATTACAATAATATTAAGTAGAACAATTAGGTCTTGTCGTGCAACAACACATGCTGATTTAGCTACTCTTAACAAACCAGTGGCTCATACATATTATTGCAGAAAACATGGTAAAATATGTAAACCATTGTTTTCAATGTTCTCTTGGTGGGAAAGATATAGCAAAGATACAATTAATAGACTACTTGAATTTGATAATTTAAGAACAAACACTTTTCAAAAATGCTTACAGGGTGATGCTAGAAATATTGATATTTTATCTGAGTTATCAAAAAAAGACAATGAATTTGCTGAATTAGTAAAGAAACAAAAAATTAAAGGAATTTTTACAAGTCCACCTTATGTCGGCTTAATTGATTACCACGAGCAGCATGCTTATGCTTATGATTTGTTTGGTTTTAAAAGAAATGATGAATTAGAAATAGGCCCATTGTATAAGGGACAAGGTAAAGAAGCGAGAGATTCCTATATAGAAGGAATTGCTCAAGTACTAAATAACACAAAAAGATTTTTAAAAGATGATTACAATGTTTTTATTGTAGCTAATGATAAATATAATATTTATCCAACTATAGCTGAAAAGTCTGATATGAAGATAGTAAATAAATTTAAAAGACCTGTGTTGAATAGAACTGAAAAAGACAAATCTGCCTATGCAGAAATAATATTTCATTTGAAGGAAAAATGATGTCGAATGAATTGAAGAATGTAATTTCATCAATAATTAATGATTTGATGAACAAAATTATGAACAAAGTCTTATACGATGATCCATTTAAAAAGGATGAACATAGAGCAAAGAAACCATTATATGCTGCTTTAGTACCAGATGAAATATTTAAAGGAAGCCATTTTGAAAGAAGATTTGTAACACCTTTTGGGGGAGTGTGGGAAAAATTAGCTGTTGCTGCAGCATATGTAAGTATGGGTAAAGCAATCAAAGGACATGCAATTACTGGTCAGGTAAACCAAGGTAGATTAAAAAGAATTCAAGAAGTTCTTAATAGGCTTGAACATAAAGAAAAAGGAAAAGAAAAAACAAAACCTAACTGGTCCAAAGAAATTAAATATATACTTGATGGTAAAGGAGAATTGATTCCAACTACTGTTATTTGTGATGTATATGTCGAAAATATAAAAACTAATAAAGCATATGCGTTTGAGTTAAAAGCTCCACTTCCTAATTCAGACCAAACCAAAGTAAGTAAAGAAAAAATATTCAAATTATTGTGTATGGAACCACTTCAAGTAGCAAATGCATATTATGCATTACCATATAATCCATATGGTAAAAAAGAAGATTATAATTGGTCATTTCCCAAAAGATGGTTTGATATGATAAATGATCCTGTTGTGTTAATTGGAAATGAATTTTGGGATTTTATTGGTGGTGAAGGTACTTATAATTTATTTATTACAGAGGTAAATAAACTTGGTAAAGAATATAAAGAACAGATTTATAGAGAATATTTGGGTATAGAACCTCCTAAACAAGAAAATTTTGAACTTTAAATATCTTTCTCTCTTTCTTTATACAAAACTGTTATAAAACATCAGACTCAAAACAAACTACTATTTAACCCCATTCTAAAATTATTTTCACCTCTGTAATTTAACTTCCAGGCAAATTCGAGTCTTATTGGAATCAGAATGTGTCCAAGCCCAAAACCTATCTCATAAAACGGGTGAGTAAATTCTTTAACCGGAAAAGGCAAAATACTTTTGGAATTACTTCCCACAACAGAATAAGCTGCATTAAAAAAACCGTTCAGTTGAATATCCCAATCTTTAAATCCGGGAATATTAAATAATTTAAAGAGTTCATTTCCAAAATTTTGTTCAATATTTACAGTCACTACCCTTTCACCGATAACTTCATTTATATTCAATGTTCTAAAAGAATAGTTGCTTGCAGTTGCACTTATATTCCCCGGGAGAGAGTACATATCTTGAAATGCTAGAGCCCCGTTGGTGTAAATACCCCTAACTCTAAAAGATAAAGAAGATGAACCCATAGTCCTTATTCTTCCGAATGAATTAGCGGTGAATTGTGTGAAATTCTGGCTGCTGTTTAAAAAATCTTTATCAGAAAATCTTATCCCCCCCCACAAAACTGCAAAAGAGCCTCCCTCTGTTATTCGTCTTCTAAAATATCCGTTTTCAATATAATTTCTTATATCCAGTCTAAAGCCTACCGACAAAGAATTAGTTTTTGTTTCATAAATAGGTTGATTGGAAGAATATTTTTTATCGTGTTTAAATAAAGAAACATTAGTTCTTGTTTCAGCATTATTATCTGTTGTATTTTGAAAACCAATATTTAAAGAAAGCGCAGAAAAAACTTCTCCATCAATATTTATATCAAACCCTTTTGAATAGTAGTAATTTCTAAATTCATATTTTGAAATCAGAGAAAGAACTGAAGCAGTAAGTTCGTTGTAATTGTCAGAGTTACCAAACAAAGTTTTCAATTCATTGTATGCATTAAAAGTAATACTGTAGGTTCTATAATCTCCAAGGTAATATTTTGTATAAAGGTGTGTTTTTATTTTTTCATCTGAAAAACCATAAGATAAATTAACAGAGGAGTTTAATCTTTTGTTTAATGCCCTGTTAGAATAAAATCCAATATTAAGTGTGTGTCCTTCAATTCTGTTAAAGTGATAAAGCCCTGCCGGTCCGGTTATTGAATAAATCTCATCAAAATTAATTCTGCCTGACAGTAATGATACATTTTCAAATGGACCTGTATCTACATTATTTAAACTGTCAATTTTCTCATAAGCAATGTTTTCTTCATTTGTGTTGGGTATTGTCTGAATATTTGTCCAATATCCAGGTGCTTTATCATCAGCAGTTGGCAGCACTTTTACTATTGCTTTGTCAAAAATATCTTCGCCAATGTTTGTGTTAATTTTATAGTTATATAAAATTGTATTCATTTCAAAACCCAAACGAGCTAAGCTTAAATAATTTACCTCGGCATTTACCCTAAAATCTACAGGAAGATAAAGAGAATCATTGAATGGCATAAGTTGTTGATAAAAATTTATTGAATCTAAAATCCCCCCTCTGTTAGCAGCATCATTTAATTGAAATTCAATTTTTATCAGATCATAAGTTTTATCCAGCACATATAATTTTCCCTTAAACCCCGGATTGCTGTCGTTTAAAGTTTTCAATTCTATTTCAAAAACATTTTGATTGTTAATTGAAGACAGATTAATTAAATAATAATCGTAATACTCCAGTGCATCATCAGCAATAGGCCCCGGTATGGGATAATTTAAAATATTTATTCTTTCATCGTTAAAGTTTTGAATAGCTCTTCCGCCCGTTAACAAATTAAAAGTTGATGGTATATTGGCCGACTGTTTTCTGGCAATAATTATTTCTTTATAGTTATCAGGTTTTTCATAATAACCTATACTTTGATTTTCAATAATTCCTGTTATCGGTAATTTGGACGAGTCCCCCATTCCCAAATTTAACCTTGCTCCTCCTTGTGTTAAATTCAATGGTTCGGGTGTTCTTATAACTCCTTTTGTGTAGGCTTCAAAAACAAGTGATTTAATTTGTTCATTTCTTTTATGTTTTTCTTTTATAGCTTTTTTAATTATTCCTATTGCAGGATCTTCGCCCGGAACAACTGTAATTTCAGGTAATGATACAGAAGATTTTTTTAGAAAAAAATCCGTCCCGAAAATATCTTTTTCTAAATTGATAATGAGCGTATCTGATACATAACCCAAATAAGAAGTTATGAGTTTATAATTTCCTTTCTCCAATCTTAAAATGTATTCACCATTTATATTTGCTGCTGCACCAAGTGTTTTATTAGCTATCTTTATATTGGCAAATGCTAAAGGTTGATTAGTGTTTTGTTCTTTTACAAATCCTGTAATAGTGAATGTTTGTGTAAATAAATCTGAATTATATAAAATAATTAATAGAAAAGTGATTTTTAAATAGTTAGCCATTCTGTGGTGCAGCTTAAATAATAGAATAATCTAATACAAAATATAAACAAGTTATAAAATTGTTTCTCTTGTTTGATAAATATGTAATTATTTATATTCGACCGTATGTGATTTTAAATTAAAGACAATATATTATAAATTACTATAAGACAAATACAACAAATATTAATTTCTTTGCATTGTTGAAATTAAATTTATTATCGCTTAAATGAAATCTATAAAATTACTTTGTTTGCTGATATTTATTTCTACAATAAATATATGTTTTGCACAAGCCAATAAAGTTGATTCACTATCTGTAGAACACATTATTAATAAATATATATCGTCTGTTGGTGGAAGTGATAATTTATTAAATGTTAAAGATATTACAACAGAAATGCAGGGTAGTGTTTCCGGTGTAGATGTTAAAATGACTGTTTATCAGAAATCACCCAATAAAATATTAAAAGAAATTAATGCCGGTGCAGTCAGACAGATAATATTGTATGACGGCACAAATGCATTTATGAAAATAGGAAAAAGCCAAAGGAAGTTATCTAACCAAGCATTAGAAGGTCTTAAATATGAGTCTATGACAATTTTTATGTTAAGCCTTGACGAATTAAAAATAAAAACCGAGTTACTTGCTAATGAAAACATAGAAGGAAGAAATATTTATAAAGTAAAACTTATTTTGCCATCGGGGGAGGAATGGATATACTTTTTTGATGTGGAATCCGGATTGAAAATAAAGAGTTTAAAAACTGTTTATTCACCTCAGGGTGCTTTTACACAAACTACTTTTTTTAGTGACTATAATTCCATTAATGGAATTAATTTTCCTTTTAACATAAAACAAACAATTGGCATTCAATCATTAGAATTTAAAGTAAATTCAATTAAAATAAATACAGGATTAAAAGACGAAATATTTAAAACAGAATAATTTTTAATTATAATATTTTAAAAACCACATAAAAATACAGACTTACTATAAACGCAAAAACTATATTTAAAATAAAACCAGTGCGAACCATTTTTTGAATTGGAACATATCGGGAACTAAAAATTATAGCATTGGGTGGTGTAGCAACCGGCAGCATAAATGCACAAGAAGCAGAAACAGTAATCGGCAGCATAATAAACAAGGGTGGTAAATTAAGACTTATTGCAAGGGTGGCAAATATCGGTAGAATTGTTGTGGATACAGCTGTGTTAGATGTAAATTCAGTTAGAAACGAAATGCTGATAGTTAAAATTAATAGCATTGGGAAAAATGAAATATACTGTAAAAAAACTAAATTTTCGCCAATATATTCAGCAAGCCCAGTTTTTTGAATTCCATCAGCCAAAGCAAATCCACCACCAAAAAGTAAAAGAATATCCCATGGAAGCTCCAATATATTTTTAAGGTTCAATAGACTTTTCTTTTCACCATTATCTTTTACAGGGATTATAAAAAGTAATATAGCCATACCTATAGCAATGGTACTGTCCTGAATTATATTTTGGAGCCCAAAAAGATTTGGCCAGCCTGGAATTGTTATAAATCCTAATTGTAAATCTGTTCTGAATATCCACAAGAAAGCTGTCATAAAAAAAATAGATAATACCAATTTCTGTGGTCTGTTCATTTTGCCTAAAAGTTTTAGTTCATTCTTGAAATAAGTTTTTTCACTAATTGTCGGCAGATCTTTTTTTCTTATTACAATATGCGTTAGATAAAACCACAGAACAATAAAAAGCAATACAACAAGCGGTAATACATAAATCATCCAGGTTGAAAATGTTATTTCTGGAAGTGTTGGAAAATATTTTTCATAAATACCGGAAAAAACTACATTGGGCGGCGTGCCTATCAAGGTTCCAACTCCGCCTATGCTTGCACTGTAGGCAATTCCTAACATTAAAATAGCACTAAATTTGTGTTGATCTTTTCCGCTGCTGAATTTATTATCATAGATCTGATGAATAACAGCCAGTCCAATGGGAAGCACCATTATTGTTGTTGCTGTATTGCTTATCCACATTGATAGTATTGCTGTAGACAGCATAAATGCTAATATTATTCGCCTTGCATTGCTACCAATTACAGCAATAGTGAACAAGGCAAACTTTTTATGTAATTTCCATTCCTGCAAAGCAAGCGCAATCATAAATCCGCCCATAAACAAAAAAACCAAATGGTTTGAATAGTTGGGCGCTACCTGGCTAGTCTTCATAATGTCTAAAATTGGATATAAAGCGAGAGGTAATAATGAAGTGATTGCAAGCGGTAAGGCTTCACTTATCCACCATATTGCCATAAGAAGTGCAATGGCAATCATATTTCTTTCCGGCAAGCTCAGGCTTTCAGTTACTGGGATCAATAATGCTAAAGAAAAAACAAGAACACCGAGCCAAAAACCCCAATACTTATGTAGGATAAAAATTAATTTATTTATAAGATTAAATGAAAGTGCCATCTCCCTTCCTTATGTATAAAAGCACTTGCCTATTGAAAAGCTAAATTTTAAATAGAATATAATAAATTAAAGTAAAAAGTTAAAAGATATCAAAATATTAAAATTAATTATTCACATTAATCATTGTGTTTCTTTAACTTTTTGATCAACATTAATTAAAATAGAAACACAATGCTTCCTAAAAAAATATCAGTAATCGTTTTTGATCTTGGTAATGTTCTGCTTCCATTTGATTATAAAATAGCTATAAATAAATTGAATGTAATTGGAGCAAGGCTTGGTGAGAAATTTATAAACTTTTATCAAAACAATTATCAGCTTCACAGATCATTTGAAAAAGGTAAACTAAGCGAAGTTGATTTTATAAATAAAATACTAAAAGTACTTAATAATAAAATTACGGCTGAGGAGTTTTGTGAAATTTATTCCGGTGTGTTTACAGAAAATAAAGAAGTAACCTCTCTTCTTCCTAAATTAAAGGACAAATACAAACTGGTCTTGCTTTCCAACACTAATTCAATTCACAAAGAATACGGCTGGAAGGATTATGATTTTTTAAATTACTTCGATAAACTTATACTTTCTCACGAAGTAAAAGCAATAAAACCGGAAGCAGAAATTTATAATTGTGTTGAAAATTATACTAAGCTTCCTCCAAATTCTCATCTTTTTATAGATGATATTTACGAATATACCGAAGAAGCAATGCAACTTGGGTGGGATGCAATTCAGTTTATAGGATATGAGAACCTGGTTGAAGAATTAACTAGTAGAAAAATACTTTGAAATTATTTCTTATATTTTAAATCTATTTTTAACAAAAGAAGAGAAAACTAAAATGAAAAATGGTTATTTAATAATAGGTTTGTTGTTTGTAGTAACTCTAATTGGTTGCAATGATCAAATGACAATGGACAACAAAACGGATAATTTTAAATATCAAAATGAAAAATTTGCAGACCTTCAATTATTACGATATCAGGTTCCGGGATTTAATGAACTTTCTTTAAAAGAAAAAGAACTTGTCTATTATTTGTACCAAGCTGCACTTTCCGGAAGAGATATGATTTATGACCAGAACTACAAATACAATTTGACCGTTAGAAGAATGCTTGAGGCAATTGTAAACAGTTACTCTGGAGATAGAAGTGGAAAAGATTGGGATAATTTTATGGTTTACACCAAGCGGGTTTGGTTCTCTAACGGTATCCATCACCATTACTCAAATAAAAAAATATTACCTAACTTTTCAAAAGAATATTTTGCTTCATTAATTAAAAATTCCGATTCACAACTTTTACCTTTTGTAAAAGATCAAAATGTAGATAGTTTTTTAAATAATGTTACCACTATTATTTTCGATCCAAAAGTTGCTCCGGAAATGGTAACATTTGATTCAAATGTTGATGTGATAAAAAATTCAGCTGTTAATTTTTACGAAGGTGTAACCCAAAAAGAAGTGGAAAACTATTATAAAAAAGTAATTGACAAAAAAGATCCTCAGCCTATCTCTTATGGATTGAATTCAAAAATGATGAAGGTAAATGGAAAAATTGTTGAAAAGCCTTGGATGATTGGAGGAATATATTCTCAATCAATTGAGAGAATTGTCTATTGGTTAGAAAAAGCTGCAAGTGTTGCAGAAAATGATTTACAAAAAAATACAATTCTAAAACTTGCTGAATATTACAAAACCGGTGATTTAAAAATTTTTGACGAGTACAACAAACTTTGGGTAAAAGATACCGAATCAAGAGTTGATGCTGTACATGGATTTATTGAAGTTTACAGCGATCCCCTTGGTTACAGGGGATATTATGAATCTGTTGTTTCTATAAAAGATATGGATGCAACCAAAAGAATAAAAGCAATTGGAGATAATGCTCAGTGGTTTGAAGATAATTCCCCAATTGCTGACAAATACAAAAAGAAAGAAGTTAAAGGAATTTCAGCTAAAGTAATAACTGTTGTTGTAGAATCAGGCGGCACATCACCATCTACACCAATTGGAATAAATTTACCGAATGCACCTTGGATAAGAAAAGAATTCGGATCAAAATCGGTTAATCTGGGCAACATTGTTTATTCATACAATAAAGCCGGATCAAAAGAATCATTAAAAGAATTTGCTTATTCTCCGGAAGAAGTTGACCTTGCTATAAAGTACGGAGCGCTTACAAGCGATTTAAAAACCGATATGC
>Ga0210044_10001727_pt1 | contig 33404 bp, 30 predicted proteins | sample CryGey13umfilter_2_FD_183959 | JGI IMG/M metagenome (GOLD analysis project Ga0210044, IMG submission 183959) | Groundwater microbial communities from aquifer in Utah, USA - Crystal Geyser 4/9/14 3 um filter (SPAdes) (version 2) | ecosystem: Environmental > Aquatic > Deep subsurface >...
CAGGAAACTGCCTCCGTAAGGAGGAGGAAGGTGGGGATGACGTCAAATCAGCATGGCCCTTATGTCCTGGGCGACACGCACGCTACAATGGTTAGTACAACGGGTTGCCAAGCCGTAAGGCGGAGCCAATCCCTTAAAACTAATCACAGTCCGGATTGAAGGCTGCAACTCGCCTTCATGAAGCTGGAATCGCTAGTAATGGCCGATCAGCCACGCGGCCGTGAATACGTTCTCGGGTCTTGTACTCACCGCCCGTCAAGTCAAGAGAGTCAGTAACACCCGAACGTCGCCATTTGGCGGCGGAAGGTGGGATTGATGATAGGGACTAAGTCGTAACAAGGCATCTGTAGCGGAAGCTGTGGATGGATCACCTCCTTTCAGGGAACAATGATCTCATATCCGAGTCGAAGATCAGCCTCTTAAGAGGCAAGATCTGTTCCTGTTTAAAACAGGAACAATTACAGACGTTACAATCACTTAGAAGATGAAAAGACAAAAAATCCTCTTTGTTTTATAAAGGGGATTTTTTGTTGATATTCCCCTTGTTTGGTTTTAAAAATATTGTTATAGTGGGCGCACTTAAATGATTATGGGTAAGTAGCTCAGGTGGTTAGAGCGCATCCCTGATAAGGATGAGGTCGGAGGTTCGAGTCCTCCCTTACCCACCATGCCGGGGTAGCTCAGTGGTAGAGCAGAGGACTGAAAATCCTCGTGTCGTCAGTTCAATTCTGACCCTCGGCACCATGTAAAAACACTAGTAAAACTAGTGTTTTTACTTATTTATTGGCATAAAGTACAAATAATGGGTGGTAAAAAGATGGTTTCTTTTCTAAAATAAGCGCAGAAATGCGGTTTTTTTATTTTTGAAATTAATAAGTGCTTGTTTTTATGCCTTTAAAAAAAGAAAAAGATGTCGGAAATGTGGGTCTTCAAAAACTATTAAGTATGGAAAAAGACGTGGTGTGCAGCGGTATGTCTGTTTGCTGTGTAGTCACCGTTTTGATGGAAACAGACGCACTAAAACCATCCAGACCAAACAGCTTTGGAAGGAGTATGTATTTGGCAAACAGACAATTGATCAGTTAACAGAACGCTATAAACTCGACAGACGATCTATTCGTGATTTGTTTGATGGGTATAAAGCACCACAAAAAATCCACCACCCAAGACCCATTAACCTTGTTATCGATGCCACCTACTTTGGAGAGAGAAAAGAAGATACAAGTTGGTGTGCTGTTGTGGCTCGTGATCCAAAACAAAAAGAAGACCTTGTCTGGTCTTTTACGAATACAGAAACCACTTATGCCTATGCACTACTCAGGGAACAACTTAAACATTTGGGATACACTATCCTCTCAGTCACTGCAGATGGATTTTTAGGCATAAAATCAGCCTTTTATGGCATTCCATACCAAATGTGTCATGTGCATATGGAAAGGTTGGTGATACGAGGTGGAGTGCTCAATGTTTAATTCATTATTCTTTTTGTGAGTGTGGGAAACAAACAGCTCCATTTACTGGATCTGGTAAGTCTGAATCGGGCGGTACTAAACCTTCTTCAATCGATCTGCGGGAGCACGGAATACGTTCCTGCTTATATGAAAAACAGGGAGTGGATACTTCTTAATGAAAATTCGTTTCCGTCTTCAGAAGATTATTCCTCTGGGGGCGGATTGTTTTTTGATTTTATTTGGTTTCAATATTCCCGATATATTCTACTGTAATGTAATCTGGATCTGTAACAAATCCCTTACTCTCTGCTAAGGAAATAAGTTGTTTTGTCTGAGTATTATACAGAATAATTTCTTGGTTACGGTTTACGACAAGCCATGAGGAAACCCAATCAAGCAATCGGCCGGAGATTTTTATATCCTGATTTTCAGGAGCTTCTCCTATTGGAACAATCCACACAACACTATCCCGCACATCACTTGAATAGCTAAAAGATATTGATTTTCCATCTGGGTCAATAAAAGGATTTTGAAAAACAAGTGTTTGATCTTCTAGTATTTTTTGTCCTTCTTCTGTTTTAAGATCTAAAATATGAATAGAAGATGGACCAGTAGGAGGTGTACCCATTTCTGTTGGAACACTAAAAGTTACACCCACTAGTTTTTCAAGCCCTGGATCAACTCGAAACTGCCAAATTTTATTATCAGTTAAGTACGGATAAGATTTTACCTCACCTGTTTTGATATCAAAGCGCCAAACTCCAGTTGTATATCCTTCTCCTCCAAACACATTACGAAGATAAACCGCATCCCCCGCATTATTTATAAGAAATGGTTCTATTTCTCCCATAGTAATTCCAAATACTGAAGGATCAAAGATTTTTTCAGTGAGAATATCTCCTTGAATATTTTTAACGCTTAGTTTGGTAATAAGATAACGATTTTTTGGTTCTGAAGTTGTTTGCCAGGTAGCAAAAATCTCCCCGTTTTTAGAAGCAATCATTGATTGCCAGCCAGGTGTTTGAAAAATTTGAAATGATCCATTAAGCTTTACAAGCGCATCATATTCACTTATTACACCTTGCTCAGAAGCGGGATTAGTTTTGTAGCGATGAACAAGCAGTTTCTCACCAAATACCTCAGAGATAACTGATCCAGTAGTTGCTTTGGAAATAATACTAGTTATTTTTTGTGTAGGAGCATCACCTGCATTTTTATCATTAATAAAAATACGGTAAAGAGTGGTTTCGTCTGTATCATCATTACGCCATTCTTCTTTTCCATCATCTATGATACGAGTTGTCTGATAGAGAAAGGAAATAGAAGGTATATTTTTAGGGCCATTATTATTTGGTGTTGTGTTTGTATTATTTTGAGTAGATTGATTTGTTTCATTTACAATCGTTCTTACAGGATTACGCAGAGTTTTAAACCAAATACCAAAAATAACTGTAACAATAAGAACAACAAGAACAACGCCAAACAAAAGGCGTGTTTTCATAAAATTATTTTAATGAATCATTATATGTTTGAACGATCTTTTCTGCCTCTGTTTTTGTTAACGCGACAAACACACCAACATCTTTAAAAGAAGCTCCTGTTCCATTGTAGGGAGCCTTTGCATTTAGAGCTTGGCGTAAGAAAATACGAGCTTGTGTATCCTCTGTTCCAATTATAAAAATACCATAAGAAACATCCCATTTTCCAGATTTTGCATGTGATCGCATGGAATCTTTTTGAAGATAGGAAGTGATTTTAAGGCCGTTGCTTGTATCTTTCATAAGATATCCATAAATATAGGGTAGACCTGTATTGGTATACGTGCGAATTTCTTCGGGCATGGTTTTTGAAATAAGAACCAAATAAGCACCTTTTGGAGCATTTAAGTTAATATCCCACCAGGCATTGGCTGGTTTATTATTATTGCTTTTTAAAATATAGATTCCGTTATTTTGACGTAATATATTTCCTCGGTAATTTACTAATTTTTTTGTTGAACAAAATGAATTTTCTTGTTTTGTAGTTGCGATTAGACAGTTTTTATTAGTTTGCCAGATGTTTGGACTTGCAGCAAATAATTCTGTAGGAATCATGGTTCCCACCCAAAAACTTACAAGAAAAATAATTAGAGAAAATTGATTCATAATAAATTTTATTTAAAATGTTTTTAACATTAAGAACCCATTAATCTATTAGAACTGAAAGAAAGTGTCAATAATTCTTAGAAAAATAATTTATTTTGAAAGATTGAACTCCTTTTAAGTTCAAGGTAAACTGCTTTTATCTAAGATTTATATGCGTATTTTGAGTATTGAAACAAGTTGTGATGAAACCGCTATTTCTGTTCTTAAAACAGGTGGGTCTATTTTTATTGTTGAGAAAAATATTATTGCTTCACAAATTAAAACTCATGCTGTTTATGGAGGAGTAGTTCCGGAAATAGCAGCTCGTGAACATATGAAAGCCTTATTTCCTATGCTTGAAATATCACAAATTCCTCGAGATGGAAAAAATATTGATGTGATTGCCGTAACTGTTGGTCCTGGTCTTGTGGTTGCTTTACGTGTGGGTGTAGAAGTCGCAAAAGCTTTAGCCTATTTTTGGCAAAAACCATTAGTAGCTGTAAATCATCTAGAGGGTCATATTTATAGTACATTTTTATCACAAGATAGTTTTCAGCCAGTTTTTCCAGGTCTTTGTTTGCTTGTTTCAGGAGGTCATACAGAGCTTGTTTTTATAAAAGATCATGGAATATATGAAATAATTGGTTCTACTCGAGATGATGCAGCTGGTGAGGCATTTGATAAAGTGGCAAAAATGCTTGGGCTTGGATATCCTGGAGGGGTTATAGTGGCTCAAAAAGCAAAACTAGGAAATCCAAATGCAATTAAATTTCCAAGACCAATGTTGGATCAACAAAATTTTGATTTTAGTTTTGCAGGGCTAAAAACGGCTGTTTTAATGTATTTAAAAAAGAATCCTGTTACAACGGAGCAAAATAAAAATGATATTTGTGCATCTTTTGAGGCAGCAGTTGTTGATACACTGGTAACAAAGACTATTCGGGCGGTCGATCAATATCATCCTGCGTCTGTTTTGCTTGCTGGAGGCGTATCCGCAAATGAATCGTTGCGTTTGGCTTTTCAAAATCAGATATCTGGTATAGCTTTTTCAAAGCTTTATCTTGCCCCACTTAAATTTACTACTGATAATGCAGCAATGATCGCAGTTTCTGGATATTTTCATGCTATTAAGCACGATTTTATTAACCCATTAACGTTAGTTGCAAATCCAAATTTATCACTGATTTAATATGTTTTATCTTTCTCACTCCTCTCAGGAGACAAAAAAATTTGCCATTGAATTTGCTTTAAAACTTTCAATGGGAACTGTTGTGGCTTTGGAAGGTGATTTAGGATCAGGAAAAACAACCTTTGTTCAAGGGCTTGCAGAAGGGTTTGGGATTAAAGATATTGTGCGTAGCCCAAGCTTTACCCTTATGAATATTTATCCATTTCAATCAGTTGATTCTGAGAAACATTATTTTGTTCATGTAGATGCCTATCGATTAGATAGTGCTGCAAAACTTGAGGAAACCGGGCTTGATGAATGGATTGGTCGTAAAGATGCAATTATCTTTATTGAATGGCCTGAACGATTTGAACTACCAATTGCCTTTGATTGGAAAATAGTATTTGCTTATGGGGATGAAGAAGAAACTCGAGAAATTCTTATTCGTCACTTGCTTTCACACAAGGACAGCTATCCCACATAAATTGAAACCAAATACGAAAAGCACTAGCTATATTTTCATTAACAATAACAGTTAATGAAAAATCTCCATCAAGTTTATTTAAATTCATGGGAGAGATGATGTTTACATGATTTGCAAAAATATCAATAGCTGCGGGAGTTGAATATCCTTTGGGAAGAAATTTATAATTATTTTTTACATAATAAAGAATTTCTGGATATTTGATTTTTATTTCATGATCAAATAAATGATAAAATTTTATTCGTTTTTTCTTTGCTTCTTTAATAAATTTGGGAAAAAAATATTTAACTCGTTCATCAAGCCAGCCACCCTTAGCCCCAATAAAATAAGCAGTATCAGCTATTTCGAGCATATCGCGCATGTAATTTTTCCATCCTTCAGGTCCACGATAAATAAAAATTTCTTCTTGATGAGGTGTGTTTTTATAGAGTTTTTCAATATCAGGTAAGTGTTTAAGGAGGAGGGTATTTTTTTCTTCAATCAGTTCAACTAATTTTTTAGGATCAACCGCTTGGTAGCGGTTTTCTTTTTGTTCGACGATTTCAAAAACTAAGCCTTTTTCAAGAAGTCGTTCAATAACATCGTAAACATTCCGCCGGTGAACCTTGGATTTACTTGAAAGTCGTCCAACAGACAATTCTCCTTCTTTGAGTAATGTTTCGTAAAGTTCTGCTTCATTTTTTGATAAACCTAATTTTTGAAAAAGCTCAATATACATAGGAAAAGGGATGAATACGTGTGGTGGCATTTACCACTCACTAACTATAATATAGCCTAAACACATACTCGTCAAACACCATTGTTCTCCCTCAATTTTTCTGGAGGAAGTTATGAAAAAAAATGTAGGTAAAGATTTTTTGTTCAATTTGAGTTTCACAAAAGACCCCGTCAAAATCTTTTTTGATAGTGGGGAAGAAGGAATTTTCAATGTTGTACCTAACTCCCTTAATTATCCTGGTCGAGGAGTCGTGACCCTTGATTTGAAAGATCAAGAGGGGGTGGTCTATCAAGCATGGCGTTACCCTTATGGTTCGGAAGAAGACGGATATTATGTCGTCTTTTACGAACAATAAGAAGGTGAATGCCAAACTTAAACACCGCTTCTTTAGCGGTGTTCTTTCTTTTTTTATTCTCCTCCAGTAGCTTTTAAAACTTCTTCTATAGTCGTGATTCCATCAATAGCTTTGAGAAATCCATCTTGAGTCATGGTGATCATACCCTGCTCAACTGCAAGACGTTTAACTTCATATTCAGAAAGATCTTGAGAAAGAGCATTACGTAATGCATCATTCATGATAATAATTTCATAAATACCAACCCGCCCCTTATATCCGGTTTGATGGCAAATTGGACACCCTTTTCCATGAAAAAAATTTACTTTGGAAAGATCAGGAATGGTTTCTCCAGATGCAGGAGAGATTTTTTTAATCTGTTCTTCAACGATTTGTAAATGGGCAGCATCGGGTGTGTATGGTTCACGACAATTTTTACAAATACGTCGAATCAAACGTTGTCCCATCATGGTATTAAGGGCAGGAGCAAGCAGAAATGGTTTTGCTCCCATGGCAATAAGGCGAGGGATCGTACCAGCCGCACTATTTGTGTGAATTGTTGAAAGAAGGAGATGTCCAGTTAATGCTGCATTAATAGAAATATCCGCGGTCTCAGCATCACGAATTTCTCCGATCATGATAACATCGGGATCTTGACGCAGAATTGAACGAAGACCACTTGCAAAGGTATATTCTTTTTGATGATCAATTTGAGATTGATTAACCCCTTTAAGTTTGTATTCAATTGGATCTTCAAGGGTAATGATTTTTCGATCAGGGGTATTAAGTGTTTTTAATATGGCATAAAGGGTGGTTGTTTTTCCAGAACCAGTTGGACCAGTTGTAAGAATCATGCCATGAGGTTTTTCAATTTCATAACGTAGTTTTTTTTCAATGATTGGCCGATAACCCAACTCAGAAAATTCAACTTGAATAGCACTTGATTGTAAAAGGCGCATGACCACAGATTCTCCAAATACAGTTGGAATCGTGGAAACGCGCACATCAGTATCGCCTTCGTTCATAAAAATTGTAAACCGACCATCTTGAGGAATATCTGTCCGATTCATTTTAAGTCCACTAATCAGTTTGATTCGAGAAATAATTTTTTTCCAAGATTCTTTTGGAAGTGTGGCAATATCTTGAAGAACACCATCAATGCGATAGCGAGCGATAATATTTTTTTGCTCCGTTTCAATATGAACATCACTGGTTCCAAATTTTAATGCAGCGGAAAGCAAGATAGTTAAAACATCCGTTATAGAAGCATTTTGAATAACAGATTGAATATCATTATAGATAGTAATTTGTGATTGAAAATTTGCTAGTTCTTTTTCCGTTACACTAATGCCTTTTTGGATGGTTCTAATCTTGGGGAGGGTTGCATAAAGTTTGCTTGCATAGAGAAAACTTTGCTCAGAAATTTTATAAATCGTTCCTTGGGTTTTGTGTCGTTCGTTTAGCTCATGAAGCAATTGTTGCACCTCTGGTTTTTGAGGGTAAACACAACCAAGACGCAATTGGACAGCATCAAAGTAAAAAACAATGGCTTTATATTTTTGGGTTTCTTGTTCGCAAAGAAGTCGTAAAGCTTCTGGACTAATAGGAAAAGCCTTCAGGGAAATATATGGAACATGTAAGGCCTCTGCTTCTTGCTGGGCTTGTTTTTCCTTTCCTTTTTCTTCAAGTTCTGAGATTTTTTTTTCAAACCGTTCATTTACAAGATTTTCATCTAGGTCAGATATTTTTTTGGTTTTAGAGGAGGATTGTTTTTTAAATAAATTTTCAATAGAGGAAAATTCGTTCATAGAAAAGAAAACACCATGTTTATGCATGGTTTAGTGTAGCGTGAATAAATAGCCTTCGCAATGGGTTAGGTGCTTTTTTTTCTATAAAATAGCGAAATAAAAAGTTTTGAAAGAAAAGATGGTTTATTCATATCTACAAGGAAAAGTTTCCAAGAAGCATAACAGTAACTAGTAAAAAATCCTGCGGCAATGAGCGTAAGAATAATTTCTATAAGGATCCAGAGAAATATGATAAACGTGCTTATTTCTGGTGAAGAAAATGACCAAAGAAAAAATCCAAGTAAAAACGGAATAGAAATAAGAAAAATAATCAGAATCAATCCAAGCCCTGCAATAAGTGAAATAAGAAAAATTATGAGAGCAAATTCAAGAGTTGCCAAGGTGTGCTTTTTCAAAAACAGAACACTTTTATGAAATGCTTGTGGAGGAGAAAGATTTTCTTCAATTGCAAAAAAAGTACTAAAAAGTCCAATCAGTTCAAAGATAAATACCATCAAAAAAAAGCCAGATAAAAGAACAAAAAGAATCAGAAGACGTTGTGGGTTAATAGATAACTCAAGCAATAAAAGAAAAGGAATTGTGGTAAAAAAGAGAATAAGAATCGGGAGTTTTGTAAATAGCTGAATTTCAAAAAGTGGGACAAAAAAAGGCAACCCTTTTTTCCAAAGAAAGGATAAAGAATTGGAACCATTTTTTATTCCTAAAATAAGGCTTGCTTGAGAAATAAGAGACACGAGGAATAAGAAAAGAGAAAAAAGAAGAATAAACAAAAAGACTCCTTCGATCGGAAGTGGATGAAATAATGATGGAAAAAACGGTAAATGTTTGAGAAATAGAAACGGCTCTGAAGATATAAGGAGATCTTTAGTCCATTGATGGATCCACTTAAACAAATGTATTCCCTTAATACCTGTTCCAAAAAGAGTTCCACTTCCAATAAGTCCTGCGAAAACACCAAAAATCCATAGGACTTTTTGTTTCCATATAATAACTCCTGCTTTCTTAAAGAGTCCAAAATAAAATTCAGCCGTTTTTTCCATCATACCCTCCTTTATTTTAGATAAGGAAAAGATGTTTAAAGGAATAATGCTTCAAATTCTTCTCGTTCGATGGTTTCCTTTTCAAGAAGTCGTTCAACAATTTTTTCAAGAGAAGAACGTTGTTCTTGAATAATTTGTGTAGCAATTTTTTCTGCATCACGAATAAATCTATCAACCTCTTCATCAATTTGTTCGGCTAACTTTTCTGAATAGTCCTTTTTTTCATGCAATTCCTTTCCAAGAAAGATCATTTCTTCTTGGTGGCCAAATGTACGTGGCCCAAATCTTTCACTCATTCCATAACGAGTAACAATTTGTCTGGCTAAAGCCGTTACTTTTTTAAGATCATCCGATGGACCTGTGGTAATATCATTAAAAATTGTTTTTTCGGTTACATACCCACCAAGCATAACTGCAAGATCATCAAGAAATTGCGCACGTGATTGTAGGCGCCTATCTTCTAGCGGAAGTTTGAGTGTGTATCCAGCGGCTCGTCCACGGCTTACAATCGAAACCTTATGAACTGGATCTGCATGGGGAAGATGATGGGCGACAAGAGAGTGGCCAGCTTCATGATAAGCTGTAATTTGTCGTTCTTTTTCAGATAGGATATGGCTTTTTCGTTCAGGACCAAGTAGAACTTTTTCAATTGAATCAAAAATATCTATTTGTTGAATAGTTTTCCGATTTTCTCGCGCAGCCTTAATAGCAGCTTCGTTTAGAAGATTCATAAGATCAGCTCCTGAAAATCCAGGTGTGCGTTCAGCCACACGTCGTAACTCAACCTCTTTTTCAAGTGGTTTTCCTTTTGCGTGAATTTGAAGAATTTCTTCACGATCACGTATATCTGGCATATCGATTATAACCTGTCGATCAAAGCGCCCAGGGCGTAGAAGAGCAGGGTCTAAAACATCAGGTCTATTTGTCGCTGCCATCACAACCACTCCATTATTTGGAGCAAATCCATCCATTTCAACAAGAATTTGATTAAGGGTTTGTTCTCTTTCATCGTGGCTTCCACCAAGACCAGCTCCACGTTGGCGTCCAACTGCATCAATTTCATCAATAAATACAATACAAGGTGCTTGTTTTTTAGCTTTTTGGAAAAGATCACGAACGCGCGAGGCACCAACCCCAACAAACATTTCGACAAATTCTGAACCGCTCATGTGGAAAAAAGGAACCCCAGCTTCTCCTGCCACTGCACGGGCAAGAAGAGTTTTTCCTGTTCCAGGCGCGCCCATAAGTAAAACTCCTTTTGGAATTTTTGCTCCGAGTTCAACAAACTTTTTTGGATTTTTAAGAAAATCCACTTCTTCAAGAAGTTCGGCTTTTGCTTCTCGAGCACCTGCCACATCTAAGAATGTAACTTGTGGTTTATCTTTTTGTGCCACTTCTTTTGCTCCTGATTGACCAAAAGAAAGAGCACGATTGTTTGCTCCTTGAAGTTGTCGAATCATGAACCAGAAAATAAGAATCAGTAAAATAAGTGGAATGAGCGATGGAAGAAGAATACTCAATAAATATGCTCGGCTACTTTCATTTTCTACACGTATATCAACAGTTTGCAGAGTCTGTGGCGAAACTCCATAATTTGTAAGAAGAGTTGAAAGGGGTTCCCCTGATTCTTTTTGAGTTTTTGCAAGGCTTCCATCTTTTAAAGTCATGGTAATTTCATCTCCTGAAACAGCTATAGTTTCAACTTCTCCATTTTCGATTTTTTGAATAAGGGTTTGGATACCAACTTGCATTGGTTTATCCGCATCCATACGGAAACTCGAAAATAATGCGGCAAGAATAACAATCGCCAGTAAAAAAAGGACGATATTTTTTGACAAAGGTTTCATATAATCAAGTTGTTTGGACATCTGGTATTTCGTCTTCTTTCCCCTTTTCTTTTTTACTTGTTTCAGATCCTTCTTTCTTTTTTAAATCTTTGAGCGAAAGACCAAGACGGTGTTCTTTTGGTTCTAAAGAAACAATTTTAAATGTTTTTGTTTCACCTATAGAGGCAATACTATTAATATCAACAGTTGGTTTATCCGAGAGTTCGGAAATATGAGCAAGACCATGTATATCCGTATCAAGCTCCACAAAGAGCCCAAATGGATTTACTTTTAAAACAACCCCTGAAACAGTATCACCCACATGATATTTTTCTTCTACATGTGACCAAGGGTCATCAATCAGTTTTTTCATTGAAAGAAAAATTTTACTTCCTTCAATTCCAATAATTTCTGCTTTTACCACCTGATCGACTTTAAGAAAATCTTTTGGGTGATCAATACGCTGCCAAGCAATTTCACTGATATGAATAAGGCCTTCAAGTCCATCAAACTTTACAAATACACCAAAATCAGCCACAGCAGTAACATTTCCTTCGATTGTGTCTCCTACTTTATATTTTGAAATAACATTTTTTTGTCTTTCCTCCCAAACCACCTTTTCCGATACAATAAGTTTATTTTCTACTTCATTGATATCTAAAATACGTACATCCAGGCTTTTATCAACATAGCTTTTAAGGTGTTCAAGAATTTTTACTTTATCTCCTCCACTTACTCGCGGATAATGATCAGGTGAGAGTTGTGAAACAGGTAAAAATCCAGTGATATGATTTAGTCGAATAATAAGCCCCCCTTTATTTGCTTCAAGAATTTTAACAGGGAGAATTTCACCAACAGTAAATTTTTGTTTAAGTTCATCCCATGCTTTTTGTTGACCTGCAAAACGGAAAGAAAGCTCCATGTCTCCATTTTCATTCTCCATATCAATTACTGTTGCTTCAACCGTATCTCCTACATTAAGATCAGAATATTGATTTGATTCTATAAACAGTTCACGTCCACGAATAACACCTGTGGTAACTCCTTCGATATCAACACAAACCTCCCGACGATTCGTTGAAATGATCATTCCATGGACAGTATCACCTACTGCTGGAATTTTTTTAAGATAATCTCCCTCCCGAAGAAGACGACCAAAATCTGTCTCTTCTTTTACTTTTGTTTTGAGCATAATAATTTTCCGGCATCCGGAACTCTTTGCTTGTAAGAATTCGGGACATCGGGACTATGAATAAAAGTATTTGAATCATAAAAGAAATCCTTCTTAAAGGCAAGTTTATTAGCTTTACGTTCTTTTATTTTCATGATATAGTTTTTTATCTTTTGAATATATTTTATGATCATTCGTTGGCATGGATTTTCTTGTTTTGAATTAGGTTTAAAACGACCTCAACAGGAGGATGTTTCGCTTATTATTAACCCTTTTATTACAACAGAAGGCAAACCGTTTATCAAGAATTTGCCTGCACAGATCGTTGTCTTTAGTGGGGGTGAAATAAAAGAGCTTAGGGATCCTCAAGTTTTTTCTGATCCTTTTTTTATTGATGAACCAGGAGAATATGAAATAAAAGAAGCTTGTATTGATGCGTTTTTGGCTCCAAGATTCCAAAATTTAAATTCAAAGCATCTTATATTTCGTTTTGAAATAGAGGAGATACATATTGCCCATCTTGGTGTTATTGATCGATCTCTTGAAGATAAAGAGCTTTCATATTTGCGAAATATTGATATCTTGTTATTGCCAGTAGGTGGAGGATCGGTCATGAGCCCAAAAATAGCAGTAGAAGTTATTGGTCAAATTGAACCACGTGTGGTGATTCCAATGATGTACGCAACACCTGGTCGTGAAGAGTCTTTGCTTACTCTTGAAGATTTTTGTAAAGAACTCGGAACGTGCCGACAAGAGCAAGTTAATGAATATAAGGTAAGTCGGAAAGATCTTCCAGATGAAGATATGATTGTGGTGATTTTGTCCCCAAAATCATGAACAAATTATGAAGGTTACACACAAGAATGGAAAAAGATCACTTTTCTTTTATCGATTTTGGATGGGCATCCTTTTTATTTTATTTGGAATCGGAAGTGGTTTACTTTTTTTAAATCATTTTTCTTTTCTTTGGCAAGAGGGATCAGTTCTCTGGGAAAAGAAAACAGAATACCAATATTCACTTTCAAGCCTTATAGAAGAAAAAAAACAGGTATTTGAACAGGAAGTGGGCAAAGAAGCAAAAGCCGCGCTTGAGGAAGCTCTTTACCCATTTGAACAAGAGCGTCTTCAACAAGAACAAATTATTGAAGCAGTAGCAGATTCTTTTGAAGAGCAGCTTGAAGTGACCGTCGAATCTCCTTAAATGTTAATGTATTTTTATGGCAAAGCCATCTCCAAAAAAACAGGAACACAAAAAACCAGCAACAGATTCATCTATGGGTTCTGTTGAAGCCCAGGTTGAATTACGTCCGATTCGTAAAGAAATGGAGGATGCGTTTTTAGATTATGCCATGTCAGTTATTGTTGATCGTGCATTACCAGATGTTCGTGATGGCTTAAAACCAGTTCATCGACGCATTCTTTACTCCATGTGGCAGAATGGTCTTCGTTCAGGAGCAAAATTTAAAAAATGCGCAACCGTGGTTGGAGATGTTTTGGGTAAGTATCACCCCCATGGAGATGTAGCGATTTATGATTCATTGGTGCGTATGGCTCAGGATTTTTCCATGCGTTATCCTTTGATTCGTGGTCAGGGAAACTTTGGATCTCTTGATGGAGACCCTCCTGCCGCTCATCGATATACGGAATCGAAACTTGAAACTATTGCTGATGAAATATTAGTTGATATTGAAAGAGAAACTGTTAATTTTCGTCCAAATTTTGATGGTTCACACCACGAACCAATAGTTCTTCCAGCTAAACTACCAAACCTTCTTTTAAATGGAAATTTAGGTATTGCGGTTGGTATGGCAACGAATATTCCCCCCCATAACCTTTCTGAGCTTTGTGAAGCAATTATTCATTTAATCGATTACCCACAAGCAACCATTGAAGATTTGCTTGCATTTGTTAAGGGTCCGGATTTTCCAACAGGTGGGATTATTTATAATCAAAATGATATTCGTCAAGCCTATGCCACAGGAAAAGGAGGGGTTGTTGTACGAGCAAAAACAGAAATCATAGAGGCTAAAAACGGACATCAAATTATTGTTCATGAAATCCCTTATCAAGTGAATAAAGCTGTTTTGCTTGAAAAGATTGCTTCTTTAGTTCGAGAAAAGAAAATTGAAGGCATTCGAGATCTTTGGGATGAATCAACCAAAGATGGAGTTCGTATTGTGATTGAACTTAAACGAGAAGCCTATCCAAAAAAAGTTTTAAATCGTTTGTTTCAGTTAACCCCCCTGCAAGAAGTTTTTCATTACAACATGATTGCCTTAATAGACGGCATTCAACCACGTATTCTTACACTAAAGATGATTCTTGAAGAATATTTAAAACATCGACAAGAAGTTGTTCGTCGTCGTACAACATTTGATTTAAAACGAGCTCAAGAACGTCTTCATATTTTAGAAGGTTTACGCATTGCTCTTTTGCATATTGATGCCATTATTCGCACGATTAAAAAATCAAAAGATAAGGAAGCGGCTCAAGTAAATCTTCGAAAAGAATTTCATTTATCAGAAATTCAAACCATAGCTATTCTTGAGATGCGCTTACAACAATTAGCTAATTTGGAACGGGTGAAAATTGAACAAGAATATGAAGAAAAACAAAAATTAATTGCAAAACTTCAAGCCATACTTGGATCAGAGAAACATATTTTTCAAATAATTCGACAAGAAGTGAAAGAAATAAAAGAAGCATATGTTGATGAAAGGCGAACAACTATTATGGCTCGAGGAATTAAAGAATTTTCAATGGAAGATGTAATTCCTGATGTTCCGACTGTTATTCTTATTACCAAAGGAGGTTATATTAAAAGACTTTCTCCTGATACCTTTAAAACACAAAAACGAGGTGGTAAGGGGGTAGTGGGACTTACCACAAAAGAAGAAGATGAAGTTGAACATCTTTTTTCAACCAGTACACATAAGGACTTATATTTTTTCACCACCCGTGGACGAGTATTTAAATGGAAGGCTTATGATGTGCCTGAGACAACACGTACAGCTAAAGGCCAAGCGCTTGTTAATTTCCTTTCTCTTGCTCCGGGTGAAATGGTTTCTGCAACCCTTTCGCTTGGAGAGATTGAAGATGCTAAATATCTTGTCATGGCCACTCGAAATGGAACTATTAAAAAAACCGCCATTGAAGATTTTGAACATATCCGTTCAAATGGTCTGATGGCTCTTAAATTGCGTCACGAGGATATTTTAGAATGGGTTCATCCAACTACAGGAAATGATCAAATTATACTCATAACTCAAAAAGGCCAAGCAATTCGTTTTAAAGAAAAAGATATTCGTCCAATGGGTCGTTTAGCTGCAGGAGTGCGTGGAATTAGACTCAAAGGATCAGATACTATAATCGGTATGGAAGTAATTACAAAAGAACAAGAAAAAACTGGCATTTATCAGTTATTGATTGTAAGCTCCCAAGGATTTGGTAAACGAACACCTTTATCTGAATATAAAATTCAGGGTCGTGGAGGTTCGGGTATTCGTACGGCCAATGTTACTTCTAAAACCGGAGAGGTGGTAACTGGACGCATGGTAGAAGAAAAAGATAAACGAGATCTTATGATGGTCTCAAGTGATGGACAAGTCATTCGTATTGGAATTTCTTCAATTTCTATTTTGGGTCGAGCCACACAAGGAGTGCATATTATGAGGTTTAAAAAAGTAAAAGATACAGTTGCAAGCACGGAAATTATTTCGCAAGAACTTGATTGACAATTTATAGTTCATTTGATAGTTCTAGCAGGAGGTTATTATTCATTTACCATTAACTTTATATTATTTTATGGGATTACCTGGTCATCGTCGTACAAGTTCTGATAAACGTCGGCGAGCAGCTCACTTTGCTCTTAAACCTATAGCTCTTCAGGTTTGTCAGGCTTGTGGATTAGCGACTAAACCACACCATATTTGTCAGGCTTGTGGAGCTTATGGTTCAAAGAAGGCCTCAACTAAAACAGCTTCTCAGGTTGTCCCTGAGCAAACGGACTCAGAAAAGAGTTTAGAGACGCCTAGTACTTTAGAACACGAAGATAAGCCCTCATTAAACACAGAGGACTTGCCAAAAACGTCTTAATTTTTATTGGTTTATAAATGGTTCATTTCACTATGTCTAACCGCCATCTTGCTCGAACGATTGTGATGCAGTCGCTTTATCAATGGGATTTTTTAAGTCAACCTTCATCCCAAATTAAAGATATCATTTCATTTAATAGAAATGAATTTGCTCCTGAATTTGATGATGGTGGATATATTGAACAGACTCTTGATGGAATTTTAACGCACCAATCAGAGATTGATAAAATTATTATCGAATTTGCTCCTGAATGGCCACTTGAGAGTATGACCATGATTGATCGCAATGTTTTGCGTGTAGGAGTCTATGAACTTTTATATGCGGAAAAAATTCCATCAAAAGTCGCTATTAATGAGGCAATAGAACTTGCAAAAACATTTGGTGGGGATGCATCTGGCCGATTTATTAATGGAATTCTTGGTGCTATTTATAAACACGAATTAACACAAGGTCATAAAAAAAGCATTGATGAAGAAGTTTTAAAACCAAAGCAAGAAACTCATACTAATACACCTAATAAAACCTTATGAGGGAAGTTGAACTTGTTGAACAGGCGCTTGGGGTCATATTTCATAATAAAGATACGTTACGCCAAGCTCTTGTTCACCGATCTTATTTAAATGAACATCCAGATTTTTCTCTTGGACACAATGAACGATTAGAATTTTTGGGAGATGCGGTTTTAGAGCTTGTGGTAACCGAATACCTATTTGCACATTATGAAAATCCAGAAGGGGAATTAACCAACTGGCGGGCAGCACTTGTGAATGCTGATATGCTTTCACTTGTCTGTCAGCGACTTGGAATTGAAGAAGAACTTTATCTTTCCAAAGGAGAATCTAAAGAGAAAAATTCAAAAGCGCGATATTATATTTTAGCTAATGCCTTTGAGGCACTTATTGGGGCTATTTATTTAGATCAGGGTTGGGAGTCAGCAAAGGATTTTATTATGCGTACAGTTATGATTGAACTTCCACGTGTACTTGATGAACAACTTTATATTGATCCAAAAAGTAGGTTTCAAGAATTGGTTCAGGAAAAACAGGGAATCACCCCAACTTATAAAGTTCTTAATGAAGAAGGACCAGATCACGAAAAACTTTTTGAAGTAGGTGTTTATATTGGAAAAGAATTTATTGCAAAAGGAACAGGCACTTCAAAACACGAGGCACAAATTGAAGCAGCCAAAAAGGCAATTGAACAAAATAAGTGGTAAAAATAAGGATTTTAAAAAACCGTTAAAAGTAACGGTGGGTTAATAAAATATGATGTATGGTGCACCCGGCAGGGCTTGAACCTGCAACCTTGTGGTTCGAAGCCACACACTCTATCCAATTGAGCTACGGGTGCATGGGAAGAACCATACCTCAAAAGATTGACCACCGTCAATTTTTTTGGCACACTTTTGAAGCATTATTTATTTGTTAATACAAATGCGCGCATAGCTCAGGGGTAGAGCAGTTGGCTCTTAACCAAACGGTCGGGGGTTCAAATCCCTCTGCGCGCACCACGATAAAGAAACAGACTAGACTAACTATTACATATAATAAGGAAAAATATTCTGCAGACCATAAAGATAACTTTTTATAGTTTTTGGGCTGCAGTTTTTTATTTCTTTCGTTCCCATTGGTCGCTATTACCATCACCTAACAGCGTGTATGAGTTTAGTTCTTGCAGAGCCCTAACCCAATTTGCTACACGACTTCGTTTATGTCGCGTTATGTAGAATATTTTTTATCTTAGTAGTAATTTAAGGTTTTGTGTACACAACAACGACGAAAATCAATCTTCCAAAATTATTGGCAAAGAATTTTAGTTTTGTTAAGATGCGTCCATTATGAAATATTCAAGACTTTTTGGAAAAACAATCAAAGAATCTCCACGCGAGGCAGGAAATATTAGTACTAAATTATTAATCCAAGGTGGATTTATTAGAGAGTCGGTGGCTGGTCGTTATTATTTTCTCCCCCTTGGGATGCGTGTGCATGATAAGATTATGCAGATTATTGAAAAGGAAATGGATGCCGCAGGTGCTCAAAAAATGATTACTCCGACCCTTCATCCTCTGGAACTTTGGCAGGAAACTAACCGTACTTCCTCAGCTGGATTTGAACTTATGAAAGTTAAAGATCGTCGTGGTGCAGAATTTGCACTTGGTGGAACTGCAGAGGAAATGATTGTTGATCTAGTGCGAAAATTTAATCTAAGTTATCGAGATCTTCCTTTTACGATTTATCAATTTTCTCAAAAATTTCGTGATGAACTTCGCGCTCGCGGCGGGCTTTTGCGAGTACGGGAATTTATGATGAAAGATGCCTATTCTTTTCATCGAGATGAAGTAGATTTTAAAAAGGAGTATGAGAACATGTGGCAGACATATTTGCGAATTTTTAAACAACTTGGTCTTAACGCGTTAGTCGCCGAATCTGACAATGGCTATATTGGCGGCGAATATTGTCATGAATTCATAGTAGAATCCGAGGTCGGTGAAAGTCGCGTATTTGCCACTGAAGATGGTAGTTATGTTGCTCATGAGGATGTAGCAGTTTCTTGTCACGATATTATGAATCCAGATGAATCAATTAAGGAAATGGAAATAAAAGAAGCTCCTCGGGGTCCAACTATTCAAGATGGAGTGGATTTGTATAAACAACCTGCCTGGAGACAAATAAAATCTGTGCTTTATAAAACTGATCAAGGGAAGTTTGTGCTTGTTGCTTTGCGTGGTGATTTAGAAATTAATGAAGTAAAACTTTGTCATGTTCTTGGTTGTCTTTCTTTGGAAGGTGCAACAGAAGATGAGATTCGTTCTCTTGGTTCTGAACCAGGATTTATTTCTCCTTTAAAATTAAAAATAAAAAAAGTCGGAGATTTTTCATTAAAGACGGTACGTAATTTTTATACTGGAGCAGATATTTTTCAAAAGGATGCCTTAAATGTGAATTATGGTAGAGATTTTACAGTTGATAAAGAAGCAGATATTGCCCTTGTTAAACTCGGACAAAAAACAAAAGATGGTAAGATTTTTGTGGAAAAATTAGGAATAGAGGTTGGAAATATTTTTCAATTGGGTAAACATTATAGCTCGCGCATGCATGCAACCTTTACCCAAGAAGGAGGCAAAGAAACATTTTATTACATGGGGTGTTATGGAATTGGTGTGGGACGAACGCTTGCAACCATTGTTGAGAAATATCATGATGAACGAGGAATTATTTGGCCAAAAGTAATTGCTCCGTTTATGGTTCACCTTATTACGCTTTCTGGAAAAACATCAGAAATACAAGCAAATATTCAAGCAAATGCCCAAGTAGTTTATGAGCAAATGCAAGCCGAACAAATTGATATTCTTTGGGATGATCGCCATGAAGTCTCTGCAGGAGAGAAATTTGCAGATGCGGATCTTATCGGTATCCCTCTTCGTTTGGTTATTTCTGAGCGAACCTTACAAGATCACGCTATTGAATGGAAAGAGCGATCACAGAAAGAAACTCACATGATTCCAGTTGCTGATCTAAAAGAATCTTTACATCTTTTTATTTCTCATTTATGAAAAAAAATTGGTTTTGGTTTTTTAGTTTGTTTATAGTAATCGTGTTTTTTGGGGCTGGTTGTCCGAATTTTTTCTCTCAAAACAACAAGTCAAATATGACTCCTTATGATGAGCAGGAAGAAATGTTTGTTTACAAGGATCCCACCTATAAATTTGTTCTTGAGTATCCTTCTGGAATAGAAATAAAACCAAGACCCTCTGAATTTCATAAGACTGATTATCTTGGAATTCCTGTTGATTTTTTTCTTTCTATTCGAGATTATCGTCAGGGAACAGAGGCACCTGAAAATATTTTTTATGTCTATTCTGCTGACTCAAATTTAACCACAGATACATTTATCAATGCGCTTATTGCTTCTGACCCATCTTCAATTTCTATCTTGAATCAAGAATTGATTGAACAAGGAAAGCTCACTATAACAAAAATAGTGAGCACAACAGCTTCTGGAGTAGAGAAACGACACTATTTATTTTCAATCAATCAATCTGTGATTATTTTTTCTGAGTTTCTTCATCAACAAGAAGTGGCAGATGTACTTATAGCAAGCATGCAACTTGATTAGATCGCATCAAGCGATCGCTTTCCTTTTAATGCATCCTTAAGTGATTTTCCTGCTTTAAATTTTGGTACGGTTACCGAAGGAATTTGTATTTTTTCAGAAGGATTTTGAGGATTTACACCAATGCGTCCAGCACGAACCCTGGCAGAAAATGTGCCAAAACCAGCAATTGTTACTTCTTCGCCATGTACAAGAGCACTTGTTACAAAGAATTCAAATGCTTCCAAAAAATCTTCTGATATTTTTTTTGATGTTTGAAGCTGTTCAGCAATTTTTGCTGCTAATTCTACTTTGTTCATATAAAGTAAAGATAAAAATATAAAAAGGGAACAAGCACTATAACACGCTTATTTTGCATATTCAATAATGCGTGTTTCTCTAATGAGAGTGATTTTAACCTCTCCAGGATATTGTAAATTCTTTTCAATCTTTTCTGCAATATCTCTAGCAAGTTTATAAGCGTTTAAATCATCAATTTCTTCGGGTTTAACAAATACACGAATTTCACGGCCTGCTTGAATAGCATATGTTTTTTCAACTCCAGGGAATGAACGAGCCAAGGTTTCTAATTCTTCCATTCGACGTAAAAATTGTTCAAGGCTTTGTTTTCTTGCCCCAGGTCGAGCCCCACTCATTGCATCTGCAGCTTTTATAATAGCTCCTTCAATGGTTCGTGGTCGATCTTCATGATGGGCAATAGATTGATAGGAAATTTCTTCTGGGAATCCAAACTTTTTCATAATATTATATCCAATTTCTGGATGAGCTCCTTGCATATCATGATCAACAGCTTTTCCAATATCATGAAAAAGACCTCCTTTTTTACAAACAAATACATCAGCTCCAAGTTCTTCTGCCATCATAGAAGCAATTTGGGCGACTTCGACCGAATGTTGAAGGACATTTTGTCCGTAACTAGTACGAAATTTAAGACGTCCTAGGATCGATATTAATTTTGGATCAATAGAGGAAACAGGGATACCAAGGGTATAAAGAGTTTCTTCTCCAGCCTTACGAATTTCTTGAGCAAGTTCTTTTTTAGCTTGATTAACTGCTTCTTCAATACGAGCCGGATGAATTCGACCATCTTGGATTAAATTTTCAAGGGCGCGTTTAGCCACCTGACGACGGATAGGGGAAAAACCACTAACAAGAATCATTTCAGGCGTATCATCAACAATAATTTCTGTTCCTGTAAGCATTTCAATTGATTTGATATTACGTCCTTCTTTACCAATAATACGTCCTTTCATTTCATCGGATGGAAGTTCTACACTGGTAGTTGTACTATCAATTACTTGTGAAGAAGCATATCTGGTAATAGCCAACGAAAGTAGTTTTCTTGCTTGTTGTTCTAATTCCTGTTCATTCATTTGTTCCAATTTTCTAATTCGACTTAATAACGTTTCTTGATTTTCTTTTTCTAATAATTGAAACAGTCGTTCAAGAGCCTGTTCTTTAGTGAGAGCTGTAATTTCTTCTAATTTTTTTGTTTCTTGTTCACGAATTTCTAAAATTTTATTTTTAAGCTCCTCCATTTTTTTATTTTGTTCTTCTAGTTTTGTTTTTTTGTCTTCAAGTTCAAGAAGTTTTTTATCAAATAATGATTCACGGCTTTCAAGACGACGTTGGGATTCTTGAAGTTCCTTGCGACGATTTTGTTCTTCATTTTTTGCCTCATCAATAATTTTAATCGATTTTTCTTTTGCTTCGAGTAAAAGCTCCTGTTGTTTTGCTTTTGCTTCTGTTAGCATTTTTTCGACTTTTGTCTCTGCTTGATCAATACTTTTTTTGACAAGCAATTTTCTATAATAGTACCCAATACCTGTTCCTATAAAAAAAATCAAAACACCCCCAAACAAGAGAAGTAATAAATCATTCATACGATTTTTCCAAAACACCCGAGAAACAAAAGGAATAACAACAAGAGCGGAATCTTTTTATCGACAAGGAGGAGACAAAAAAATAGATTGAAGGGCTCCGAATATGCTTCGTTTCCGTAGGCTTATCAAAAACAATAAAATCAAGCGATTTTTAAGAAAAACTATCTGGTTTTCGGAAATTTTTGTCACCATACTTATCGTCTGTTTCTCTGATATAAAAAAAGAGTTAATGGTCTTATGCTCTTATTCTCTCAAAAATAAACCTGATTGACAAGCTAGAAAAAGGATCGTACTTAGATGAGTCGATTGATGAGTCTTTCTTTTGGTAAGAGATAATTTTGCCAATTTTCTGGTTGAAGCTCTGATAAATGAATTGATTCAGAAAGTAAAAACGGACCGATTGATGTTCGACAAAGCTCTTGAACATATCCATTTATTCCAAGTTTTTCACCTAGATCTCGAGCTATTGAACGGATATATGTTCCAGAAGAACAAGAAATAGTGGTTTTCAGGCGTATAAGACGATTGGGTTTATTTAAATATTCAACAGCATGAAGATTAAAAGAAAAAATAGTCACGTGGCGTGGTTTGGCATCTACTATTTTTCCCAATCTAGCAAGTTCGTACATTTTTTTTCCTTGAATTTTAATAGCTGCATATTGGGGAGGGATTTGTTCAGTAGGACCAATAAATGATTGAATCGTGCTTTGTATCATTTGTTCATTTGGAAAAGACGCAGATGGATCACAGGGGTAAATTTCTCCCATTCGATCATCAGTAGTGCTTTTGGCTCCAAGTAGGAAAATTGCTTCATAGGTTTTTGCAAGCCCAATAAATTGACCTAAATCTTTGGTATTTTCTCGGCCAATTCCTACAATAAGCAAACCACTTGCAAATGGATCAAGTGTGCCTGCGTGTCCGATTTTTTTGATTCCAGTTATTCTTCGTAATTGGGCAATAAGATCATGGGAAGTTGGTCCAGGATCTTTATGTAAAAGTAGAAATCCAAATTTTGTAGCACCCAGAGAGAATTGATTGACGTTCATATGTTTTACCGGTATGATTTCAACACGATTTTTAAATACATTCCTCATGAATATTTCAGAACTCGCTCGACGTTTAAATGTCCTTCCTGAAGAGTTGCGGGAAAAACTCCCCAAACTCGGTTTTAGTATTGGAAAACATGCTATTAAAGTTGATGACCGTATTGCTAATCAGATTATGAAGGCTTGGGGTGAAATGCGTCAACAGGAGAGACTTCAAAAGAAAATGGAAGATCAGAAACGTCAAGGAGAAGAACAACAAAAAAAAACAGATGAACATGAGAAAAAACCATTAGTACTTCCTGCGGTTTTAACTGTTCGAGAATTTGCAAGTCTTTTACAAATTCCAGTTCCAAGACTTATGCAGGAACTTATGCATAATGGAATTATGGCATCTATTAATGAACGCATTGATTTTGAAACAGCCTCTATTGTGGCAGAAGATTTGGGTTTTTTGGCAAGTCCAAAAGAAAAAGAAGAAAATGATCAAATAAACACAAATGAAATTGATCGTATTGCCGTGGTTATAGCTAGCGAACAAGAGGATCTTATGAAAGAGCGTCCGCCTGTGATTGTGGTGATGGGTCATGTCGATCATGGAAAGACAAAGCTGCTTGATGCAATTCGAAAAACCAATGTGGTTGATACAGAAGCCGGAGGTATTACCCAACATATTGGAGCCTATCAAGTAGAACGCCAGGGTCGACTTCTTACTTTTATTGATACTCCTGGACATGAAGCATTTACAGTTATGCGCTCACGCGGAGCAAAAGTGGCAGATATTGCCATTCTTGTTGTTGCTGCTGATGATGGTGTTCAACCACAGACAAAAGAAGTGATTGATATTATTAAAGGAACTGGTATTCCGTTTGTAGTGGCATTAAATAAAATTGATAGGCCAGAAGCTAATATTGATAGAGTAAAAGGACAATTAGCTGAATCAAAAGTGGTAAGTGAAGATTGGGGTGGAACAATTTCAATGGTTCCTATTTCTGCTAAACAACAACAGGGAATTGATACCCTTTTAGATACTTTACTTTTAACCGCTGATATTCAAAAGACCGCTATTTTAGCTAATCCATTACGTCCAGCAATTGGAACCATTATTGAATCTCACGTTGATGTTGCAGAAGGACCAGTTGCAACCATGCTTGTTCAGGTTGGCACGCTCCATCTTGGTGATATTATGGGAATTAACGGGGCTTTTTATGGTCGTGTTAGAGGTATGCGTAATTGGATGGGAGTTCAGGTCAAAGAAGCACCTCCTTCTATGCCGGTTAAAATTATTGGATTTAAGCATGCGCCTGCCATGGGAGATATACTTGAGGTTTCAATTGAGATGAAAGATCTTAAAAAATTCAAAGAGAGTCCTTCTCGCGCGGTGCAAGAAGTAGCTTCTTTGACCCCATCTCATACAGATGTTTCTCAACTGAACGATGAAGTACAAAAGCGTATTCTTCCAATTATTTTGCGAACAGATATGCTTGGTTCACTAGAAGCGATTTTGGGGATGTTCGATAAAATACAGCATCCCTCTGTGGGGGTGGAGATAGTTCAAAAAGGACTTGGTAATATTACAGATGTAGATGTTGTGCATGCAGAAACATCTGGTGCGACGATTTACGGTTTTAATACACATCCATCTACTTCTGCTGAGCGACTTGCCCTTGAAAAAAATATTACCATTAAGGAATTTAAGGTTATTTATAAATTATTTGAAGATGTTCTTGATAAATTACAAGAGATGCTTCCATCTGAACTTATTATTGAAGAATCCGGTAAAATGGAAGTTATATCAAATTTCCGTAAAACAGATCAGGGATGGATTGTTGGTGGAAGAGTGAAAGTGGGAAAAATTCGTTCAGGTGTAAAAATTCGTATTTTACGCGCGGAAAAAATTATTGGAGAAGGAGAAGTTATCTCTACTCATATTGGAGCATCACAAGTAAAGGAAATCCGTGAGGGTCAAGAGTGCGGACTTCATTATAAAGGGAAAGTAAAAGCAGAAACAGGAGATTTATTTGAGTTTTATATAGAAGAAAAGAAGGAACGTTTGCTTATGATTGAAGGTATACGTCGAAGATAATTATTTATATTTATTTTTTATGAAGGAGATTGTTTTAAGCACAGAAAATTTTGATACTATTATTTCAAACCCAGATATCCCTGTTACTCTTGTAGATTTTTGGGCTCCTTGGTGTGGACCTTGTAAAATGATGGGTCCTATTGTTGAGAGTTTGGCTGAAAAGATGACTGATGTTCAAGTAGGAACCTTAAATGTTGATGAATATTCTGAGATAGCGCAAAAGTATAATATTCTTTCTATTCCCACATTCATGATTTTTAAAAATGGAAATATTATTGATCAATTTTCTGGTACCATGCCAGTTGATGTTTTAGAAAATCGGGTACGCCAACACCTTGGTTAAAGATTGATAAAATAATATGTCAGTTCAAGATGTATTAATTATTGGTTCAGGACCAGCTGGATATACAGCAGCTATTTATGCAGGACGCGCGGGATTATCTTCTTTTCTTTTTGAAGGAGGTGAGCCAGGTGGACAACTCATGACCACTACAGAAGTCGAAAATTTTCCTGGATTTCCTCTGGGAATTTTAGGGCCAGAGCTCATGCAACAGTATCGTAAACAAGCAGAGCGTTTTGGAACACATATTCAAAACGAGATCATTACATCTATTGATTTTGTAGAGCGCCATTTTGTTTTACATACATCTCAAAATGCTTACGAGGGTTCGTCAGTTATAATTGCCACAGGGGCTTCTTCAAAATGGCTCCATGTTCCAGGTGAAGAAATATATCGTACGCGTGGAGTTTCGGTTTGCGCCACATGTGATGGTTTTTTCTTTAAAGGAAAAAATGTTGGTGTGGTGGGTGGTGGAGATGCAGCACTTGAAGAAGCGCTTTTTTTGGCTCGCTTTGTTAATAGAGTTACTATTTTTGTTAGGCGAGATGAGCTTCGTGCGTCAAAAATTATGCAAGAAAGGGCCAAAGAAAATCCTAAAATTATTTTTTCTTGGAATACAGAAGTTCTTGAAATCATAGGCGATGGACAAAAGTTAACTAAGATTCGTTTGGTTAACAATCAGACCCAAGAACAAAACACGCTTGATCTTGATGGGTTATTTATTGCTATTGGTCATAAACCAAACTCGGAAATATTCCAAGGTATTCTTGATTTAGATCCACAAGGGTATATTAAGTGTGAGTCTGGAACAACCAAGACGAGCAAAGAAGGAATTTTTGCTGCCGGTGATGTGATTGATCATCGTTATAGGCAAGCGATTACTGCTGCTGGTATGGGTTGTATGGCAGCTCTTGATGCTGAACGTTGGCTTTCTTCGCAGCAAAAAATTTATTAATTTTTTAGTATGCCAAATCCATTTGAAGATGCATTACATCAATTAAAACGGGCTAGTCATCTGTATTTTTTTGATCCAGATTTTCTTTTAAAGCTTGAGCATCCAGAGCGTGAAATAACTGTTTTTATTCCAGTCAAAATGGATGATGGATCATTTAAAATTTTTCGGGGTTACCGGGTTCAATATAATAATTCTCGAGGTCCTTATAAAGGTGGAATTCGTTATCATGAAAAAACGGATTTAAATGAAGTGCGAGCCCTAGCTTTTTGGATGACTCTAAAATGTGCAGTGGTCGGTATTCCGTTTGGAGGAGGTAAGGGGGGAATAGAAGTAAATCCAAAAATTTTATCAGAAAATGAATTAGAGCAGCTTACTTGTGGATGGACAAAATCCATGATCGATATTATTGGTCCTTCTAAAGATGTTCCTGCACCAGATGTTGGAACAAGTTCTAAAGAAATGGATTGGATTGCCAGTGAATATGAAAAACAAACTCAAGACCATCTAGCAAAAGCAGTTGTTACTGGAAAAAGTATTGATGTTGGCGGAAGTATTGGACGTGATACCGCTACAGCTCAAGGTGGGTATTTTGTTTTTCAAGCACTTAAAGAACGCCTTGGTCTTAATAGTCCTGTACGAGTAGTTATTCAGGGTTTTGGAAATGCTGGGCGCCATATGGCTGAATTATTTTATAAAGACGGCCATAAAATTATTGGTATTTCTGATTCAAAGGGAGCTATTTTTAATGAAAATGGTTTGGATATTTCCGCTCTTATTTCTTATAAAGACCAAACAGGAAGTGTAATTGGATTTTTAAACAGTCAATCTATTAATCAAGATCGATTTTTAGAACTTGAATGTGATTTACTTATCCCAGCTGCTTTAGAAGGGCAAATAACAGAGACAAATGTTGAAGCTATCCGAGCAAGGGCTATTCTTGAACTTGCTAATGGCCCAGTTACCCCAAAAGCAGATGATGTGCTTTTTGCGTGTGGTATTCCATGTATACCTGATATTTTAGCCAATGCCGGTGGAGTAACGGTTAGTTTTTTTGAATGGGAGCAAAATCAAAAAAAAGAAACTTGGGAAATTGAAGAGATTCATGAGAAACTAAAGATGATTATGGATGAAAGCGTAAGAGTAATTTGGGAAGAACAACAAGCATTAGGATGTGATTTGCGGCAGGCAGCTTTCCTGGTTGCCCTCAAACGTTTACAACAAGAAAATAATACAAAATAATAAAAAATTCGTGTTAATCTACGGATTTTTTTAAATTATGTTATAGTATCGATCTATGTCCAAAACTCCCAATTACGATGAAAAAGTCAAAGCCATTCTTGATGCCACGAAACCTGGCGAGCGGGTTTGTCCAATCACAAAAAAAACATGGGTTTTAACCCAAAATGAAATCGATAAATATAGACAATGGATGGTTCCTGTAAGTGAATTACACCCTTATTTTCGAGTTAAAATGATTGGTGGTTGGGGTGCTGGTGTAGATCTTTGGTGGAAACCACACGTTTATACAGGAAAACCGATTTTATGTTCGACTCACCCAGATAGTTTAAATCCAGTTTTACCAGATCGGGAATATTATCAAAAAGATCACGGAATTGAACATGGGATTGATTATGATTTATTAAGATCTTTGTTTGAACAACAAAAGACTTTATTTGCTTCCTGTCCAGTTCCGTCTCTTTTTTCAACCGCTTCAGAAAATTGTATAGGTGGGGGCTATGTTCATTGTATTAATTGTTTTATGGTTTTCGGTTCATATGATAGTAAAAATAGTTGGTATATATTCCGTTGTCGTTTTGTTGATGATTGTATAGATGGAGTTTTTCTCGAACACTGCGAAAATTGTTTTTCATGTTGCATGAGCGTTCGATTATATAACTGTATTCAGGTTTTTGATTCTTTAGATTGTTTGAATTCTTGTTTTCTTTTTGATTGTCGAAACTGTGAATATTGTTTTGGAGCAACAAATAAACGTAATCGTAAGTACATCTGGTTTAATGAACAGCTTTCAAAAGATGAGTGGGAAAGTCGACGAAAACAAATTGATTTATCTTCTTCAAAAATATTTGACGAATATCGTAAAAAATTTCGTGATTTTTTAGAAAAAGAAGCTATCTGGTCAGAATATACCAATGTTAATATTCAAGAAAGCCAGGGAGAATATTTTCTCGATACCGTTCGATCATCTGGTTATTTTATGACTAAAGCAACCGATGTTGAAAATAGTTGGTTTATTTCTTTCTCACAACAAATAAAGGATACTGTTATTGCGGTTGATTCAGAACATGTTTATTTAACTTCTGTAGCTGCCAATTCGCAAAATGTTAAATTTTCATTTGTTATCATGTCTAGTTCCCAAATGGAATATTGTTCTGATTGTCGTAATTGTGAAAGTTGCTTTGCTTGTAATGGACTTCAGCGAAAAAAATTTCATATTTTTAATAAGCCATACTCAGAAGAAGAATATTGGAAACGGGTAGACGAACTTAAGTGCACCATGTTAGATAAAGGAGAATATGGAAAATTTTTTCCACCATCATTTGCACCCTGGATTCCTCAAACAGGTTTTTCGTCTGTGGTTGCTCCATTCACTCAAGCAGAACTTGAAGCTATGGAGGCACCTATTTTTGACCCAAAAGAACAAATGCGTTTTGCGCCCTATATAAAAGATCAAGTTCTTCATGAAATAGAAGAGGTTCCAGATACAATAAACGATATTGGACAAGAATGGGTAAATATTCCATTCGAAGATAAAGAAGAAGGACGTCGTTTTAATGTGAATACCAAGGAATTAGCTTATCGTAAACAAAAAGGATATCCATTTCCAAGGCGTCATTATCGGGCAAGATTTAAGGAGCTCGTATCTCAAATAAACAGTCCTGAGCAAGAAATAGGTATTTGTGGTCAATGTGAGAAGCAGATTTTGGTAAATAAAAATCCAATGTTCTCAAAGAAAAAAGTTTATTGTCACGATTGTTATATTAATTATTTAGAAAAAACACCAATATTCTAAGAACCACTAATTCATTAGAAGGACACTTTAGGCATATCAGAAGATTGGTTAATACTCACCCAGGACTTTCAAGACAAAACAAACAAAAACTTTTAAACACTATTCTTCTTGCTTCTACTACTTCACCAAACTAAAAAAGACTTCAAGAAGTCCTGTAAAACACCATCAAATACCACCCGCTTTTTGTACCTTATGCCGAAAAAAATGGATAAATATGTCTAAAACTCCCAATTACGATGCTAAAGTCAAAGCAATTCTTGATGCAACAAAACCCGGTGAAAAAACATGTCAATTAACCGGAGATAACTGGTACATGGATGAAAATGAGATTGAAATATATAGGAAATACAAAGTACCTCCATCTAAATATGCACCACTAATCCGCATGAAACTCATTCACGGTTATTTTGTGATGTTTGATATGTGGTACAACAAACACCCACAAACAGGTGAGCCAATTATTTCATGCACTCATCCATCAACCGGAATTAATGTTTTGCCAGATAAAGAATGGTTTACAAAAGATTTTATTGATCGTGGTAGAGATATTGATTTAGAGAGTTCATTTTTTGATCAGATATATAAACTCAGCCGACAGGTCCCTTTGGCCGCTTGTTACAATTATATTCCTCCAGAAAATTCTTTGGCCTTTATTTCACTTGGAGATAAAGATAGTTTTTTTGTTTTAGCTTGTAAAAGTAAGCGTTGTTATTATTGTATGAATGGATATGACATTGAGAATTCTGCTGAGTTGGCTTTAGTTTATAATGTACAAAGTTCCTATAATATTGTTCATTCAGAACGAATCCATAACTGTAAGTTTGTTCGTGAAGGGCACGACTGTTTAAATTCTTCTTTTCTTTTTGATTGTCGAAATTGTGAATATTGCTTTGGTGCTACAAATAAACGAAATCGAAAATATCTATTTTGGAATGAGCAATTATCGAAAGACGAATGGGAACACAGGGTCGCAGAAGTTGATTTATCTTTTTACAAAATACGGAGACATTGGGAAGAAAAGTTTCGTGAACTTGTTGCGTCTTCCATTTGGCCAGAGAATTTTAATTTACAAACAGAAAATTCAACTGGAGAATATTTAACCAGAACAACAAACGTTTATAATTCATATTATGTGATTAATGGCTGTCGAGATCTTGATCATATTAGTTATGCATTTAGTAGTCCCTCTCACGATTGTCATTATGCAGCAGGAATTTTTGGTGCCTGTGATAATTATTATGGGGTAGGTTATGGAAATACATCTGGATCAAAATTTTGTCTTTCGATTCTTTCCAGTTGTTTGAACATGGAATTTTGCAATAGTTGTTTTGAATGCGAAAACTGTTTTGGATGTTTTGGCCTGCGTCATAAAAAGTTTTGTATTTTAAATAAACAATATACGGAAGATGAATATTGGCAAAAAGTTGATCAGCTTAAATGCGCTATGCTCGACCGTGGAGAATATGGAGATTTTCCCCCCATGTATCATTCCACTCAATATTGGAGTGGTTCTGGGGCGTCAATTATTTATGGTGCTACGCAAGAAGAATGTCAAAAATTTGGCTGTGCCAATTTTGCTCCAGGTGATGATGGAGCAGAGGGCCCTGAGATAGATTTGTCAAAGATTGAGTTAATTCAAACAATACCAGATCGTTTAGACGAAACTAATATTGGCTCACTATCTGGTAAGCCATTTAGAGATGAGATTTTCAATCGTCGTTTTGGATACTTAAAGTCAGAACTAGCTTTTTATCAAAAAATGAAAATTGCTCCTCCTCGCCAACACCCAACAAGACGTATCCAAGAACTATATGCAGAAATGAATCTAGCAGTATGCGAAGAGCAATATTGTCAGAAGTGTAAAAAAGAAATTATGGTAGCTAAGAATAAAAATTATACAGAAAGAATTGTTTACTGTCGTGATTGTTATTTTCAATTTTTAGAACAAAATGGATAAATATGTCTAAAACTCCCAATTACGATGCTAAAGCCAAAGCAATTCTTGATGCAACAAAACCCGGTGAGCGGGTTTGTGAACTAACGGGGGAGAAGTGGTTTATGGATGAGAGGGAAATTGAGTGGTATAGAAAATTTAATGTTCCACCTTCTCGATATAGTCCGCTTACACGAATGCGGCTTTTGACCAATACTTTTTCTGGAGGACAGTGGTGGTATAACCAACATGCACAAACAGGCAAACCCATTATTTGCGGTATTCATCCAGGAACAGGGATACGTGTACTTCCGGATAAAGAATGGTTTGAAAAAGATTTTTCTTTTGAACAGATTGATTATGATGAGAGCAGATCAGTTTTTGATCAGATTTATGAATTGAATTTACGTATTCCTTCTAGTGCCCAAAGAAATTATGTGGAGGTAGAAAATTCTATTTCCATTGCTTCGCATGGTGATCAAAACAGTTATTTTGTGGTGGCCTCAAAAAGCAAGAATACCCTTTTTGGTGTGGTAGCGTATAATACAGAAGATTCTGCGGAGATTTATAATGCTGTTACTGTTAATCAATCCTACAATATCGTGAATTCCAATCGGATTTTTCAAAGTCGCTATGTGCGTGAGAGTAATGACTGTCTTAATAGTGTATTTTTATTTGATTGTCGCAACTGTGAATATTGTTTTGGTGCAACTAATAAACGTAATAAAAAACATCTCTGGTTCAATGAACAGCTTTCAAAAGATGAGTGGGAAAAACGTCGCGCGCAGGTTGATCTTGGAAAACGATCAGTAGTAGAGGAATATTTACAGAAATTTGATGAATTAATGATTAAAAGCATTTGGCCAGAGAATTTCAATGAAAAAACAACAGACTCTATTGGAGAATATTTACACGGTTGTACTGATTGTCAGTATGTCTATTTTGCCGATGGCGGTGCACGACATTGTGATTGGTGCGTATGGGCTATTGCTCAATCACAAGATAATGCTTTTTGCGCGGAGGTGGTGAATTCGAAAGATTGTTATTATTCAGCAGGGGTTCCAAATTGTTATGGTGGTTTATTTTTGTTCTGGTGTGTACGTTGTCAAAATAGTGAGTTATGTATTGGGTGTTATGATTGCGAGAATTGTTTCGGATGTGTGGGTTTACTAAAAAAGAAATTCCATTTTTTTAATAAGCCCTATACAGAGAAAGAATATTGGCAAAAAGTGGATCAAATAAAATGTACTATGTTTGATCGTGGTGAATACGGAGAATTTTTTCCCGCTAAGTTTTCTTTTGGGCATTATCTTGAATCTGGTGCAGTAAAATATCATTTAGCAGATCTTGCTTTTGGAGAGAAAATTCATGCAAATTTATTTCCTGTAGAAATAAAAGGAGCCACTGGTGCAGAATTAGCTCAGGCCATGGATGTAAAAGACTCTAAGGAAATCCCCGATACAATTGATGAGATTGACGCATGGGTTAATAAACCTGTTTATGATGCAAAATTAAAACGTCGTTTTTCATTGATTGCACCTGAGATTGCTCTTTATAAAAAGTTACGCATTGCTCCACCAGTGGAACACCATATAGCCCGAGTCATTGATATGATTTTTTCTTCTAATTCAGCTGTCTTTGATGAGGCGCGCTGCGAAAAATGTAATAAACACCTGAGACCGTTCACTTCTGGGGGCCTGAAAAGGCGCTTTTTTTGTTTGGTTAAGCTAAAATAACGTTGTTTAACTAGTTAAATGGTTGTTATGCCTTTAAAAAAAGAATCCAAAGTGTCCATATTGTGA
>Ga0210044_10001729_pt1 | contig 33389 bp, 27 predicted proteins | sample CryGey13umfilter_2_FD_183959 | JGI IMG/M metagenome (GOLD analysis project Ga0210044, IMG submission 183959) | Groundwater microbial communities from aquifer in Utah, USA - Crystal Geyser 4/9/14 3 um filter (SPAdes) (version 2) | ecosystem: Environmental > Aquatic > Deep subsurface >...
GCGCCGAATGCCCATCAACCGGTGCATTCAACGATCACATCAGCAAGTGCTCACCCGCGTTGTCCCCGCCCAGGGTGACGTAATTGACCTTGCGGATGTCCATGAGTTTTTTGCCACCTGAATAGCTAATGGAGCTTTGCACGTCTTGTTCCATCTCGATCAGTGTGCTGGCGAGCGTGCCCTTGATGGGTTCCAGAATGCGCTTGCCTTCGACGTGCTTGTATTCGCCTTTGTTGAAGTCGCTGGCCGAACCGTAGTATTCCTTGTAGATATTGCCATCGACCTCCACCGTCTGGCCGGGGCTTTCCTCGTGGCCGGCAAACAGCGAGCCAATCATGACCATGGTGGCGCCAAAACGAATGCTCTTGGCAATGTCGCCGTGGTCGCGGATGCCGCCGTCGGCAATGATGGGTTTGGTCGCTACACGGGCGCACCATTTGACCGCGCTGAGCTGCCAGCCGCCGGTGCCAAAGCCGGTCTTGAGCTTGGTGATGCAGACTTTGCCTGGGCCAATGCCGACCTTGGTGGCGTCAGCGCCCCAGTTTTCCAGGTCGATCACTGCCTCTGGCGTGGCCACATTGCCGGCAATGATGAAGGTGCCAGGAATTTTTTCGCGCAGGTAGCCGATCATGGCTTTCACCTTGTCCGAGTGGCCGTGGGCGATGTCGATGGTGATGTATTCCGGCGTCAGGCCCAGCGCCACCATTTGATCGACCGCGTCGTAATCCGGCTTTTTGACACCCAGAGAAATGGACGCGTACAGGCCGCGCGCCGTCATGTCCTGCACAAACTTGACATTGTCCAGATCAAAGCGGTGCATCACGTAAAAGTAGTTGTTTTGGGCCAGCCAGACGCAGACGTCCTCGCTCACAACGGTTTTCATGTTGGCGGGCACCACCGGAATGCGAAAGCGACGCGGCCCGAGCTGCACGCTGGCGTCGCACTCGGAGCGGCTGTCCACGCGGCATTTGCGCGGCAGCAGCAGGATGTTGTCGTAGTCAAAAATTTCCATAGTCTGGCACCTGTTCAAAAAAAACCGGGCCGCAATTGCTTGGGCCCGGTGCTTGATTCTATCGAAGTCGATCGGCTTTCGGGTACGGCGATTCAAAGTGTGTGCGAGAGTTACCAGGCCAAAGCAGACGTCACGGTTGGGGATGAAACAGCCGGGTGATGCGCTTTGCTGCGTGTCCCCCGCCCGCTGCGCGGCCTCCTCCTTGACCTTCGCAAAGCGCATCACCCGGCTGTTTTGATGGGCCTGTCGGTTTGCTGGCAGGGGAGATTTGAAGCCATGGATCGACCCCAGGCGCTCAGGCGCGGTGATTGTGTCATGCGACCGGGCTACTGCGTGCAAGGCGCGCGCCAACAGTCGCATGCGCACTGCACGCTCTTTGTCGCGCGTGATTGCACCCCAAAACCGCATGCGCATGGCCCGGTCGCCACGCCGGGTTTAACCTGAGACCTTGAGCTTTTTGGATGGCACATCAGTTTGAACCGTACCAGCGACTTTCTACAATGCCCCCATGTTTTCAACCCCGACCCAACCCAGTCTGCCAGCTGCCGGCCTGCTGCACCACCTGAACCCCGAGCAACTGGCCGCTGTCACGCTGCCACCGGAGCACGCGCTGATCCTCGCCGGGGCCGGTTCCGAATTCTATCGAAGTCGATCGGCTTTCTGGTACTGCGATTCAAAGTGTGTGCTAGAGTTTCTAGGCCGCAGCAGACGCCACGGTTGATGATGAAACAGCCGGGCGATGCGTTTTGCTACGTGTCCCCCGCCCGCTGCGCGGTCTCCGCCTTTACCTTCGCAAAGCGCATCACCCGACTGTTTTGGTGAGCCTGTTTGTTTGCTTGCAGGGGAGATTTGAAGCCATGGATCGACCCCAGGCGCTCAGGCGCGGTGATTGGGTCATGCGACCGGGCTTTGGGGTGCAAGGCGCGCGCCAACAGTCGCATGCGCACTGCACGCTCTTTGTCGCGCGTGATTGCACCCCAAAACCGCATGCGCATGGCCCGGTCGCCACGCCGGGTTTAACCTGAGACCTTGAGCTTTTTGGATGGCACATCAGTTTGAACCGTACCAGCGACTTTCTACAATGCCCCCATGTTTTCAACCCCGACCCAACCCAGTCTGCCAGCTGCCGGCCTGCTGCACCACCTGAACCCCGAGCAACTGGCCGCTGTCACGCTGCCACCGGAGCACGCGCTGATCCTCGCCGGGGCCGGTTCCGGCAAAACCCGGGTGCTCACCACGCGCATCGCCTGGCTGCTGCAAACCGGCCAGGTGTCGCCCGGCGGTATTCTGGCGGTCACGTTTACCAACAAAGCGGCCAAGGAGATGATGACGCGGCTCTCAAGCATGCTGCCGCTCAATGTGCGCGGCATGTGGATTGGCACCTTTCACGGGCTGTGCAACCGCTTTTTGCGCGCCCACTACAAGTTGGCGAACCTGCCGCAGAGCTTTCAGATTCTGGACATGCAAGACCAGCTCTCATCCATCAAGCGCTTGTACAAGCAGTTCGGCATTGACGACGAGCGTTTTCCGGCCAAACAAATGCAGTGGTTCATTGGCGGCTGCAAGGAAGACGGCCTGCGCCCCAGCGCAGTTGAAGCGCGGGACGACGAAACGCGCAAAAAAATCGAGATTTACCAGCTTTACGAAGAGCAGTGCCAGCGCGAAGGCGTGGTCGATTTTGGCGAGCTGATGTTGCGCAGTTATGAACTGCTGCGCGACAACGATCCGATTCGGGAACATTACCAGCGCCGCTTCCGACACATTCTGATAGACGAGTTCCAGGATACCAACAAGCTGCAATACGCCTGGATCAAGATGCTGGCCGGCACCGGTGCCCACAGCACGGTGGATGGCGCATTTCAGCCCACCGGCTGTGTGCTTGCCGTGGGCGACGATGACCAGAGCATTTACGCTTTTCGCGGTGCGCGCGTAGGCAATATGGCCGACTTTGTGCGCGAGTTTGGCGTGCAGCATCAGATCAAGCTCGAAGAAAACTACCGCAGCGGCAGCAATATTCTGGACAGCGCCAACGCGCTCATTGGCCATAACAGCAAGCGCCTGGGCAAAAACCTGCGCACCGCCCAGGGGCCGGGCGAGCCGGTGCGCGTGTTCGAGGCCCCCAGCGACTTTGCCGAGGCACGCTGGATGGTCGATGAGATGCAGCAGTTGGTGCGCGATGGTTTTGAACGCAAGGAAATTGCCGTGCTGTACCGCAGCAACGCGCAAAGCCGGGTGATTGAGACTGCGCTGTTCAACGTGGGCATGCCGTACAAGGTGTATGGCGGTCTGCGCTTTTTTGAGCGTGCCGAGATCAAGAACGCACTGGCTTACTTGCGCCTGCTGGAGAACCCGCGCGACGACACCAGTTTTTTGCGCGCCGTCAACTTTCCGCCGCGCGGCATTGGCATGCGCAGCTTGGAGCAGTTGCAGGATGTGGCGCGCGCCAGCAGTTGCTCGCTCAGTGACGCGGTCAGTGGCCTGGGCGGCAAGGCGGGCAGTAAGATTGGCGCGTTTCTGGCGGGCATCGACGTGCTGCGCGAGCAGACACAGGGCCTGAGCCTGCGCGAAACGATTGAGCTCACGCTCGACCACAGCGGCCTGATTGACCACTACAAGGCTGACCGCGAAGGCGCTGACCGGGTGGAAAACCTGGAGGAACTGGTGAACGCCGCCGAGAGTTTTGTCAGCATCGAAGGCTTTGGCCGCGATGCCGTTGCGCTGCCGGTGGATGAACTGGGCCAGCCGCTCAGCCAGTCACCGGCCTCGCAAGGCCTGGACTTGAACCAACCGGTGCTGGACATCCCCGCGCCCGACGCAGAAACCGGTGAAACCCTGTCGCCACTGGCCGCCTTTTTGACCCACGCCGCGCTGGAAGCGGGTGACAATCAGGCGCAGGCCGGGCAGGATGCCATCCAACTCATGACAGTGCACGCCAGCAAGGGGCTGGAGTTTGACTGCGTGTTCATCACCGGCATCGAAGAAGGCCTGTTCCCGCACGAAAATTCGATGAACGACCGCGACGGTCTGGAGGAAGAACGCCGCCTGATGTACGTCGCCATCACGCGTGCGCGCAAGCGCTTGTACCTGAGCCACTCGCAAACCCGTATGCTGCATGGCCAGACGCGCTACAACCTGCGCAGCCGTTTTCTTGAAGAGCTGCCTGAAGAGTCGCTGAAATGGCTCACACCCAAGCACCCGAGTTTTGGCAAGTCAGACAGCTTTTCAGACGCGATGTCTTCGGGCTATTCCAACCCGTATGGCAAGCGCCCAGCCAGCTCGTTCGGCACGGACTATTCGCGCTTTTCAGCAACTACGCCAGCGCCTGCGCCGGTGGCGCAGCCCAAAGCCGAGGCACAAGGCAGCCTGCGCACCGGGCAAAAGGTCTTTCATGCCAAGTTTGGCGAAGGCGCGGTCTTGTCGCTGGAAGGCAAGGGCGACGATGCGCGGGCGCAAATCAACTTTCCGCGCCACGGTGTCAAGTGGCTGGCTCTGTTGGTGGCCAAGCTCACGCCGGTGCCTTGAGCGCTCGCTTGCCGTCCACTTCTCACGCAGTTACTTGATTGCTGGCATGCCACCCAGATAGCCCACCGGCGCATGGAACACGTCGATGCGGTCTTTGAGTTGCTTGGCCAGATCAGCTGGCACGGTCTTGGCAAAGTCGCCCCAGTGCTGGTTGTTGGCCATGATGTAGGCGTGACCGTGCAGGTTGTCGAGCACTTGCAAGCCGGTGTTCTCGGCACCTGCAGCAGCACTCAGGATACGCGTGAGCTTTTTGGTGTCCACGTTGTAGGCCCACAGGTAGTTGTTGGTGTGGATCAAAGAGTCTTCACCAATAAACAGCGTGCGCATCTTCTCTGAATAAAACAGGTTGTCTGGCTGGGCGATTCGGTTTTCGTCAGCGGTATTGCCCTTGGCATCAGGTGCCGCCAGCGGCAAACCCAGCAAGGCCGGTTCGACGTACACCTTGGTCGCCACAAAGTCCGACGCGATCACGTTGCCGTTTTGGTCGCGCTGGCCGCCCGCCAGGTCCGCCGTGTAGGTGGCGCCTGCTTCGTTGGCGGCCACACGGATGTGGTCTGCCGGTTCGCTCTTATCACTGGTCATGCTGTCACGAATGGCGGACATGGCCAGGTAGACTTTTTTGTCAGCGGCGTTGATGGCCACACCCTCGTACTTGGTGAACTCGGTGGTGGCACCCATCAGTGCAGCCATGCGGCGCGATTCCAGAAAGGCAGCCGCTTTTTCTTTGCCAGGTTTGATCTTCAAGCACTCGTCTTCCTTGGAGCCGGCACGAATGCGGGTGTAGCTGGCCGGGCAGGCGTTGCCCTCGGGCTGGGCGGCATCAAAAATGTCGGCAAAGCTGTGCGTGTCAGCCAGTTGCTTGACCTCATTGCTGGTGGCATGGCCCATCTTGATCCAACTTAAATTGGCTCTGCCGCCGCTTTGGTCGCTGGTCTGGTTCCATTTGGCAGCGTACAGACTGCCGCTGTCCAAGCTGCCCCAGGCATCGCCCACGTACATCATCATCAGGCCGTAGGTGCCGTCGTCGCCCAGATAGGCGGTTTTGCCGTCCGGCGCCAGGCGCGCCAGTTCCCAGGTGCCGCGACCCATGGCGTAGTGCTTGCTGACCAGCGTCTTGCCGGTGGCGCGCACCTCTACTTCAGGGATGTAGCCGTAGTGGTAGGGATTGGCGGGTTTGCCGCCCAGGTACTGCGCGCTCATGGCTTTAAGGCCTGCTTGCAACTTGACCGCGTTCTTGGTCAGCGGGTTGTATTGCAGGTCGTAGTCTTCCTCCGAGCCCAGGTGGGTATTCCAGGGGGTCTGGCTGCCTGCGCAGGCGATCCACAAACCATCCACGCCAGAGAAATCAACCGGGTTTTGTTTGGCCACACTGAGCTGGCCGTCCTTGGCTTGCTTGAGTTCGGTCAGCGTCATACCCATGGGTGAGCGGCTGTGCCAGTCTTTTGCTTTGCGCGCCTCGGCCTTGTCGGAAAGCAACCAGTCGTATTCGAAGTGCGTCACCATGAACAGCTTGTCACCGACGGCCAGCAGGCTGTTGGCATCGGGTGTTTCGGCTACCAGCGGCTGGCCCAAGGGGTCTTTAAGCGGTTGCATTTTGGCGTCGAACAATTGACCTGCGGGGTGCTTGACACCCTTGACCTCATTGATCTTGTCCTGCGCTGAAAACAGCGTGTTGAAAGCCAGCGGGTAGGTCTTGATCGAGCCGTCCTTGTATGTCACCTTGGCCACCGAACTGGTGTAGGTGCGTGCCATGTTGTCGGGATCCGTGGCAGCCGGGGCGGGGGTGTCGGAGAATTCGACTGATGCGACCGAGGTAACTGCCGCAGGCATCGGGGCCTTGGCGTTGGAGGTGGCCTGGTTGGCGCAGCCAGCCAGGGCGGCCAGCACGGCCATCGTCGTGGCACTCAAGAAAAAACCGGGGCGAGAAATCGAACGCATGCAAGCTCCATCAGGGTTGAAAAACCCGCAAAGTTTGCATGCTAACTGTGACACATTTTTGAAACGCTGAAGACCCGGTTACGCATCAGGCCAATGGGCTATTTACAAAGTGGTCTTTGGAACGGCTTGCTCAAAACAGTCGCGGTAAGTGAAATACAGCGAAGTGAAAAACATCGACGCCAGCAGCATCAGTGCCGGGAACAACATCACACCTGACAGCGCCGGGTTGCCCAGCAGTGTCCCCAGCGTGCCGATGGCGAAAATCGCCACCACGATGGCACCCATCCACGCCAGGCCAAACCAGGTAAATGCCCAAAAGTTGCGAAAGCAGGCCACGATGCTGAAAAACATGCTTTTCAAAGGTGGCAAGTCGTCCCAGAACAGCAGCGCCGGCGCGTGCCAGAACATCAGCGACAGCGGCAGGTGCAAGCTAATGAAGACCCACATGGCTGATTGAAAATCTGCTGACTGCAGCAGCTCCGGTGTGGGTGCGCTGCCGCCCAGGTAAAGCTGGGCAAAGCCGCCGCCATCCATCAGATACGAAGCGCCCATGGCAAGCAGAAAGCCGGCTGCGTACATGGCACCCAGCGTCAGCATGGCGCGCATTTTGGCGGGACCGGCGCGAAAGGCGGTGAACAAAATCAGCGGCATCGGGAATTTGCCCTGCGTGGCCTCGCGGGTGGCCGCCATCAGCCCCAGCGTGACTGCGGGCAGCAGCGTCATGGCCAGCGGCAAACCGACGATCGGCAGCATGGTGACCAGCGACATGAGTGCCATGAAGATGAAAAACAGACCAGCCAGCGCCAGCGGCTGCTTGAAAAAGGTTTGCATACCCAGCTTGACCCAGGTGGCACCAGTACGGGCGGGAACGAGTTTGAGCTTCATGTGATGGCTTCCAGTGCCGGGTAGTCCCGAATTTCGCTGGCGCGGTGGCGCACGATGCGTTCAAAATGCGCGGGGTCGTGCGCTTGCAGCAGGCTGGCCTGGCGCGGCAGGTAAAAGTCCCACAGGCGCGACAGCCAAAAGCGCAAGGCGGCGGCGCGCAGCAGGGCAGGCAGCAGCTCCTTTTCTGCGGCTTGCAGCGGGCGCACCGAGTTGTAGGCGCTCAGTAAATGGTGGGCATTGGCCGCGTCGTGCGCGCCGCAGACGGGGTCGATGCACCAGTCATTCAGGCACACCGCCAAGTCGAACAGCCAGGCGTCCACCCCGGCAAAGTAAAAGTCAAAAAATCCGCGCAAGACCGGTTGCCCCGCCGCCGTCTCAAACATGACGTTATCGCGAAACAGGTCGGCATGAATCGGGCCACGGGGCAGGGCGGCGTAAGCTGGCTGGGCTGCCAACTGGTTTTGGTAGGTCAGCTCCTGTGTGAGCAGGGTTTTTTGGTTGTCTGTCAGGTAGGGCAACACCACCGGCGCAGTGTCGTTCCACCAGTTCAGGCCGCGCAGGTTGGGCTGGCGCATGTCAAAGTCGCGCCCCGCCAGGTGCATGCGGGCCAGCATGGCACCCACCTGGGCGCAGTGCACTGGGCCGGGCTTGAGTTCCTTTTGGCCCCTCAACTTGTCCACCACGGCAGCGGGCTTGCCCTTGAGCTCGAACACCAGCTCGCCCAGGGCGTTGGCATGCGGCTCTGGCGCAGCGATACCGCGCTGCGCCAAGTGCTTCATCAGGCGCAAATAAAACGGCAATTGCGCAGATGTCAGGCGCTCGAACAGGGTCAGCACATAGTCGTGCTGCTGGCCATTTTTGAGTGTGACAACAAAGTAATTGGTGTTCTCGATGCCGCCCATGCAGCCCTGCAAATGCTGCAGTTGGCCCAATTGAAGCTGCTGCAACAGCGCGCTGGCATCGGCGAATGAAACTTCGGTATAGACCGCCATCGTTCAGAAGCCCAGCACTTTCCAGGTGCGTTCACCCGTTTTTGGCGCCACCTGGTAGGCCGGCATGTTGTTTTTGGGCTGCACCGTGATGCTTTGGGTTTCGCCGCCCACACGTACCTCGTCAATGCGCGCGCTGGCATCTTCCACCATGATGTGCTCGACGCGCGGCTGCACCTTGCCCGGGGCAAGGCGCTGCGCCGGCTCACTGGCGGCAGACGTCGGCGTCGTAGCGGTGGGGGTTTGGCTCCAGGCCAGGCCGCAGGCCAGCAGGAGGGGGAGGACGGTGTAGATTGAACGCATCTTTTGATTGTAGAGAAAGCCAGGCGTAACACCGTGAACGCACCCGGGTGCAGGCAAAATGCCGGCATGAACAATGCCCCTGCTAAAACCCTGCTGCTGGTCGATGGCTCCAGCTACCTGTACCGCGCCTTTCACGCCATGCCCGACCTGCGCGCCGTGCCGGGCGACCCCAGCAGCACGCCCACCGGGGCCATCCGCGGCATGATCAACATGCTGCAGAGCCTGCGCAAAGAGGTGCCGGCGCAATATGCCGCCTGTGTTTTTGACGACAAAGGCCCCACCTTTCGTGATGATTTGTACCCGCAGTACAAGGCGCATCGCTCGCCCATGCCTGACGACTTGCGCGCTCAGATCGAGCCGATTCACGAAGTGGTGCGCCTGATGGGCTGGCGCGTGCTGGCGGTGCCCGGTGTCGAGGCCGACGACGTCATTGGCACCTTGGCGGCCACCGCGGCCGCGCAGGGCATGCAAGTAATTGTGAGCAGCGGCGACAAGGACCTGGCGCAGCTGGTCAATGAGCGCATCACCATCATCGACACCATGAACGGCCGTGTGCGCGACGTGGCCGGGGTCACCAGTGAATTCGGCGTGCCGCCCAGCCTGATGGTGGACTACCAGACGCTGGTGGGCGACGCCATCGACAACGTGCCCGGCGTTCCCAAGGTGGGCCCCAAGACCGCTGCCAAATGGCTGCAGGAGTACGGTTCGCTCGACGCCATCGTGGCCCAGGCCGATGCCATCAAGGGCGCGGTCGGGGAAAATTTGCGGCAGTCGCTCGATTGGTTGCCCACCGGCCGCAAGCTGCTGACCATCAAGACCGACTGCGATCTAAAAGACTGGCTGCCTGACTTGCCCGACATGGATGACATTGCCACGGGCAGCATGAACATGGCGGCGCTGGCTGGGTTCTATGAAAAATACGGCTTCAAGGGGCTGGCAAGGGCGCTGGGCTCAGGAACTGGGGCCGGATCCACGCAGCGAAGCGGAGCTGGCTCTGACCCCAGTTCCGTAATTAACCGCCGCGAACCCGGCTTGTTTGATGCGATGGAAGCTGAAATCGATACACCGGCTGCCCCTGCCAGCCCCCGCACCGTCAGCTACGACACCATCCTCACCTGGGACGCCTTTGATCGCTGGCTGGCCAAAGTGCAAGCCGCCGAGCTGGTGGCGCTGGACACCGAAACCACCTCGCTTGACGAGATGCGCGCGCAAATTGTCGGCATCAGCTTCAGCGTCACGCCGGGCGAGGCGGCTTATATTCCACTGGCCCATGCCTACCCGGATGCGCCCGCCCAACTGCCCATCAATGAGGTGCTGGCCAAGCTCAGGCCCTGGCTGGAGGATGCTGCCCACAAAAAACTTGGCCAGCACGTCAAATACGACCGCCATGTGTTCGCCAACCACGGTATCGAAGTACAGGGCTACGCGCACGACACCATGCTGCAAAGCTACGTGCTCGAAGTCACCAAGCCGCATGGCCTGGCCAGCCTGGCCGAACGCCATCTGGGGCGCAACGGCATCAGTTTTGAAGACCTGTGCGGCAAGGGCGTCAACCAAATTTGCTTCGACCAGGTTGATGTGGCCAAGGCCTCAGAGTATTCGTGTGAAGACTCCGACATGACGCTCGACGTGCACGGCGTGTTGTGGCCGATGCTTAAGACCAACGACAAATTGCGCTTTATTTACGAGCTGGAAATTGCCAGCAGCGAGGCGCTGTACCGCATCGAGCGCAATGGCGTGCTAATCGACGCGCCCACGCTGGCGGCGCAAAGCCACGAGCTGGGCCAGCGCATTCTGCAGCTGGAGAAGGAGGCGCACGAGCTGGCCGGCCAGCCCTTCAACCTGAGCAGCCCGAAGCAGATTGGCGAGATTTTCTTTGTCAAGCTGGGCCTGCCGGTGGTCAAGAAAACCCCCACCGGCACGCCCAGCACCGACGACGAGGTGCTGCAAAAGCTGGCCGAAGACTACCCGCTGCCGGCCAAAATCCTGGAGCACCGCAGCCTGTCCAAACTCAAAGGCACGTACACCGACAAGTTGGCGCAACTGGCGCACCCGCGCACCGGCCGCGTGCACACCCACTACGCGCAGGCGGTGGCAGTGACGGGGCGCCTCAGCAGCAACGACCCCAACCTGCAAAACATCCCCGTGCGCACTCCTGAGGGGCGGCGCGTGCGCGAGGCGTTTGTGGCGCCGCCTGGCTGCCTGATCGCCAGCGCCGACTATAGCCAGATCGAGCTGCGCATCATGGCGCACATCAGTGGTGACGCCGCGCTGTTGCTGGCCTTTCATGACGGCATGGACGTGCACCGCGCCACTGCCGCCGAGATCTTTGGTGTCGATACCGGCCAGGTCAGCAGCGAGCAGCGCCGCTATGCCAAGGTCATCAACTTTGGCCTGATTTACGGCATGAGCGCCTACGGGCTGGCCAAGGCGTTGAGTATCGACAACACGGCGGCCAAAAACTACATCGAGCGCTACTTTGACCGCTACCCAGGCGTCAAGCTCTACATGGACCAGACCCGGGCGTTGGCCAAGGCCCAGGGTTATGTGGAAACCGTTTTCGGTCGGCGCCTGTACCTGCCCGAGATCAACTCGCCCAACGGGCCACGGCGCAGCGGTGCCGAGCGCGCCGCCATCAACGCGCCCATGCAGGGCACGGCGGCCGACCTGATCAAGCTGGCCATGGTCAAGGTGCAGCAGGTCATCGACGCCGAGCAGCGCACCACCAAAATGATCATGCAGGTGCATGATGAACTGGTGTTCGAGGTGCCTGAATCAGAAATCGACTGGGTACGCCACGAGGTGCCCAAATTGATGGCCGGCGTGGCGCAACTCAAGGTGCCGCTGCTGGCCGAAGTGGGCGTGGGGCCGAACTGGGACAAGGCGCACTGATCGTCTGTGCGGCACAGCACAAACCAGGGCGAACTGTTGTGCTTAAATCGCCGCCGCGTTGCACGCTTCGATGCCGTCGGTGTTGAGGTGAGTGTGGCCTGTGATGTGAGGTAGTTTCATGAATTCAACCAAATTGGTCGGTGTTGTTTTGATCGTTTTGGGCGCCCTGGCGCTGGTGTACGGTGGCTTCAGCTACACCAAGGACACCACAGCGATGAAATTGGGGCCGCTCGAGATGACCGTGCAGGAAAAAGAAACGGTCAATGTGCCGCTGTGGGTCGGCATTGGCGCCATCGTGGTGGGTGGCGTGTTGCTGGTGATGGGCAAGAAGAGCTAAGCCTTGAGCGCAAGCTCAGATGTAGCCAAGCACTGACCACCACAGACCGCCGACCACAATCAGGATCAGCAGGTTGGCCACGCTCATCGCCAAGCCGGCGCCCCACCATTCATTGAGGGTGGTGTAGCCCGAGCCAAAAATGATGGGTGCCGTGCCGGTACCATAGTGCGTCAGTGACATCATCAAGGAAGAAGAAAAGGCCAGCACCAGGGCCAGCAGCATGGGTGGCGCACCAAGCGCCACACCAGCGGTAAAGAAGGCGGCAAACATCGCGGTGATGTGCGCCGTGGTACTGGCAAAGAAGTAGTGTGCGTAAAAGTAGATCGCCACCAAAATGGCGGCGCCGGCCATCCAGCCCAGCCCCAGGTAGCTGATGCCGGTTTGAATCGACAGTGAGAACCAGGCGATCAAGCCCAACCTGCCCAGGAAGGTGGCCATCATCACCAAAGCCGCAAACCAGATCAAGGTATCCCAGGCACTTTTGGCTTTCAGAATGTCTTCCCAGCCCAGCACGCCTGTCAGCAGCAACAGGGACAAGCCGACGAAGGCGGTGGTAGTGGCGTTGATCTCGTAGGCCGGGCCAAACAACAGGGCGGGCACACTGGCCCACATCAGCAGCATCAAGCCCAAAACGCTCAAGGTGATTTTTTCCGAGGTTTTGACCGGCCCCAATTTGCTCAGTTCGCTTTGGGCCAGCTCCTTGGCATTAGGCGTGTTCTTGATCTCGGGCGGAAACAGGAAATACAGCACCAGTGGCATCACCAGCAGCATGACCAGACCAGGCAGCAAAGCCGCCAGCGCCCATTGGCCCCAGGTGATCCTGATGGCGGAGTCGGTGGCCTTGGCGACCAGGTCAACGATGAGCGGATTGGGTGCCGTGGCGGTGATGAACATCGCCGAGGTGATGGGGTTGGTGTTGTAGTTCACCAGTGCCAGATAACGGGCAATTTTTTTCGACGTGCCCAACTCTGGTGTCGATCCAAACGCGTCGGCAATCGAGCGCATGATGGGGTGGATGATGGCGCCGCCGCGTGCCGTGTTGCTTGGCGTCACCGGCGCAATCACCAGTTCAGACAACACCAGGCCATAGGCCACGCCGAGGGTTTTCTTGCCGAACAGTGAAATGAAATAGTAGCCAATGCGCGTGCCCAAACCGGTCTTGGTCAGGGCCACGGCAATCATCACGGCAATCGCGATCAGCCAGATAAGCGGGTTGGCAAAGCCGCTCAAGGCGTCGGCAATGGCGCCCGCCGGCTTGCCTGGACGCGTCACGCCGGTGACCGCGACCAGTGAAATGGCGATGATCGACAGTGCCCCGATCGGCATGGCTTTGCCGATGATGGCGGCGATGGTGCCGATGAACAGGGCCAGCAAATGCCAGGCTTCCGGAGTGACTGTTTCCGGCACGGGGATACCAAACCAAATCAAGAGAGCGATGCCGATGGCGATGGCCGAGGGCACCAATTTGGGTAAGGAAGACTTGTTCATTGCGTTTGCCTTTCAAGCTCAGGTTTGCTGATCAGCCATCGATGCGCCGCAGAATTAGGCAAAGTGTAAAAATCAAATAGAGCCTTACCGTGATTTTTGTCAACAGCAGCGCATTGAAATCACGGATCAGCAATGCCCGATGGATGGCGTTCAGTCCAGCAGCAGCGTCCCTGGGCACTCTAAAGTGCCGCGCACTTGCTGAACGAATTCGGCCGCGTTCATGCCATCCACGACCCGGTGGTCAAACGAACTCGAAAGGTTCATCATCTTGCGCGCCACCACCATGCCGCCCTTGATCATGGGGCGCTCGACGATGCGGTTGGGACCGACGATGGCGACCTCGGGGTGGTTGATGACCGGGGTGTGCGCAATGCCGGCCAGCGGCCCCAGGCTGGTGACGGTGATGGTCGAGCCGCTGAGTTCCTCGCGCGTGGCACGGCCGCTGCGGGCGGCTTCTGCCAGCCGCAATATCTCGGCGGCGCAGGCCCACAAGTCCAGCGTCTCGGCGTGGCGGATCACCGGCACCATCAAGCCGCCGCTGGTTTGTGTGGCAAGCCCCAGATGCACCGCAGCAAAGCGCGTCACGACAGCGACTTCGTCGTCGTAGCGGGCGTTCACCTCGGGGTGCTCACGTACCGCCAGCACGATGGCGCGGATCAAAAACGGCAGCAGCGTGAGCTTGCCGCGCGTTTTGCCGTATTGGGCGTTGAGGCGCGCGCGCAGGTCCTCAAGCTCGGTCACATCGATTTCTTCAACGTAAGTGAAATGCGGTATGCGGCGCTTGGCGTCCTGCATTTTTTGCGCGATTTTGCGGCGTAAGCCGATGACGGGAATGGCGACTTCGGTTGTTCCTTGCAGGTAGCGCGGGTCGTTGGCTGCCTTACCCGGGCTGGCGTTGCTGTGTTGCGCTTGCACATCCAGATCAGCCTGCGTGATGCGCCCGGCCGGACCGGTGCCCTGGACGCCGGCCAGTTCAATGCCGAGTTTCCAGGCGCGGTGGCGCACCGCAGGCGCGGCGATGGGTTTGTTGCCGGCCGTTTGTGGGGCAGACTTCAGTCTGTCATGGCCGACTGAAGTCAACCCCACAACAGGGACTTCGTCACTGCGAGCGTAGCGCGGCAGTCCATGGGGTTCGGAAGTCATGGATTGCTTCACTTCGTTCGCAATGACAGGGCTATTGATGGAAGGGGCTTCAGGCTCAGGCAACCCAGAGTCGGCGGCATCAGCCACTTCAATATGAATGATCTCGGTGCCCACCGCCACGACCTGACCCACAGCCACATCCAGCGCAAGTACGGTACCAGCCACGTGCGATGGGATCTCGACCGTGGCCTTATCGGTCATCACATCGGCCAAAATCTGGTCTTCGGCCACGCTGTCACCCACCTGCACATGCCAGGCCACCAGTTCGACTTCTGCAATGCCTTCGCCGATGTCGGGCATCTTGATGGTTTGTATGCTCATGTCAGGCCTCCATCACGCGTTGCAGGGCAGCGCCCACGCGCGCCGGCCCCGGAAAATACGACCACTCCTGGGCATGCGGGTAGGGCGTATCCCAACCGGTGACGCGCTCGATGGGCGCCTCAAGATGGTAGAAGCAATGCTCCTGCACCAGTGACATCAGTTCAGCGCCCAGGCCGTTGGTGCGCGTGGCCTCGTGCACGATCACGCAGCGGCCGGTTTTTTTGACCGAAGTCACCAGCGTGTCGAGGTCCAGCGGCCACAGGCTGCGCAGGTCGATGATTTCGGCGTCCACCCCCGACTCGTTGGCTGCGGCCTCTGCCACATGCACCATGGTGCCGTAGGCAATCACGGTCACCGCTGCGCCGGGGCGGGTGATGCGGGCACTGTCGAGCGGAACGGTGTAATAGCCCTCGGGCACCTCACCCAACGGGTGCTTGCTCCAGGGCACCACCGGGCGCTCGTGGTGGCCGTCAAACGGGCCGTTGTAGAGCCGCTTGGGCTCCAGGAAAATGACAGGGTCGTTGTTTTCGATCGACGCGATCAGCAGGCCTTTGGCGTCATAGGGGTTGGACGGCATCACGGTGCGCAAGCCGCAGACCTGGGTGAAGATGGCCTCGGGGCTCTGGCTGTGCGTCTGGCCGCCGTAAATGCCGCCACCGCAGGGCATGCGGATGGTTAGCGGACAGGTGAAGTCGCCCGCCGAGCGGTAACGCAGGCGCGCCGCCTCCGATACGATTTGGTCTGTGGCGGGGTAAACGTAGTCGGCAAACTGGATTTCGACCACCGGGCGCAGGCCGTAGGCGCCCATGCCGACCGCCGTGCCGACAATGCCGCCCTCAGAAATGGGCGCATCAAAGACGCGCTGGTTGCCGTGCTTTTGCTGCAGGCCCTCGGTGCAGCGGAAGACGCCGCCAAAGTAGCCCACATCCTGGCCATAAACGACCACATTGGGGTCGCGCGTGAGCATCACGTCCATGGCCGAGCGCAGCGCCTGGATCATGGTCATCGGCGCCGTGTTCATCGAGTTGGTGTCGCGCATGATCAGGCTCCCTGTCCGAGTTGCAGTTCTTGACGCTGACGCAGCAAGTGCGCTGGCATGTGCTCATACACGTCTTCGAACATGCTGGCCGCGCTTTGACCGTGGGCGTCCGTCAGCGTGCCGAATTGTTCGGCTTCCTTTTGCGCTGCGGCCACTTGCGCCTCCATGGCTTTTTTGGTGACTTCGTGCTCTTCGTCTGACCAGGCGCCGAGGCCGATCAAATGTTTTTTCAGGCGCTCGATCGGGTCGCCCAGCGGAAAGCGGGCGGCATCGTTGGCGGGTCGGTATTTGCTCGGGTCGTCGGAGGTGGAATGCGGCCCGGCGCGGTAAGTCACCCACTCGATCAGCGTCGGGCCAAAACCGCTGCGTGCGCGCTCCAGCGCCCATTTGGTGGCGGCAAAGCAGGCCAGAAAGTCGTTGCCATCGACGCGCAGCGAAGCAATGCCGCAACCAGCGCCGCGTGCCGCAAAGGTGGTGCCTTCGCCGCCGGCAATCGCCTGAAAGGTGGAGATGGCCCACTGGTTGTTGACCACGTTGATGATCACAGGGGCGCGGTAGACATGGGCAAAGGTGAGCGCGGTGTGAAAGTCGGCCTCGGCGGTGGCGCCATCGCCAATCCAGGCGCTGGCCACCTTGTCGTCGCCCTTGATGGCGCTGGCCATGGCCCAGCCGACGCCCTGAATGACTTGGGTGGCCAGATTGCCGCTGATGGAAAAAAAGCCTTGTTTTTTGCTGGAATACATCACTGGCAGTTGTCGCCCCTTCATCGGGTCACGCTCGTTGCTGTAGAGCTGGCAGATCATCTCCACCATGTTGTTGTCTTCACGGGTCAGCAACAAGCCCTGCTGGCGGTAGGTGGGAAAGCACATGTCGCCTTCGCCAATGGCCAGGGCATGGGCGCAGGCAATGGCTTCTTCGCCCAGACATTGCATGTAAAACGACATTTTTTTCTGCCGTTGGGCAATCAGCATGCGGGCATCAAAGGCGCGCGTCAGCAGCATGGCGCGCAGGCCGCGCTGCAGCAGCGCTGCATCCACCTGTGGTGCCCAGGGTCCAAGCGCTCGGCCGTCGTCGTCAAGGACACGGATCAGCGCAAAAGCGAGGTCGTTGGTTTGGGCGGCGGCCACATCGACCGGTGGGCGGCGCTTGGCACCGGCGGCGGACAGCGGGAGGTAAGAAAAGTCTGTGTCGTGACCGGGTCGCCCGGTAGGCTCGGGCACGTGCAGGTGCAAAGGCTTGCGCTGTGGCATGGTGGCTTTCTCCTGGCGGACTTGTGATCCAGCAAAGAATACGTTAAACGCGGCCTGGCGTGCATTGGGTAAAGCATCTAGGCCACACGTTGATGCCAAAGTCACGGGGTCACCATGGCGCATGACATCCCTGCAAATCATAGCGCAACAGCACAACCCAACATCTGTGCGCTTTGTGAGGATTCTCGCTTGTCTGATCGACCTGACAAGGATTTCACAATTAAGCTAACCAACTTTCAACCCAAGGAGACCGTACATGCTCAACCAAGATCAAACCCAAGACTTCGATGCTTTGCTGCCAGGGCAATCCACGGTAAATGGTGCCAGCCGCCGGACCGCCCTGAAAGTGACTTTGGGTATCGGTTATGCCGCCGCTGCCATGCCTATCATGGCCCAAGCGGCCATCAAGACCCCGAGCACAGGGCTGACCACGGGCGAGGCAACTTTTAACGTAGACGGCTTTTCGGTGCCGTTTTTTTATGCCGCGCCCGCTGGCAAAAAGAACCTGCCGGTCATTTTGGTGATTCAGGAAATTTTTGGCGTGCACGAGTACATTGCCGACACCTGCCGCCGCTTTGCCAAGGCCGGTTATCTGGCGATTGCGCCCGAGTTGTACGCGCGCCAGGGCGACCCTGGCAGCTACGGTGAAATGGCCAAGCTGATGGCCGAGGTGGTGTCCAAGGTGCCCGATGCGCAGGTGATGAAGGACCTCGATGGCGCCGTGGCTTGGGCCGGCGCCAACGGTGGTAACCTGAAAAAAGTGGGCATCACCGGTTTTTGCTGGGGTGGCCGCATCACCTGGCTCTATGCCCAGCAAAGCAACAACGTCAAGGCCGGTGTGGCTTGGTACGGCCGCCTGGTGGGTACGTCCACGGCGCTCACACCCAAGCACCCGCTGGATTTGGCGGCCGACCTGAAAGCGCCGGTGCTGGGCTTGTATGGTGGTCAGGACGGTGGCATTCCGCTGACCACCATCAACCAGATGAAAGACGCGCTGGCCGAGGCTGGCGCCAAGGGCAATACCGCTGCCAAGGCCTCGGAGTTCGTCGTGTACCGGGATGCGCCCCACGCGTTCCATGCCGACTACCGCCCAAGTTACCGCAAGGACGCCGCCGAAGATGGTTTCAAGCGCGCGCTGGCCTGGTTCAAAGCCAACGGCGTCGCTTAAAAACTTGCGGGTCAGACCACTCGCGCAGCGACGTGCTCTGACCCCAACTTGGTCTGATACTTTGCGGGTCAGACCACTCGCGCAGCGACGTGCTCTGACCCCAACTTGGTCTGATACTTTGCGGGTCAGACCACTCGCGCAGCGACGTGCTCTGACCCCAACTGATTAAGACTGCGCCACCGGCCGACTCGGGTCACTGCACCAGTCGCTCCAGCTGCCCGCATAAAGCGCTGTGCGCCCCAAGCCCGCCACTTCCATGGCGATGAGATTGGGCACAGCGCTGACGCCACTGCCGCAGTGGTGTACCACTGTGCTGGGGTCGCGGCCCGCCAGTAGGCGCTCAAATTCGGTCTTCAAAACGTTGGCGCTTTTGAACAAACCATTGGCATCCAGGTTGTCGCCAAACGGGCGATTGAGTGCGCCTGGAATGTGGCCTGCCACCGGGTCGAGCGGTTCGACTTCGCCGCGAAAGCGCGGCGCACCACGGGCATCCACAATGGTTTGACCGGACTGCCCCAGATGGCGCAAAACAGTATCGGTGCTGGTCAAGGTTGCCATTGGTGAACCCAAGGGGTAAGTGCCAGCGGATCGTTCTTCACCCGCCCCGGACTCAACTGCACCGCCGATAGCAACCCAGGCTTGCAGGCCGCCGTCGAGCACCGCCACTGCTTCGTGGCCCACCCATTTCAGCAGCCACCATAAGCGTCCGCAGTAGTTCGCGCCCTGGCGGTCATAGACGACGGCCTGCATGTCCGGCCGCAAGCCAATGCTGCCAAGCCAACTGGCAAAGTGCTCACGCGCGGGCAGCGGGTGGCGTCCGCCACTGGCGGCATCTGGTTCGCCGTGGGCGCTCAGGTGCCGGTCGAGGTTGGCGCGCACGGCACCGGCAATGTGTTGGTCCAGGTACTGGGCGTCGCCTGCGGCGGGCTGCATCAGCTCAAAACTGCAGTCAAACACCAGCAGCGGTTGTTGGCTGGCCATCAAATTTTGCAGCTGGGGGGCGGAAATCAGGGTGCTGTACATGGGGTCCTTTTGGTTTCAGTGTTCTTCGGCGGGTGTGTTGGGCAGGGCGCGGGTGCGCAGCACCGTAGCGGCGATGCCGCTGACCACGATCAGCGCCATACCGGCCCAGCCGAGCAGCGCAATGGGGTCGTCGAACAACACCAGACTGTAAAAAGCGGCAAAGACAATGCCGGTGTATTGCAAATTGGCCACCAACAGTGTGGCGCCGCGGCTGTAGGCGCGTGTCATGCACCATTGGCCCAGGGACGCCAGCACGCCGACAGGAATCAGCCAGGCGGCCGCTTGCCAGGTCACGCTGTCCCAAGGCGTGAAACCATTCCACAGCACGCCAACCAGCCCGGCCAACGCCGTGCTGACCGAAAAGTAAAACACGGTGCGGCCTTCGGGCTCGCCCATTTTGCCTAAAGCCGTCACCTGCAAATAAGCCATCGCGGCGCCCATGCCCGAGAGCAAGCCCACCAAGCCGGCAAACAACTGGTTTTGGTCCAGCGTGGGGCGCAGCATCATCACGACACCGGCAAAACCCGCCAGCACGGTGGCCATCAGAGGCCCTTGGCGGCTGCTTTGGCCGTACAGCAGCGCGCCGCCAACCACAAAAGCTGCCACCCAGACGCCACTCATGTAGTTGAGCGTCATGGCGGTGGCCAGCGGCAAATGGGCGATGGCATAAAACCAGGAGGCCAGTGAAAACACGCCGATTGCCGCGCGCCAGGCGTGCATCATGGGCACTTTGGTAGCCAGCGGTGTGCGCCGCGCTCGCAGTACCATCGCCATAAAAATCACGCTGACCACGCCACGGTAAAACACCAGTTCGGGCAGGCTGAAGCTCACCGATGCAACCTTGATGCCCACCGCCATGGTGGCAAAAAAGAAGGCCGCCCACACCATCCACAACGCTTGCATGGTTTGTGATTTGTTACAGGCCGCACTGGCCCATTTCGCGCCGGTACCAGTTGTGGAAGTGCTGCATGCCATCTTCCATCGGGCTCTGGTAGGGACCGACTTCGTTGTCGCCACGCGCCAGCAGCACCCGGCGACCAGCGTCCATGCGTTCGCCAATCTCGTCGTCTTCGAGGCAGGTTTCCATGTAGGCAGCCTGCTGGGCTTCGACAAACTCACGCTCGAACGCGGCAATTTCTTCGGGGTAGAAAAATTCCACCTGGTTCAGCGTTTTGTTGAGTCCCATCGGGTGCAGCGTGGACACCGTGAGCACATGCGGGTACCACTCGACCATGATGTGCGGGTAGTAAGTGAGCCAGATGGCACCGCGCTCAGGCGCAGCGCCATTGCGGTAGGCCAGCAGCGCATCGTGCCAGCGCTGGTAGGCGGGTGTGCCGGGCTTGCCAAAGGCCTTGGAGACACCCACGGTTTGCACCGAAAACTGGTCGCCAAATTGCCAATGCAGGTCATCACAGGTGACAAAGTGGCCCAGGCCGGGGTGGAACGGGCCGACGTGGTAGTCCTCCAGATAAACCTCGATGAAGGTTTTCCAGTTGTAGTTGCACTCGTGCAGTTCCACCTTGTCGAGCATATAGCCGGAAAAATCCAGTGCGGCCTGTTCGCCCATGCCTGCCAGATCAGCCGCCACGTTGCGGCCGTTGTCCTCAAACAGCAGGCCGTTCCACTTGCGTAGCGGGTAATTGTGCAGGTTCAGGCAGGGGTCGGTGGCAAAGTGGGGCGCGCCAAGGAGCTTGCCTGCTGGCACTTGGCCAGCGCTGTCACCCGAGCTGTAAGTCCAGCGGTGAATCGGGCAGACGATGTTGCCAGCTGCACCGCCTTGCAAGGAGCCACGGCCCTTGAGCATGATGGCCTGGCGATGGCGGCAGACGTTGGAGATCAGCTCGATGCCGGTGGGCGTGCGCAACAGCGCGCGGCCCTCGGCCTCTTGCGCCAGCGTGGCGTAGTCGCCCACATTGGGCACACTGGCGGCGTGACCCACATAGCGTGGTCCCCGCTGAAACAGGGTTTGCAGTTCGCGCTGGTAGAGCGCGGGATCGAAATAGCTTGAAACTGGTAGTTGGCCGGTGGCCCGCTGCAGTTGAAGACTTAAATCAGACATGGATGAGCTGACCTAAAGACTCCCCACAGGGAGATGCGCCTGAAGAAAACCATGCGCTGACAAAAGAAACCAACCTGGGCTGGCATAAGGAGCGAAGATTGTACCTTTGACCTGCGGGGCGGCGGGTGCGATGCAAAGCGTGGTGCGAGAGATACCAAGCCTAAGCTGACATCACGGTTGCTGATGAAACAGTCGGGCGATGCGCTTTGCTACGTGCCCGGCCTGCGGCCTCCTCCTTTACCTTCGCAGGGCGCATCACCCGACTGTTTTGATGAGCCTGTTGGTTTGCTTGCACCCCAAAACCGCAGGCGCTCAGGCACGGTCGCCACGCCGGGTTTAACCAGGGACCTTGAGTTTTTGGGATTGCACATCACTTTGAACCGCAACCCAGAGCGGCATGTGCCAGCCAACAACGCCTAAAATCGCCATTTTGACTCCGGGAGTATTGCGTTTTATGGTTACTGCCTCCAAACATGGACCCGCCGCGCCGGCACACTACGAGGTGGCGTTGCAGGAACTTGAGCAATTGGTGGCCAAGCTCGAATCCGGTGACATGCCGCTGGAACAGCTCCTGACCCAGTACCAGCGTGGTGCGGAGTTGCTGAAGTTTTGTCGCGATCGCCTGGCCGCCGTTGACGCGCAAATCAAGGTGCTCGACCAGGGCACGCTCAAGCCATGGAGCGGCGACGCGGCATGAGCGACACCTTTGATTTGGACGGATGGTGCACCCAGCATCTGCAGCGTGTCGAGCAGGCGTTGGACACCTGGGTCAGCGTCGATGCGTCTTCCGAACTGGCGCACGCTGCGCCCGCCGACCTGATGCTGGCCATGCGTTACGCCGTGCTAGATGGCGGCAAGCGCCTGCGCCCTTTGTTGGCGCTGGCCGCCTTTGAAGCGGTTGGTGGTGGCCTCGAGCTGCACAATAATGCCGCCTTGCGCGCCGCTTGCGCCGTTGAACTGATTCACGCTTACTCGCTGGTGCACGACGACATGCCGTGCATGGATAACGACGTGTTGCGCCGCGGCAAGCCCACCGTGCACGTGCAGTTTGGCTCGGCCAGTGCCTTGCTGGCGGGTGATGCGCTACAGGCTCTGGCCTTTGAGTTGTTGACCCCGGACGACGACGCTGTGCCGGCCAAACGCCAGGCTAGCTTGTGCCGCTTGCTGGCACGCGCTGCGGGTTGTGCCGGTATGGCCGGTGGCCAAGCGATTGACCTGGCCAGCGTCGGACAGCCCCTGACCGAGGACCAGTTGCGCCAGATGCACCAGCTCAAAACTGGTGCCTTGCTGCAAGCCAGTGTGATGATGGGCGCCGCCTGTGGTGACCCCACGGCACGGGCGAAGCAAGCCTTGCAGGCCTACGGTGCTGCCATCGGCCTGGCGTTTCAGGTGGTGGACGACATCCTCGACGTCACCGCCGATTCAGCCACCCTGGGCAAAACGGCCGGCAAGGATCAAGCCCAAGACAAGCCCACCTATGTTTCGCTGATGGGGTTGGAACGCGCCCATGCTTATGCCCAGACGCTTTACCAGCAGGCGCTCGCAGCGCTGGCGTCGAGCGACCTGGCGGACACGCGGGCGCTGCAAGGGCTGGCAAGCCTGATGGTGCAGCGTTCGAGCTGAAGCGGTTCCTGCTGTCAAAATCAAAGCTTATGTTGATGAATATTCCTTATCCCCTGCTGCAGACCATCCATGCCCCGGCTGACCTGCGCCATCTGCCGCGCGAGCAACTCGACACCCTGGCCACCGAACTGCGCGCCTTTTTGCTGGAAAGCGTGTCCAAAACTGGCGGTCACCTGAGCTCCAACTTGGGCACGGTCGAACTCACGGTGGCACTGCACTATGTGTTCAATACGCCCTATGATCGGGTGGTGTGGGACGTGGGCCACCAGACCTATCCGCACAAAATACTCACCGGCCGGCGCGAGCGCATGGGCAGCCTGCGGCAATTGGGCGGCTTGAGCGGCTTTCCGCAGCGCGCCGAGAGTGAATTCGACGCCTTTGGCACAGCGCACTCCAGCACCTCCATTTCCGCCGCCTTGGGCATGGCGATGGCCTCCCGGCTCAAGGGTGAAGACCGTCACGCGATCGCGGTGATTGGCGACGGCGCCATGACCGCCGGCATGGCGTTTGAAGCCATGAATAATGCCGGCGTGTCAGACTGCAACTTGCTGGTGATCCTCAACGACAACGACATGTCGATCAGCCCGCCGGTGGGCGCCCTGAACCGCTATCTGGCCAAGTTGCTCAGTGGCCAGTTTTATGCGGCTGCCAAAAGCGCCAGCAAAAACGTGCTGCGCGGTGCGCCACCGCTGCTGGAGCTGGCGCGCCGCTTCGAAGAGTCGGCCAAGGGCATGGTCAGTCGCGTCACGTTGTTCGAGAAATTCGGTTTCAACTATGTCGGGCCGATTGACGGCCACGACGTGCAGACACTGGTCTCGGTGCTGGAAAACATCAAGCACCTCAAGGGTCCGCAGTTTTTGCATGTGGTCACCAAAAAAGGCCAAGGCTACAAGCTGGCCGAGGCCGACCCGGTGGCCTACCACGGGCCGGGCAAGTTTGACCCGGCCGTGGGGCTGCAAAAATCGGTCGCAGTGAGCAAACCCACCTTCACCCAGGTGTTTGGCGACTGGCTGTGTGACATGGCTGCCGCCGACGACCGGCTGGTGGGCATCACGCCAGCCATGCGCGAAGGCTCGGGCATGGTGGCTTTTGAGCAGCGCTTTCCACACCGCTATTTTGACGTTGGTATTGCCGAGCAGCACGCGGTGACCTTTGCCGCCGGCCTGGCCTGTGAAGGCCTGAAGCCGGTGGTGGCGATTTACTCCACCTTTTTGCAGCGCGCCTACGACCAGTTGATCCACGACGTGGCCATCCAGAATCTGCCGGTGGTGTTTGCGCTTGACCGTGCCGGCTTGGTCGGGGCCGACGGCGCCACCCACGCGGGCGCGTATGACATTCCCTATTTGCGCTGCATTCCGAACATCAGTGTGGCGTGCCCGGCGGATGAGGCCGAGTGTCGCCAGTTGCTCAGCACGGCTTATGCCCAAAGCAGCCCGGTCGCTGTGCGCTACCCGCGCGGCGCGGGGGCTGGGGTGCCGGCAGGCTGCACGCTTGATGCGCTGCCGTTCGGCAAGGGTGAAATTCGCCGCACCGGCCAGCGCGTGGCCATTCTGGTCTTTGGCACGCTGCTGTATCCGGCGCTGACAGCCGCGCAAGCGCTGGATGCCACGGTGGTCAACATGCGTTGGGCCAAGCCGCTGGATGCGGACTTGCTGCTGCAGGTAGCGGCCAGTCACGAAGCCCTTGTCACCCTGGAAGAGGGTGCCGTGATGGGCGGTGCTGGCAGCGCCGTGCTCGAAGCCCTGGCGGCAGCCGGCATCACCAAGCCGGTATTGCAGCTGGGCTTGCCCGACAAGTTCATCGAGCATGGCGATCCGGCGAAATTGCTGGCGCTGCAGGGGTTGGATGCGACCGGTATTGAAGCGGCTATTCGCGAGCGGTTTGCGATGACACAAGCTTTGTGAAGACGTTGCGCCTTTTTGAGGGTAAGCCCACGCGTTCGCGGCCGGAGCACTTCTTAAAATATCAGCTGGCGACTTAAGCTTCGTGATCATGCAGCGCTGCATGACAGAATTTCAGTTTGCAAACCAGGAGTAAATCAATGGATCGTCGTTCGATTATCAAAAATGCAGGTATCGCGAGTATTTTGGCAGCAGGTGCTGCACCGGCCGTGTATGCTCAGGGCGCCAATGTGCGCTGGCGCCTGGCTTCAAGCTTCCCGAAGTCGCTGCCTACCATTTACGGCAGTGCCGAGATGTTTGCCAAGACTATCAAGGACTTGTCGGGTGGCAAGTTTGAAGTGTCGGTGCATGCCGCTGGCGAACTCATGCCCGCGTTTGGCGTGGTGAATGCTATCCAGAATGGCACGGTTGAGATGGCGCAGACGGCTTCATACTACTTCACCGGAATGGATCCTATTTTCGCCTTTGGCTGCGCCGTGCCTTTTGGCCTGACCGCACGCCAGATGGACGCCTGGACCGAGCACGGCAACGGCCGCAAGCTGTTGGACGCGTTTTACGCCAAGTACAACATCAAGAGCCGAAGTGCGGGCAACACCGGCACCCAGATGGGCGGCTGGTACCGCAAGCAAATCAAAACAGTGAAAGACCTCAAGGGGCTGAAGATGCGCATGGGTGGCGGCCTGTTCGGCGAAGCCATGCAAAAGCTCGGCGTGGTGTCGCAAAACATGCCTGCTGGCGAGGTATACCTGGCGCTTGAAAAAGGCACGCTCGACGCCACCGAGTTCGTCGGTCCTTATGATGACCAGAAACTGGGCTTCAACAAGGTGGCGCCGTATTACTACTACCCAGGCTGGTGGGAAGGCGGCGCTGAGTTGGCATTCTTCATCAACACCAAAGCATATGCCGCGCTGTCGCCAGAGTACCAGGCGATGGTGGACGTTGCCACGGCAGTGGCAGCGCGTGACATGACGGCCAAGTACGATGCCCTCAACCCGATTGCCTTGAAAAAATTGGTGGCCGACAAGACCCAGCTCAAACCCTTCCCCATGGCCATCATGGATGCTGGCTTCAAAGCCTCCATGGAAGTGTTTGCCGAGCACGAAGCCAAGTCGCCAGAGTTCAAGAAAATTCACCAGGACATGCGTGCATTCCAACGCGACCAGTTGTTGTGGCTGCGTTTTTCGGAAATGCGCTTTGACAACTACATGGCAACTGCAAAAATTTAAGTTTTTTTCACGCGTCACACCCAATACCCCCAACCATGCGTGCGTGGTCGGGGGTATTGTTTTTGCAACGCGGTTTGAGGGAAAACCCTGCTGGGTTTTGCGCTGTCCTGTTTCTAGAATGCCGAATGGCCCAAAAAGTCATGACGGCCTCTCTAGAGGCCGTGAATCATGCTATTTAAACAGGAGTAATTTGATGGATCGTCGTTCCGTTATCAAACATGCCGGCATTGCCGGTGTTCTGGCCGCTGGTGTAGCGCCTGCTGTTCATGCTCAAGCCACCATCCGCTGGCGACTGGCATCGAGTTTTCCGAAGTCTTTGGATGTGCTCTTTGGTGGCACCGAAGAATTCGCTAAAGAGGTCAGCGCCCTGTCGGGCGGCAAGTTCACCATTTCCGTGCACTCCGCCGGCGAGTTGATGCCCGCCTTTGGGGTGGTGGATGGTGTACAAAACGGCACCGTGGAATGCGCCCACACGGCGCCTTACTACTTCTTTGGCAAGGACGAGGCGTTTGCGCTGGACTGCTCGATTCCGTTTGGTCTCAATTCGCGCCAGATGACGGCCTGGATGTTCGTCGGCAATGGCTTGAAACTGATGCGCGAGTTCTACAGCAACTACAGCATTGTGAATTTCCCAATGGGCAATACCGGCGCGCAAATGGGCGGCTGGTACCGCAAGGAAATCAAGACACTGGCCGACATCAAGGGCATGAAAATGCGCATTGGCGGTTTTGGTGGCCGCATTCTGGAGCGCTTGGGCGGTGTGCCGCAAAACATCCCGGCGGGCGAAATTTACCAATCGCTAGAAAAGGGCACAGTGGACGCTGCCGAGTGGATCGGGCCACACGATGACCTTAAATTGGGTCTGTACAAGGTGGCGCCGCATTACTACTACCCGGGCTGGTGGGAAGGCAGCACCCAGTTCTCCTTGTACGTGAACCAAAAAGCTTTTGATGGTTTGTCGGCCGAGAACAAGGCACTCTTGCAGGCGGCTTCGTCACGCGCCCACGTGATGATTCAGGCAAATTACGACTACAAGAATCCGACTGCGCTGAAACAGTTGGTGAGCCAAGGTGCCAAGTTGCACCCATTCTCCAACGACATCATGAAGGCCGCCTTCAAAGCCACTGAGGACGTTTACGTTGAACTCAACGCCAAGAACCCGAACTGGAAAAAGATTTACGGCGACATGAAACCCTTCCGTGCTGACGCCAACCTGTGGGCCCGCTTTACCGAAGCGCGCTTTGACGGCTTCATGCAGTCGCAAAAACTGTAATCGATTCACGCCGAACAAAACAAAACCGCGCTTCGGCGCGGTTTTGTTTTGAGTTTCACAGCCACCAGAACGCGCTACGGTGTGGCCTTTTTGGCATCTTTTGCCACAGCTTCCAGCATGGCTTTCATGGGGTCGTCATCGGCGGGTATTGCGCCTTGCGGTTCGGCAGTGGGCACCGCGCCAGAGTCAGGCTGTGTGGCATCGGTGGGTGTGCCAGGCTCTGCCGCTTCGTCTGTGGGTTGCTGTTCGTCGGGCATTCGCAACAGATCCATCACTGCGGCGTCGCTTAAGCCCTTATCCACAGACAAGTCGCCCACCACCAGTTTTGGAAACACGATGATGGTGACCAACATGATGACCAACATGCCGATGAAGGCCACCGAGCCTTTGTAAATTTCGTTGGTGGTGACGGCCTTGATGGTGGCGCCTGTAATGCGATCCTTGTAGCTTGACTTGGCTGCCACGCTGCGCAGGTAAAACAGCGCAAAGCCAAAAGGCGGCGTCAGGAACGAGGTTTGCAGGTTCATGGCAATCATCACGCCAAACCAGATCATGGCTGCATCGGGCGTCATGCCGGGCACCAGGCCGGGCAGGATTTTCTCGGCCACAGGCGCCAGCAGCGGCACCACGATGAAAGCGATCTCGAAGAAGTCGATGAACATGCCCAAAAAGAACACCAGCAGGTTCACCACAATCAAAAAGCCCCAGCCGCCACCGGGCATGTTGGTGAACAGGTGCTCCACCCAGATGTGGCCGTCGGCCGCATTAAAAGTAAAGCTGAACACGGTAGATCCGATCAGGATGAACATCACAAAGGTGGCCAGCTTGGCGGTGTTTTCCAGTGCTTGCGTCAGGATACTCATGCTTAAACGGCCCTTGCCCTTGGCGAGTATCAAGGCCCCCACGGCTCCCATGGCGCCGCCTTCAGTCGGCGTGGCAATACCCAGAAAAATGGTACCAAGCACCAGAAAAATCAGGATCAGCGGCGGCATCAGCACAAACGTCACCTGCTCGGCCAGGCGCGACAACAACGCCATTTTTGTCACCCGGTTGAAGATGGCCAGCACCAGCCCGGTGATCGAGGCCAGCGTCATTGACATGATGATGATTTCATCCTTGGCCGAGGGCATGGGGCGCTCCAGCCACTGTGTCATCAGGCCGTCGTGCAACTGCGACCAGGTGTAACCCACCGCGGCGCAAATAAGGAACAGCACCAGCAGCGAGCGATGGCCCGAACTGCCGCTGGTTTCACGGTAAATGCGTGCCTCCTCGGGCAGGGCCGGCACCAGGGCCGGTTTGAACATGGCCACCAGCACCACGAACAGCACATAGACGCCCACCAGCATCAAGCCCGGCAGCAAGGCGCCGGCATACATATCGCCCACCGAGCGGCCCAACTGGTCGGCCAGCACGATCAGCACCAGCGAGGGCGGAATGGCTTGCGCCAGTGTGCCCGAGGCGGTGATGGCGCCGGTTGCAATAACCCGGCTGTAGCCATAGCGCAACATGATGGGCAGCGAGATCAAACCCATCGAGATCACAGCGGCCGCTACCACGCCGGTGGTTGCCGCCAGCAGCGCACCCACCAAAATCACGGCAATCGCCAGGCCGCCACGCAGCGGGCCAAACACCTGGCCAACGGTCTCAAGCAGGTCTTCGGCCATGCCCGAGCGCTCCAGAATGATCCCCATGAAGGTAAAGAACGGGATGGCCAGCAGCGTGTCGTTCTGCATGATGCCAAAGACGCGCAGCGGCAGAGCCTGGAACAACGAAGCCGGGAAGATGCCCGCTTCCATACCAATCAAACCAAAACCCAGGCCGGTGGCAGCCAAGGCAAACGCGACCGGAAAGCCGCTGAGCAAAAACACAAACAGCCCGGCGAACATCAGGGGCACAAACTGCTGTGCCAGAAAAGTGGTTTGCATTCAGTGCTCTCCTGCCAGTTTGCGTGCAGCAAGGGCTTCAAGTTCCCTGAGTTCTCTTTCTTCGGACGTGCCACCTTCTTCATGGGACAAGACATCCGGGCCACGATCAAACAGAAAAGCAAAACGTTTGATCAGCTCGGACACGCCTTGCAGCATCAACAGCCCGAAACCCAGCGGAATCAGGCCATAAGCGGGCCAGCGGATCAGACCGCCCGCGTTTTGCGACATCTCCCCAGAGGCGAACGCGTTGGTAAACAGCGGCCACGACAGCGCGACAGACAAAATGCAAAAGGGAAACAACACCCCCACGATACCGATGACATCGATCCAGTTGCGCGTGCGTGCGCTCAGGCGGGTGGCGATAAAGTCGATGCGCACATGCGAGTTGTTTAAAAAACCGTAACCCGCCCCCATCAGAAACACGGCGGCAAACAAGTACCACTGGATTTCAAGCAAACCGTTTGAACTGACGTTAAAGATTTTGCGCACGATGGCATTGCCGGCGCTGATCAGGGTGGTGGCCAAAATCAGCCACATGGTGAATTTGCCAACGCCGGTGGTGATCTTGTCGATCAGCCGGGACAAGGCGAGCAGTGGGGTCATGGTGTCTCCGTCGATTTGATTTTTTGCAAGTCAACCAGGGTAAGGGTTGACTGCAATTTTTTGCCATCGAAGTTTAGCGGTTTGCGCCTGTCCGACAGTTGCCGGATTTTAGGCGAAACTTGCACTATTGCTCAGAGGGTCAACCCGGGTTCGTACCCGCGATCTAAGCCATCAATGCCGTCTTCTTGCGCCTGTAATCCCACCAAGGCAAGACTTTGCGCAGCGACAGCACCTGGCCGCTGTCTTGCGCCGCGTAGCCCGCAATCAATGCAATTTTGTCTTGCCAGGCCCGGGTTTGCAGCAATTGCAGCAAGGCCATGATGCCAGGCTGCGCCAGCGCCGACTTGAGGCACACCAGTTGGTAGCGTTCATCGGCCAGCGGCACAAAGTCAAGCCCAACCTGCCGCGCTGCCGCTGCAATGCCCAGGCCAACATCGCACTGCCCCGCCGCCACCGCCTGCGCCACGGCCGCGTGCGACGGTTCCGTGTGCGCGTAGCCATTCACGTCGCTCGCCAGCAGGCTGGCCTGCGCCAGCAGTTCGTCGAGCACCACGCGCGTGCCACTGCCCAGTGTGCGGTTGGTAAAGCGGGCGCGGCGCAACACCACGTCTTGCAGACTGTTCAGGCCCAGCGGGTTGCCACGGGCCACCATCAGGCCCTGGGTGCGCTGGGCAAAACCGATGATCTTGTGCTGGCCGGGTTGCAGCAGTGGTTTGTAGCTGCGCTTGGTGAGCGGGCCGGTGCCCAGCAGGGTATGGAAACCGGCCATCACGCAGCGGCCTTCGTTGAGCGCGCGAATGGCATCGACACTGCCGGTAAAGCGGATGTCCAGATGCACCTGGCAGGGCTCATGGCCTGGCGCCAGCGCGTCGCCGCGCAGCGCGTGCTCGCGCAAGGCAGACAGCGCATCGTCATGGCTGGCGTAGAGCGTGACCACATGTACACTGCTGTCAAAGGCCAGCGCGTAGCTGCGCTCAAGCTCGGATCGCAAGGCCTCGATTTGCGGCGCCAACCGGGCCTGCGCTTGGCGCTCGGCCCACATTAGCTTGTTGCCGAAGTCGGTGAGCAGCGCGGACTGGCCCTTTTCCCAGATCACCAACTCATTGCCAAGCTCGTTTTCCCAGCGCTTGAGCTCACCCCAGACGTGGCGGTAGCTCAAACCCAGTGCCCGCGCACCGCCAGAAATCGAGCCCTGGCTGCTGACCGCCTGCAGCAAGTCGATCAAAGGGTTGCGCACCAGCGCCGGGCTGTTGTCTCTTGACAGGGTGTAGTGGAGTTGAAGCCTATGCACGTTGGTTCATATCGCCAGTAATTAGATCAGTGGCTACGATACCGCAAATAAAAATCGCCCCGACAAACTGAGACTTTGCGTGGACTGCAATGCCGGGGCACGAAGATTACGAGCAAATAAAAACACTGTGGCTACTTTTACCGAAAGCGCCTCCACCGCGCTGCAACTCATCGCTTCCATGGACGCCGAACTGCTCACTATTGTGGGCCGCTCGCTGGCCGTGAGCGCCACAGCCTGCGCGCTGGCTTGCAGCCTGGGGCTGGCGCTGGGTGCCTGGCTGGGGGTGGCGCGCTTTGCAGGACGCGGGGCATTGTTGACGCTGCTCAACACGTTTCTGGCCGTGCCATCGGTGGTGGTCGGACTGGTCATCTACCTGCTGCTGTCGCGCACCGGGCCGCTGGGTTTTTTGGGCTGGTTGTTCAGCTTCAAGGCCATGGTGATTGCGCAGGCAGTGCTGGTGCTGCCGGTGGTCACGGCGCTGACGCGCCAGGCGGTGGAAGATGCGCAAAATTTGCATGGCGAGCAATTGCAGTCGATGGGTGCCCGGCCGCTGCTGCGCAGCCTGCTGCTGGCCTGGGATGAGCGCTATGCCTTGCTCACGGTGTTGATCGCCTCCTTTGGTCGCGCCGTGTCGGAAGTAGGCGCGGTGATGATCGTGGGCGGCAACATCGACGGTTTTACCCGCGTCATGACCACGGCGATTGCTTTGGAAACCAGCAAGGGCGACCTGCCGCTGGCGCTGGGGCTGGGGCTGATTTTGCTGAGTGTGGTGCTGCTGCTCAATGTGCTGATTGCTGCGGTGCGGCGCTGGCGCGAACACCAGGAAAACGGCGTTGACACGCGCTTGCCTTTGGGAGTTTCGATTTGAAGCCGGCGAATGTGTTGGATCAGGATTGGATGGGCAGAGACTTGCCCGGAAATGATGTGGCGAACCAGTCTTTGCCTTCGGCTTGTGACTTGTTGAGCGCTGGGCCGACTTTGCTGCAGCCGGTATTTGCCTTGCAAGCAGCCAGCGTGCATTTTGGCCATTCGGCGCGGGCGGTGCGGGCCTTGTCCGACGTCAGCCTGCAAATTCATGCTGCTGAACGGGTGGCGCTGGTGGGCGCCAACGGCTGCGGCAAAAGCACTTTGCTGCGCCTGTTGCACGGCCTGACCCAGCCAACATCGGGCCAAATCCACAGCGAAACGACCCTGCGCCAGGCCATGCTGTTCCAAAAGCCGCACCTGATGCGTCTGTCGGTGCAAGCCAACATTGCGTTGGGGCTGTGGCTGCAAGGCACAGCCTGGCGCCTGGCCAAGGCACAGGCGCTGGTGGCACTGGCCAAAGTGGGCTTGTCAGAACTGGCGCAGCGCAACGCGCGCCAGCTCTCGGGTGGCCAGCAGCAGCGCGTAGCCATGGCGCGTGCCTGGGCCTTGCAGCCGCAAGTGCTGCTGCTCGATGAGCCCACTGCCAGCCTGGACCCGCACGCCAAGCGTGAAGTCGAGGCGCTGATCGACGACTTTGCCAGTGGCCCCAAAGCCATGACGCTCGTTTTTGCCAGCCACAACCTGGGTCAAGTCAAGCGCCTGGCGAGCCGGGTGGTTTACCTGGAGCATGGTCGTGTGCTGGCTGATTTGCCCGTGGATGATTTTTTTAGCGGGCCGTTGCTGCAACAGCAGTTCCCGGCGGCCCATTTGTTTGTCAAAGGAGAACTTGTATGAAAACCGTGAATGCTGTTAATCTTATTCAACCCCGCACCCTCATCAAGTATGCGCAGGCGGTCGCCATCTCGGTGGCCTGTCTGGGGGCATCGCTGAGTGCGCAGGCGCAATCGATTGTGGTGGCATCCACCACCTCCACCGAGCAGTCCGGGCTGTTCTCGGTGCTGCTGCCCGAGTTTAAAAAGGCCAGCGGCATAGATGTGAAAGTGGTGGCTCTGGGCACTGGTCAGGCCATCGACATGGGCCGCCGGGGCGACGCAGATGTGCTGTTTGTGCACGACAAGGTGGCCGAAGAAAAAGTGGTGGCCGAGGGCTTTGCGGTCAAGCGTTTTGAAGTCATGTACAACGATTTTGTGGTGGTGGGGCCCGCCAGCGACCCGCTGCAAGTCAAAGGCAGCGACGTGGTTCTGGCGTTGAAAAAGCTCGCCGCTGCCAACGGCGCGTTCATCTCGCGCGGTGACAAAAGCGGCACGCATG
>Ga0210044_10001731_pt1 | contig 33368 bp, 32 predicted proteins | sample CryGey13umfilter_2_FD_183959 | JGI IMG/M metagenome (GOLD analysis project Ga0210044, IMG submission 183959) | Groundwater microbial communities from aquifer in Utah, USA - Crystal Geyser 4/9/14 3 um filter (SPAdes) (version 2) | ecosystem: Environmental > Aquatic > Deep subsurface >...
GGCGCGCGTCAACCTGGCGCTGCTACTGACGCTACGCGGCACGCCCTTTTTGTACAACGGCGAAGAAATCGGCATGACCGACTACACCATCACCGACCCGGCACTGCTGCGCGACACAATGGCGGTCTGGTATTACGACAGTCTGGTGAATGAGTTGCATATCCCCGCAGATGAGGCCGCCCGCCGCGCCGGAGAAATGAGCCGCGACAAGAACCGCACCCCGCTGCAGTGGAGCGCCGCGCCGAATGGCGGATTCTGCCCGGCGGGCGTGACGCCCTGGCTGCCGGTTAACCCCAATTATGAGCAGGGCGTCAACGTGCGCGACCAGCAGGACGACCCCACCTCCATGCTGAATTACTACCGGCACCTGCTGCGCTTGCGCAAAGCCCTGCCCGCGCTGGTGGATGGCGACTACACCGAATTGCTGCCCCGCGATAAGGATGTGCTGGCTTTCGTCCGCGCCAACGCGGCTCAGCGCGTGCTGGTGATTTTAAATTATAGTGAGGAGCGTCTGACGCTGAATCTTTCCCGCGCGCTGGGCGTCACCCGCCTGCGAACACTTTTCTCATCTTCTGGCCGTAACCGCGCAGAAGAAAGCGCCCGGCAGTTGCATTTGGGCGCTTTCGAAGTTTACCTGGCCTACACCTGACCTGCTTTTTTTTCGCGCTATTCGCTCGATTAGCATAATCCGCGTTAAGGGTTTGTCTTACTGCACAGAGTTTACACATGAGCCAAAATTTTTACACTAACTTTTTATTCCACGCGGCGAGACGTTTTTGCAGGCTGACGATGTGCTGGCAGTGGAAGAGAAACCGTTGCTGTTGAATTAAGAGAGTGAGAGAAAGATACGATTGAACCATGCCAGCCAACCTTGTGTCTGAGCTTGCTTTTCTGTATGGGGCAGATAAAGCGCAAAAACTGTTCGCCCGCGTTGAAAACATTATCGCGGATTATCGCAGACGTATTCCCGCGCGCGATGGCGAGTTGACCGAACGCGATGCCATCCTCATCACGTATGGCGATCAAGTCCAATCGCTGGATGAAAAACCTTTACAGACTTTAAGCAAGTTTTGTGAAAAATATTTAACCAACATCGTCGGCGGGATTCACATCCTGCCGTTCTATCCGTGGACTTCGGACGATGGCTTCTCGGTGGTTGATTATCGCAAGGTGGATTCAAAGTTGGGGGATTGGGAAGATATTTCTTCCATGCAAAATCATTTTCGCTTGATGTTCGACGGGGTCATCAATCACATCTCCGCGCAAAGCGAATGGTTTCAGGGATTCTTGCGCGACGATCCGCATTACCGCGATTACTTTATCACAGTGGATGGCTCGCCTGATCTTTCGCAGGCGGTTCGTCCACGCGCCTTGCCGTTGCTGACAACCTTCAAAACGGCATCGGGTGAGAAAAAGGTTTGGACAACCTTCAGCGAAGACCAGATTGATTTGAATTTCAAAAATCCAGAAGTTCTGCTTGAAATTTTAGATGTTCTGCTCATGTATGTGGAACGCGGCGCGGACTTTATCCGCCTCGACGCGATTGCGTATCTGTGGAAAGAGATTGGCACGACCTGTCTTCACCTGCCGCAAACGCATCACGTGATTCAATTCCTGCGCGCTGCGTTGAGCGAAGCCGCGCCGCATGTGAATCTCATCACCGAGACGAATGTGCCGCACGCGGACAATATCTCCTATTTTGGCGATGGCACAAATGAAGCGCAACTGGTTTACAACTTTGCGCTGCCGCCGCTGACTTTGCATACTTTCCATACAGGCAGCGCGCGCGTTTTATCCGATTGGGCGCGGACTTTAACGCTGCCATCCGATAAAACAACCTTCTTCAACTTTCTCGCCTCGCATGACGGCATTGGATTAAACCCCGCGCGCGGAATTCTCTCGAATGAAGAAATTGATTCGCTGGTCAATAAAACGCTCGAACATGGCGGACTGATTTCGTACAAACACGACACAGACGGCACGCAAAGTCCGTATGAGATGAATATCAATTATTTCGACGCGTTATCAAACCCGAACGGCAACGAATCTTTGGACTTGCAAATCAATCGTTTCATTGCCGCGCAAGCCATCATGCTTTCACTGCTCGGCATATCAGGGATTTATTTCCACAGTCTATTCGGTTCACGCGGATGGATGGAAGGCGTAAAGCAAACAAGACGCAACCGCACGATCAACCGCGAGAGGTTACAGTTTGATAAACTGCAAAATGAACTTGCGGATGAGAACTCACTCCGCTATAAAGTATTTACCAATTACGCCCGATTACTAAAAATAAGAAGCGGCTCGCCCGCCTTTCATCCGCATGGAACCCAAAGGGTTTTGGATGTACATCCATCCGTGTTTGCAGTTGAACGTATTTCACCTAATTCAAAATCAGATGTGGTATGTTTACACAATGTCAGCGCGAAACAAATCACTTTCGAGACAGATTATGTCTGGAACGTCCCGAAGGTTGAATCAAACAAAGTGAACCGCCTTTCAAAACCTTCGGGACGGTTGATTCCAACAATCACACTCGAAGCGTATCAAGTTTTATGGATGAAAATAAATTAATCATGTCATTGCGAGGGCGTTCTTGTTCTTGCCCGAAGCAATCTCCGCGCCACTGAAGGGGATTGCTTCGCCGCCAAAATACAAGAGTGGCGGCTCGCAATGACAAAATAAAATATGGATAAACCTATGACAAACAAATCACATCACATCGGTTTTATCTCCACCCGTTTCGCAGGCACGGACGGCGTCTCGCTTGAAACAGCAAAATGGGCGACCGTGCTGGAGCGCATGGGTCACAGGTGTTTCTATTTCGCTGGAGAATGCGATCGAAACAGCGCCCAGTCCCAGGTCACGCCTGAGGCGCATTATCGTCATCCCGAAATCGAAGCATTAAATCAGCAAGCCTATTCGGGCAGTTGGACGGTCACAAAGGAAGCGCGTGCGGCGCATCCTGAGATCGAAAAGTTGCACAAGGATTTTTTCTCCATCTATATTCGTCCGCCGCAGATGACGCGCCGCGTCAACGAGTTGAAGGAATATCTCAAAGAACGATTGTATGAATTCGCGCATCTCTTTGACTTGGAAATTCTTGTGATCGAAAACGCGGTCACGATCCCGCTTAATCTGCCGCTTGGTTTGGCGATAACAGAATTCATCGCCGAGACGGGTTTCCCGACCATCGCGCATCATCATGATTTTCATTGGGAGCGTCAGCGCTTTCAGGTTAATTGCGTCGGCGATTATCTCGCGGCGGCGTTTCCGCCAAACCTGCCTTCGATTCGACATGTGGTTATCAACTCATTGCAAGCCCAGCAGATTGCTTCGCGTTATGGACTGGCGGCGCGCGTGATTCCAAACGTGATGGATTTCGACTCTCATCCGCCCACGCCTGATGACTATACCCAATCGGTTCGCGCGGACTTTGGAATTGGGTCGGGCGAATATTTTTTTCTGCAACCGACACGCGTCATCCAACGCAAAGGCATCGAGCACGCAGTTGAACTTGTGCGCCGACTCGAACTCCCTGCAAAATTGGTCATCTCGCACGCTTCAGGCGATGAAGGCACGGACTACGAACAGCGCGTGCGCGAGTATGCTCATCTGCTGGATGTGACTGTCCGCTTTGAATCCGACCAGGTGCAGGATGAGCGCGGCGTCACAAAAGACGGCAAAAAGATTTACACTCTCGGCGATGTATATCCACATGCCGATATGATTACTTATCCTTCGAGCATCGAAGGCTTTGGCAATGCGTTTCTCGAAGCCGTCTATTATCACCGCCCGATTCTGGTCAACAACTATTCCATCTATGAAGTGGACATCAAACCGAAAGGTTTTCGCGCGGTCTGGTTCGATGGATTTATTAGCAGCGATACACTGAACAAGGTTCGTGAAATTTTATTGACCCCCGCGGAAGCGCAACAATGGGCAGAGGAAAATTATCAACTTGCCAAACGCTATTTCTCCTTCACCGTTTTGGAGCGCCGCCTGCAATCCATTCTCGCAGATTGTTTGGGACAGCAGGTATGAACATCGCCATTCTGCATTACTCCGTTCCACCCATTGTCGGCGGCGTGGAAAGCGTCATTGCTCACCATGCGCGGCTGATGTCCGCGGCTGGACATGCTGTGCGCTTGATCGCGGCGCGCGGCGAGTCATTAAGTGAACAAATTCCGCTGATAACGATTCCCCTCGCAGATTCACAGCATGAACGCGTGGGAAATATGAAGGCGCAATTGGATCGCGGTGAAGTGACAAAGGATTTTGAATCGCTGCGTGATGAACTCGCCGAACAATTGCAAACCGCTTTATCGGGCGTGGATGTTTTGATCGCGCATAATGTTTGTTCGTTGAATAAAAATCTCGCGCTGACCGCCGCGCTGAATCAACTGCACACTGCGCGAACGCAGCGCGTTCCGCGCTTGATTCTCTGGCATCATGACCTGGCATGGACAACTCCGCGCTACCAGCCTGAAATGCGCGCTGGCTATCCCTGGGATTTATTGCGGACGGATTGGGGCGATACCACGCATGTCGTTGTCTCAGAATTGCGCCGCGCAGAATTGGCGGAGTTGATGAATCTCGACCCCGCTTCCATTCACGTCATTCCCAACGGCGTAGACGCGGCGCGTTTTTATAAACTCGAAGCGCAGACCCAAACAGCGCTCGAACAAACACATTTACTGGACGCCGCGCCCATTCTGCTGCTGCCTGTGCGCGTGACGCCGCGCAAGAATATCGAACTGGCCTTGCGCACGCTGGCTGAACTGCGAAAACAATTTCCGCAAGCCGCGCTGGTTGTGACAGGTCCGCTCGGTCCGCACAATGGAAATAATGTTCAATACTTTGAGAACCTCAAAAATCTTCGCGCTCAGTTGGGCTTGCAGCATTCCGCGCATTTTCTCGCTGAACTCATGGACGGATTTTTGCCCGATGAAGTCATCGCCGATTTTTATCGCATGGCGGATGCGCTCTTCTTCCCCAGCCGCGAAGAGGGCTTCGGCATCCCGTTGCTCGAAGCCGCGTTTAGCCACCTGCCCGCCTTCTGCGCGGACATTCCTCCCCTGCGCGCGTTGGGATTGGACGACGCGGCTTTCTTCTCGCCTGATGAAAATCCTGCCAAGATTGCGGACATGCTCGCGGCGTATTTCCAATCCTCGTCCGCCGCGCGCCTGTCCATGCGCGTGCGTTCCTCGTTCCGCTGGGAAGCGATCTATCGTCAGCATATCGCGCCCTTGTTGGGTTAGCGCGGACTCCAACGTCTCCCGACGTTGGGTTATTGAGTCCAAAGTCTGGCCCGCAGGGTGCTTCGCGAAGACTTTGGACTCCGTTTTCAGGAAAACCTCATGCAAAAACATTCCGCCTTTACGCCCATTCATACCATTCTCATTCCATTGATTCATGAAGGACCTGGAATGAACGCGCTGGAATTTGCGCGCCATTTTGACGCGGAGATTATTCTTGTTGGCATTGTGGTTGTGCCGCCCGATAAATCTTTGAGTGTGGGCGCGGTTTTTGCGCGCGCTTTGCGAAAACAATTGCGCCTTTTGGGAAAAGACGAACGCATCACCAGCAAAACGCAAATCATCGTTTCCTATCAGCCGTGGACTGAACTCTCAAATCTTTTGCAAAAGGAAAAGCCCGACCTGCTGTGTTTGGAATGGGATTCCCATCTCAGCGCTTTGGGCGTGACAACGAATGATGTGCTGACGCGCCCGCCGTGCGACGTCGCTTTGGTGCGCGGAAAAATCTCCAGCAAACTGAATCAGGTTCTCGTTCCAGTGCGAGGCGGACCTCATGCGGAGTTATCTTTGCGCGTCGGCCTGGGACTGCATCCCAAAGGGGTGACAGCCCTCCATATCCGCCGGCCAGACGACCCCGACGCGGGAAGCGATGCGCCGTTTAAAGGGCTCGACCGCGTGTTGAAGCAAATGCCTGACGTGCGTAAACAGTTCACAGTCACGGACGATGCGGCGCAGTTAATTCTCGAACATGCAAAACAGGCGGATATCATTGTCTTGGGGACGACCTCCCAGCCGGTCACAAGTTCCGCTTCGCTGGGCGTTTTTGCCGATAAAATCTTAAACGAAGCGCCCTGCGCGGTGATTGCGGTTAAAAGTGGCCGGCCCATGCCGCATGTGATTTACGATGAAGGCGTAGGGGTGCAGGCGATTTCGATTTTGGTGGATAAGTGGTTTGCCGAGAATACGTTTCATGCGGATGAGTTCAAACAGTTGGATGAACTGCTCGAACTGAAACGGCAGCAAGGCGTTACCATCAGCCTGGCGCTGCCCGCGCTCAATGAAGAGACAACGGTCGGCAATGTGATTCACATGATGAAAAAAGAATTGATGGAAAAAGTCCCGTTGCTGGATGAGATCATTTTGATTGACTCGAATTCAACCGATCGTACGCGTGAGATTGCTGAAAAAGAAGACATCCCGATTTACATTCACCAACATTTGCTGAAACGATTGGGCGCGCGGCGCGGCAAAGGCGAAGCGTTGTGGAAAAGTCTGCTCGTGACGCGCGGCGACATCATCGTGTGGATTGATACCGACATTATGAATATTCATCCGCGCTTTGTGTACGGCATTATTGGGCCACTCCTGCTAAATGCGCAAGTGCAATTTGTAAAAGGCTTCTACCGCCGACCGTTGAAAGTGGGCGAGAAGATGCAGGCGGGCGGCGGCGGACGCGTCACTGAATTGGCGGCGCGTCCCTTGTTAAATTTGTTCTACCCCGAACTTTCGGGCGTGATTCAGCCGCTTTCGGGCGAATACGGCGGCAGGCGCGAGGCGCTGGAGCGCGCCGTCTTCTTCTCAGGCTACGGCGTCGAAACCGGCTTATTGATTGACATTTACGAACGCTATGGGTTGAACGCCATTGCCCAAGTGGACTTGCTGGAGCGCATTCATCATAACCAACCGTTGGAGGCGTTGAGCAAAATGTCGTTTGCCATTATTCAAACCGTCATCCGCAAACTGGAAAGCCGCTTCGGGCGCGCAGTATTGGAAGATGTCAATAAATCCATGAAGTTAATTCGTTATGACGCGAAAGGCTACTCGCTGGATATTGAAGAAATTGCTGAGCGCGAACGCCCCGCCATGATTGAAATTCAAGAATACCTTGAAAGAAAACGATGACCGAACTCTGGCTCGTGCGCCACGGACAAACCGATTGGAACCTTGCCGGAAAATGGCAAGGACAGTCGCCACAGGCGCCAGGATTAAATGATACCGGGCGCGCGCAAGCGATTGCGGTGCGTCAGCAATTGCGCTTTATAAAATTTGACGCCATCTACAGCAGTGACCTGCTCCGCGCCAGACAAACCGCTGAGTTGGTTGCTGAACCTCTGCGTTTGAGCATCACCCTGGAGCCGCGCTTGCGAGAAATGAACCTCGGCGCGTGGGAGGGAATGCTTGCCAGCGAGATCGAAGCGCAATACCCGCTCGAACTGGCAGAACGCACGCGCAATCCGCCTACTGAGCGCGCGCCAGGCGGAGAATCGCCGCGCGAAGTGGCAGCGCGCGTTCTGCGGGCAGTCAACGAAATCGTCCGCAGGCATCACGCCGCATCCATTTTGATTGTTTCGCATGGCATTTCGCTGGCCGTGATGATTTGCCACGCTAATGGGCTTTTGCTGAAAGATGTTTATCAACACATTCCAGAGAATACACAACCTGTCCATATAACGAAGTGGCTGCCCGCTTTACCGTCAACCTTACTTGTATAAATGAGCAAGACCATTGAAAACACATCGCCGTTTTAGATTTTTTCTGCCACAACACAAGCGCTACGCCCCGCTGATTGCCTTGCTTGCGATTCTCTTTTCAGCCTGCGCCCCAAGCTTGCCGTCAGCACAGCCAACCGCCACAATCACGCCAACGGCAACGCCGCCGCCCTGGACGCCCAACCCAACCTACAAAACCGGGCTGGCCTGGTTTTACAAACCGCCCGCCGAAGAGTTCTGGCCGCTCTTGCCGCAACGCTATAATTTTTTCATCCTCACCCACCACGATGAACCGGAGCGTGACGCCATCCGCGCCTTGGGAGCCGATCAGCCCTTTTACGAGTACCTGCTCCTGGCTGAAATTCAAGACCCCGGCGGCTGTGAGAAAACCCCAAACGGCAATCAGGTCGCCTTTCGCCCCGGAGATTTCTGCTACATTAATGCCGAACATTCGGATTGGTTTCTGCTCGATGCGCTCGGCAAACGCATCAGCAGTGATGACTACTACGCGATGGATCCTGGCAACGCGGAGTTTCGCGCCTTCTGGCTGGAACGCGCCACCGAACTGCAGCTCACTCAGGGTTGGGATGGTGTCTTTCTCGATAATATCGAAGCCAGCCTGTCAAAATATCAACAACGACTTACCCCGCCGCGTCAATACCTCGATGATGCTAACCTGCAAAACGCCGTCGAAGAATTTCTCATTTACTTGCGCCAAAAAAAATTTCCGCCCCAAAACCGCCCGCTCTATGGCAACATTATTTCCGCGCGCGACGCTCAAACCTGGTTACGTTATCTGAAATATCTGGATGGCGCCATGCTGGAGAATTTTGCCGTAGACTGGCGTGGCAATGCCCTGACGCCGGATGATTTTTCTGCTCAAATGGAAATGCTGCGCGCCAGCCAGGCGTTGGGCAAGACTCTGATTCTGGTTGCGCAGGGCGACGAAAGCGACCTGCCCCGCCAGCAATTCGCCTATGCCGCTTACTTGCTTGTCAACGAAGGCGAGACAGTTTTCCGCTACGCACATCACTCTGCCTATCGCCAACTTTGGTGGTATGACAACTACGCGCTCAATTTTGGGCGGCCACTGTCGCCAGCGCGCCAGGACAATGGCATCTGGACGCGCGCCTTTGAACATGGCCGCATTCGCCTTGACCCAGCCGCGCAAACAGCCGAATTCTTGACGCCGTAAAAACATCCCCAAGCGCAAGATTTCTCCCGCGCTACGGTTAGCACACAGAGGAGTAGGTCAAATATGAAGCGCCGAAGCGCCGCGCGAAATATTATCGAGAAATTCTTGGCGAGTGGCAAGGTTGGCGCGAAAAGCGCCATGCATGGCCGAAGTAGTCATACGGGCGTCATGTTTTTTAACGCCCCGCATCATTGAACACAAGTGCATCGCCTCCACCACCACTGCCACGCCCTGTGGCTTGAGCAAATCCCGCAAAAAATCAGCAATCTGACGGGTCATATGTTCTTGCACCTGCAAGCGGCGGGCGTACATATCCACAATACGCGGAATTTTTGAAAGCCCAAGCACCTTGCCATTGGGAATATAGGCCACGTGGGCGCGCCCCATGAAAGGCAGCATGTGATGTTCGCACAGACTATAAAATTCAATGTCACGCACAATCACCATTTCGTCATACTGAACTTCAAAAATAGCGCCATTCACCAGCGCGACCGGGTCGGTGGTATAGCCTGCCAGTAACTCTGTATACATGCGCGCCACCCGTTGCGGCGTACGGAGCAAGCCATCACGCGCAGGGTCTTCGCCAACGGCGGCTAAAATTTGAGCGACGGCTGTTTCAATGACAGTCAAATCAAGCGAGGTGGGAGTGTTAGGGGTATCGTCAAATTCGTCAAAGTCAGTAGTGGGCATAAGTTTACTCAACAAAAATGGACTGGCTCTTGCGAGCCAGCCCATTCTACTCCGAATAGATGAAATTAGCGCACACGTGGTTCAATCAAACCGTAGCCGCCATCACGACGGTGGTATAAAACGTTGATGGTACCACTTTGGGCATTAAAGAAGACAAAGAAATTATCATGGCCGAGCAGTTTCATTTGCTCAATGGCTTCTTCTTCAGCCATCGGAATCAGATCAAACTGCTTGCGGCGCAAAATGACCGCGGCTTCTTCGGCTTCCATATCCGGCAAAGGCTCAATATCAGGAACAACTTCGGCGGCAGATTTCCCATCACCGCGGCTGTGGTCGCGTTTGCCCTTGTAACGCGCCACCTGACGGGTCATTTTATCGAGGGCGGCATCAAGAGCAGTGCGGATGTCATCGGCGCGTTCTTCAGAACGAAGTAATAAATTTTTACCGCGCACGGTCAATTGAGCGACGTAGCGGTCGGTGGCGCTACGAGCGGTTTTTACGCTGGCAAGGTCAATGCGAATTTCTTCGATGGCGTTCAAATGGCGGTTAATTTTTGCCATTTTCTGAGTGACGTACTCACGGATACGTTCTGTAACTTCCAAATCGCGTCCAGTAATTTCAATCTTGTTCGACATCGTAGCCTCCTTGAAGAAATGAATGGGTAAAAGGAAAATGGCTTAATGTTCCAGCGGCGCGCGGGCAATTGAAAAGGCATAAACGGCAGATGCGCCCGCTTCCCGCAGAGCGCGGGCGGCATCCGCAATGGTTGCGCCGGTAGTGATCACGTCGTCCATCAAGAGAATGCGCCTTCCGCGCACCAAACGACTATCAGCCTGAAAAATTTGCTGAACATTTTGACGGCGTTCGTGAGCGTTAAGCCCCACCTGAGTACGGGTTTCGCGCATACGACATAGTGCCGATGGTAACGTGGGTAAGTTCATGCTATCGGCCAGCGGCACAGCCACCAGCATCACCTGATTGTACCCTCTTTGCGCCTGACGCCCCCGGCTGAGAGGAATTGGAACAAGCGCATCTACCGGCCAGGGAAATTTTCCAAAATCACGATGAATTTGTTCGGCGAGAGAAATACCAAGCCCAAAGTTGCGTTTGTATTTGAGGGTATGTAGCGCGTCGCGCAGGGTTCCGTTAAAAACAGCCCACGACCGCATTGCATCAAAATGCGGTCGTGCGTTAAGACAAGCCAAGCAGCGGCCACTTTTTTCCAGAGGCATGCCACACACTTCACAAACTGGGTCAGAAATAACTTCCACCGCTTGCTGGCAGGCTTCGCACCAACGCACAGCAAACTCCCCACACCCAGGGCAAGTGGGCGGGAAAAGCGCATCCAGCCCATTCCACATCAATCGGTTTATCTGATAGCGCAAAAACATTTTAACAATTGCGATTTCTATCCAGTGCCGTTAAACAGTGGGACTTTCATCATCCGTAAAATAGCGGGGGTCATCAAGACAATAAAAATGGACGGGAAAATAAATCCCACCATAGGCAGAAGCATCACAATCGGAGCCTGATGGGCTTTTTCTTCGGCCAATTGGCGGCGGCGCATTCGCATTTGGTCAGCCTGAATTTTGAGAACTTTTGACATACTCACGCCAAGTTGCTCGCTCTGAATGATGGCTGCAACAAAGCTGGTCATCTCGTTCAGGTCTATGCGTTCGGCCATGCTTTTGAGCGCATCGCGGCGCACCTTTCCGAGTTGCATTTCGCGGATAGCGCGGCCAAAAGCCAGCGAGAGTTCGTTTTCCCATTTTTCAGCAACGTTAGACATGGCGGCATCAAAACCCAAACCGGCTTCCACGCAAACGGTCAGCAAGTCGAGGGCATCTGGCATGGCTTTTTGCACTGCTGTCTGACGTTTTTTAATTTCTCCATCCAGCCACATTTGCGGGAAGTAAAAACCGAGCGCCGTGCCAAGCATGCTATAGAGAATGGCAGACGATAGTGGTTGTTTGACAATCGTAAAAGTAAAAAGCACAAAACTGACCACGGCAAACACGGCCGCGACAACAAAACGCAAAGCCAAAAACATTGGGGCGTCAATCCAACCTGACTTACCGCTCAGCTCAAGCTTGCGCGTAACGTCCTGCAGAGCATTTTGCGGGGTAAAGTGGGTGGCAATATCGCCAAATTTTTTCAGAAGAGGATAGATAACGCGGTCTCGAATGGACTGCGACATTTCCAACTTCTCAAGAGAAATTTGCTCCCCCCGCTGGGTAAATTCATTCATGCGCGCCAGCAGGGGGTCTTCCTCCTGCGATGGCACACGCGAGCCAACATAAATCAGCGCCCCTGCAATTGCCAAAACAACAACAACGACAATGAGAACTGCTGTCATGGTTACACCTCAATATCCGCTATTTTCATCATAATAGCATAGCCAATACCAATCATTACAACGCCTGTTCCAATGGCCGAAAGACCACAAATCAAGTTGTCTTGTGTGAAAAACTCGCCCATGTACTCCTGGTTGATGAACCAAAGCAGAACGAACACACCAAAGGGAACCATTGATAAAATGCGCCCAGACATAACCACCTGTGCGATCAGCACACGAATTTCACCTTTGACACGGATACGCTCACGGATGGTATAAGAAATGGTGTCAAGAATTTCCGCCAATGGGCCACCCACTTCACGCTGAACGTTCATGGCAGTTATAACAAAATCCAAGTCTTCGCTGGGAATGCGCCGTAGGAGATTAGCCAGGGCCTTGTCCATTGGAATACCCAATTGCATTTCTTGCACCACGCGGCGAAATTCTTCACTGATGGGCGGGGGTAACTCTTTGCTGATGGATTCCAAGGCTTGCATGGTGGAATATCCGGCGCGTAGACCGTTGACGATCAAATTGAGCATATCTGGCAATTGCTGGTTAAATTTTACCAGACGCTTTCCCTGTTGCGAGCGCAAATAAAGGATAGGCGCAAAAAAGCCCAGGGAGCCGCCAATGATGGCAGAAACCGTGCGAGTCGTATTGTCTGTGCCACCCAAAAACCAGGCCAAGCCAGCAACCGTTACGGCGATAATTACCATGAAGGCGACAAATTCACCGGGGCGAAATTTTAAATCGGCGCGAGCCAGATTTTTGGCAATGCCTTCACCAAAAGACGAGTTTTCCACCCGTTTGTTGACCCAATCGGCCAGCGCAGTGGTTTGCTCACGCTGGGCCTGCTTTTGAGCGGTAGCATCTTCCCGTTCCAGATATTTTCCTAAACGCTCTTCCATGAGCGTGCGTTCACTGGAAGAAGAGACATAAACGCCAATAGCAACCAGAACAAGAATGACAATCAGGCCGATCAGAACTACACCAAACATAGCGCCTCATCAATCCGCATGAATTAATAGCGACGGCCGCCCACCCCAAAAATGGATGGGGGCAGGTGAATGCCTGATGCTTCAATTTTGTCCATAAATTTAGGCCGCAAGCCCGTTGGACGCAAACGCCCCATCACTTTTCCGTTTTCGTAGCCGGTCTGTTCAAAGGTAAAGATGTCAGTCGTCGTGATGATATCACCTTCCATACCACTGACTTCAGTGATGTTGACCACTTTGCGCGTGCCATCGCGCATACGCTCCTGATGAACAATCAGATCCACTGCTGCAGATATTTGTTCACGAATGGCGCGAATGGGCAAGTCCATTCCGGCCATCAGGGTCATGGTCTCCATACGCGAGAGGGTATCGCGCGGACTGTTGGAGTGCGCTGTTGTCATGGAGCCGTCATGGCCGGTGTTCATGGCCTGAAGCATGTCCAAGGCTTCTTCACCACGGCATTCGCCAACGATGATGCGTTCAGGACGCATACGCAAGGCATTGTTAACCAGGTCGCGGATGGTGATGTTACCACGGCCTTCAATGTTGGCTGGACGCGATTCAAGCGTCACAACATGCTCCTGCCGCAATTGCAGTTCGGCGGCATTTTCAATTGTTAAAATACGCTCGTCGCTGGGGATAAAACCAGAAAGCACATTGAGCAAGGTGGTCTTGCCCGAACCCGTACCGCCAGAAACGACAATGTTGAGTCGCCCAATAACGCAAGCCTTCAAAAACTCTACTGACTCTGCCGTAATCGTGCCAAATTGAATTAGTTGCTCAACTGTAATTGGGCTGCGCGAAAACTTGCGAATGGTCAGTACTGGTCCCACCAGTGAAATGGGGGGAATGACCGCGTTAACGCGTGAGCCATCCGGCAGACGGGCATCTACATATGGGCTGGATTCATCAATGCGGCGACCAAGCGGGGCAACGATACGGTCAATGATGCGCATTACATGGTCGTTGCCTTCAAACGCTACTGGAACGCGGACCAGCTTTCCTTTGCGCTCTACATAGATATTCTTAGGGCCATTGACCATGATCTCAGAAATAGAATCGTCATCCAGCAACGGTTGAAGTGGCCCAAACCCTAAAATCTCCGCCGCAATTTGTTCAAACAGACGCTGACGCTCCGGGCGCGAGAGGACGATGTTCTCTTCGTTGAGAATTTGCTCAAACATTCCCATAATCGTGCGACGTACTTCTTCCGTCTTGGTAATATCCATTGACGGGTCAAGTTCTGAAAGCAGTTTATTCTGTACCCGTGTTTTTAGGTCAAAGTAAGTGCCAGCCTGAGGCGTAGTGCTTGGAGCGCTCACTCGCCGCGTCTGCAACGAGGAAAGCCCACCACCTTCCGACGCTGTGTCTGGGGCGACGGGAGCGCCGCTGCTGCTAACCGATTTGGCAGGTTGCTGACCTTCAGGCAAACGTCCCTGACCTTGTTCAATTCGCTTTAATAAAGACATTCTCTACCTCCAAAACCAACGCTCAATTATTATTCATCTTTTCCAGTTGGGCGCGCAGATTACCGGCAAGGTCAAGAACGGCCCGCGCGCAGGGCTGTACCTTATTATCAATCATAAACGGAATGCCGCGATTCACTGCCGGAATAACTGTTCGCTCGTCCAATGGAATCACGCCGCCCACCGCCTGTTTCAGATTTTCCGCCACTTTTTCGGGAGTAATGGAAATACGTTTGTCATACTTGTTCATCACAAAACAAACGCGGTTGCGTTGAACGCCAATTGACTGTAGTAAATCCAAAAACAGGCGGGCATTTTTGATGGACGGTATATCTTGAGTAACGACCAAAATGACCACGTCACAACCATCCAGCGCCGCTAAAGTGATGTCGTTCAGAGCGCTGGCCGTGTCAACGATAATATAAGCATACATTTGGCGCAGGCGTTTGACCAGCTTGCTGAACTGGTCCGGCGTTACCTGTTCGGCCTGCTCCGGGCGGGAAGGCGCGGCTAAAACATGCAGGCCAGAAGCGCTGTGCTTAATCATCACACTTTCAACGACATCGGCGTCCAACTCGTCGGCGCGGGGCGCCAAGTCGAGAATGGTATTTTTCCCCTGTTCGTTCAGAAATATGGCAACGTCGCCGTATTGCAGTTTGGCATCAATCAGGGCAACGTTGGTTTCTGTGTTGTTGAGCGCTACCGCCAGGTTGACGGCAATAGTTGTTGTTCCAACACCACCCTTGGGGCCGTACACCATAATTACTTTACCGTTGGAGAGTCCAGCCGCCATCTGTTGCGCCATTGCCATGGCTGGGGCAGAAGCTATCTGCACGGCTTTACTACGCTCGGTCTGTGCCATTTGCCCGGCGCGGCGAATGGCAGAAATCAGTTCATCGGCCATTGGTGGTTTGGTGAGAAAATCACGTGCGCCGGCCAGCATGGCGCGGCGCATGTAATTGGGATCACCTTGCACAGAAAGAATGACAATCTGAGTAATCTGGTCGCGCTGACGAATCATTTCAGTCGCTGCGATGCCATCCATGTCTGGCATGTTAATGTCCATCAAGACGACATCCGGCTTTAATTCCTGAGTCATCTGTACAGCTTCTCTACCCGAGCGCGCCGCCCCGGCCACTTCAATATCCGATTCGAACTGTAATAATTTACGAACGTTCTCGCGCGTTTCGGCAACATCATCCACAATCAAAACGCGAATCTTGTCTGCCATGAAGTTTTACTCCATCAAAGTTTACTGTTTGGGAAGCGGCGTGGGCGCTACGCCCAGCAGGGGTAACTTATCCACTCGCGGGTCAAGCGCATAGGGCAGTTTGGCAGGCAAAGGAATGTTGTACTGGCTGAGTAAGAATTGCAAGGTCACCGCCTGAATATCTGTCGGATTTTCATCCCCTTCTGAACGTAACACCAGTGTAATCTTGGCATCGGCATACATTAGATAGGTCAGACTGATGGCGTCTTGCGGAGAGACGATCAACGTGACAATATCAGGCGCAGGTGCGGCCTGGGCTTGTTGGTCAGCGGGCGCCGCATTGGGATCTGTAGTGGCTGTCGCGCCTGTTGTAAAATCACCCACCTGCAAAACTTGAATGTTTTGCAATATCATCTGTGAGACCAAGCGTGGGCGTTGCGCCTCCGCTGGGGAAAGGTAAATGGCCTGATTCAAGGTTGGGTCCAGTTCCGTGCGCCCCTGCACTGACCCGGCTCCGCCAGAAGCGATTCCTAGCGTCAGAACCTGTGGATTCGGTGGAATATTACTCGGCGCGGTAATGACGGATGTATAGTTGGGTAACACCGACTGGAAACTGGCATCCACATCTACGAACAGATTGGTGGCAATCACATCAACATGGTCACCCGCGCGAATGGCGTAACCGACAAGCCCCAGGCGCGTAGCGGGGATGGCAATCGCAACCATGCCACCTGGCAAAGATTTGGCCGATTGTGAGCCTTCGGGCATACCAAAGGGTGTCAGCGAAAGCATATCTTTTGTCAACGGCACGCCCTGTCCAATGGGGAACTTGGCATAGTAAATATCGGCCACCGCCTTGACATCTGTGAACATGGTTGGACCAATTTTATCAGCCGGGTATGGAATGACTTCAAGCGTTTCCGCCGAAATCAACTCGTCTCGATTGAGAGGCTGTTTGGCAATGACAATCTTCGAGGTGCTGGCTGGTTGTGCCGCCTGTCCACCTCCAAGTAAGTTGGTGAGGCCGCCACTGCCAGAAATGACAAAAAAGGCCACCACGCTGAGTACCAAAATCAGCACAATGATGATAAGCAAAAGCTTGCCGCCACGTCTCATAGTCATTCTCCATTGATGATTAGCGCGATATTTCTATCGCTTGGGTTTGTGACGTTGCCCCTGCAAATAAAAATTACAACGCCACCATGATTATACAGTAAAACAAGCATTGGGAGAACTGCGAAAATGAAAAGTAGACCAAAGGATGGATAAAAAAGTGGAACCCCATTTCTGGGGTTCCACCGGCCTTCAGTTGAAAGCGAAATTACTATCCGAGACTGCTGTTGATTTTTGTGAAGACGTTACCGATTAGGGGTCCCAAAACGGTCAACGCGGCAATAACGATAACAGCAACCAAAACGAGAATCAAAGCATACTCAACTAAACCTTGGCCTTTTTCTTTCGGAGCGAATAACATGGCTTTCACCTCCTTTCATCGCTGGATTTACCCTGAATTCAGGGATATTTATATTATAGGCAGTGCAACCAAAAATACAAGATCTTTTTGCTTACAATTTTGCAAATAAAAACGGTTACTTTTCGGCCACACGCGCCGGGAGCGAGAAGGTCACGCGCGTTCCGCGCCCGGCGACACTATCCAGTTCAAAAGCGCCTCCCAGCATTTCCACCCGCTCTCGGATCAAGTTGACGCCCAGACTATTGCCACTTTTGAGAATTTCAGGGTCAAAACCTTTGCCATTATCATCTACTGCCACTTTGACAATATTTTCGCCAATATCCACCAGCACTTTCACCAGGCTGGCCTCACTATGGCGGGCGGCGTTGCCGAGTAGTTCCTGCACTGCGCGAAAAATCAGCACCTCAATGTAAGATTCCAAACGTTTATCTTGCCCACTGACGGTGGCGTTGACTTCCAAGCCGGTTTGTTCCTTAAAAGCGTCGGCATAGCGTTTAATGGTGGGCGCCAGTCCCAAATCATCCAACATCATCGGGCGCAACTCAAAGATGAAATTACGCACCTTTTGAAAGGTGCTCATCGCCGCTGCCTTCAAGCTCATCAGCTCTGCACGCGCCTGGGTCACGTCCATATCCATCAGACGCATGGCAATTTCGGTTTGCAAAATAAAGTTAGAAAGCGCCTGCGCCGGGCCGTCGTGCATCTGGCGCGACAAGCGTTGGCGTTCTGCTTCTTGCGCCTGAATGACCATTTCCATACTGGATGTGGAACCTGTTTTCACACTGCCCGTCGTCGCGCCTGCGGGAGCATCCAACGCGGCTAATAGTTTTTCTAAAGCGGCCTGCAGCTGCTTCAGGTGTGTCTGGTCGTTTTGCAGTTTCTCCAACTGGCCGCGCATCACAAACAGGCGCTGTTGCGCATCCAGAGCAGAATCGTAGGCCATGCGTAAATCAGCAACTGCAATAGCGCTACCTTGGGCTTGCGCTTGCTGAAGATGGGCGGTAATGGCGGCATTGCGCTGGGTCAACTTGCCCATTTCGCCCTGACTTTGCTCGAGCATCAGGGTGACTTCACGCAAAGCGCGGGTCGTTTCTTCCAACTCTTTTTGAAAGCTCTTGCGCGATTCTTCCGGTGAAACGGCGGTCAATTCTTCAGCCATAAACCCGTTCTCCTACTCCTGATTTAAATTTACCCAGCCGCGTTTGAGCGCATACACAACTGCCTGGGTGCGGTCTTCCACGTTGAATTTTCGTAAAATGGAGGTAATATGGTTTTTGACAGTTTGGTGACTGATGCCCAACAGCACAGCAATTTCTTTGTTGCTCATGCCGCGTACTACACAGTTCAAGACTTCCATCTCGCGGTCCGAAAGCGGGTGAAATGGGTTGCCCGGCTCGCTGTACGAGCGTCGCGCCGATTCCAACTGGCATTTCAGCCAGGCTTGAAACTCACGCGGCGACATCACCTGCCCCGCCATGACATATTTTCCGGTCAATACCTGTCGCACAATCTTAATCAACTCTTCCGGTTGAATATCTTTGGTGCAATAGGCCGCCGCACCAGCAATTGCCGCGTGTAAACTCTGCTCCGAATCATCGTAGGCAGTCAGCAAAATGACGCGGGTGGCCTGTTTGTCAATGTTGAGTTCATGAGCAATTTGCTGTCCATTCATTCCTGGTAAGTTCACATCCACAATGGCGACGTCCGGGCGCAAAGCGCGAATCATCTCCAGCCCCAATTCGCCACGCGCCGACTGTCCTATTACGCGTAGCCCGGGCTCCAGCGAGAGCGTATCCACAATTCCCTGTCGAAAAAGTGGGTGGTCATCTACGACAACAAGCGTGATTTCATCCATAATCGTCAACCTTGTTTTGAGTATAGCACAGGCCACAGTTTTTCTTAAGGTTTCCTGTTGGCCGATGAGCACTGGTAGATGTTCATTTTTCCCAGCGGAGACGCCCCTGCAAATGCGCCATCGCTCTGGTAGATGGAAAAACAATCTCGAACCAGGCCGGGATACCAGTTCGGGAAGGCGACGACGTAGCCTGCGCCTTTTTCCGCCAAAAACCGTGCCAGGCGGGTTTCATCGTTGATAAAGGGAATGACCTCTGGTGAAATCAGCCCGGCCAGGTCGAGAATGGCATGACGGCCATCGAAGAAACCCAGTGCGCCAATGTCGTGCGCGGCGATGAGCGCGCCGGGCGGTACGTTTTTTGCACTCCAGCGGGCGGTCTGCACCATTTCGCTTTCGATAAAGGCCACGTCTGCGGCGAAGGTGCGCGCGCCCAGCCCCCAAAAGAGAATCGTCACCAGCAACAGCGATGCTGACCAGGCCAGACGCAACTGCCGTCCGATGCGCGTGTGTACGCCGGCCCGCCAGCGGAAAAATCCCCACAGCCCGAGCAGAATCAAAATTGGCAAGACAGGCATGGTGTAGCGGCCATACTGATAAACCGGTAAGCGGCTGACGTAAAGCCCTATGTAGCCAGCTACCCAAATCAGCGCCAGCGCCAACGCCCAGCGGCGCTCACGCCAGGGGAGAAGAAAAATGCCTGGCGCGAGAAATGCCGTCAAACCAGGCAGAAATTGCACAAAAAATTGTCCCGCCTTTTCGTAAAATGGCTTGGTCTGCCAGGCGGCGTATTCGGCCTGCTTGGCATAAAAAGTGTTCGGCCAGAGTGAACCTGCCAGCGCATGGTTAAAGGCCAGGTAGGGCAGGAAGAAAAGGAGGAAACCGGAGAGAAGGGCGGTTAAAGGTCGAAGGTCGAAGGTCGAAAGTTGATGGTTGACGGTTGATGGTTGAATATGAAATCTTGATGGGAAAATTACCCACAAAACCAACGGTCCCAGCAGGGTGACGCCATCGGGACGCACCCAAACGCTCAGCCCGGCCAGCGCGCCCAGCAGAAAAAAACGCCGGTCGTTTAGCAGAATCATGGTCAGCGCAGCGGTGACGAGCAGGGCGTGGAGCAAAACTTCCATCCCTGACGAAGCCGCCCAGGCCAGATGCCATTCGCCTAGAAGCAGGAATCCGCCCCAGGGCAGGCGGGGCTGATAGGTCGGCTCCAACGCGCGCAGGGAAAATTCCACCCGCCAGGCCAACAGAAAAAAGCACAAAGTTCCCAGAAAATACGGCCAGAAATACGGCGCCAGCTTGAGCCAAAACCCTGGGGCGAGCAGAAGCGTCCAGAGCGGCGAAGTTGAACCGGCGGAAGGCTGCCCCGGTAAAAATGACCATTCGCCCAGCAAGGCCAGGTTGCGCGCGTACGTCAGGTGAATCCAGGCGTCATCAAGCGGGAAGCCGGGGCGGTAGATGTAGGCCGCGCTGAGGATGTAGGTCAGCCCGCCCAGCGCAGCGGTCAGTGCCAGCCAAACAGGATAGCTACGGAAGAATTTCATAGATTCGCACATTTCCCAAATCATCGGCCAACCGAAAATGGTCGGTTTGAGATTGGCCGTACACGTCTTGCGACCAATTGGTCAGGCTATCCGCTTCCAGAATGAGGTAGCGTACGTCAAAATGGTGTATCAATTCAAGCGCATCTGGCAGAGCAGCTGTTGGCAGGACAATTGCTGGGCGGTTGCCCTCCAGATAAAAGCCTGGCGGGTTGGCAACCATGATGGGAACATCAGTGGGTGCATCGAGCTGCCGCAGGGACTGCTCGGCGCGAGTGTAATTTTGGGAGGAAAGGTCCCAGGGAGTATTAAAAATGCGGATGTTAAGCAAAACCAGCGTCAGCGCCAGGTTGACGGCCAGCAGCATCACCCGAAAAACGCGAAACGCCGCCGGGTCAAACCAGCCGCGGGCGCGGGCGGCGCTGATCGCCACATCGAGGCCGATGGGCGCAAGCACCCAGCCGAGCGGCATGAGCGCCGCGCCAGCGTGGAAAAAACTACCGCGCGACCCCGCAAAGGGGAAAACAAGTGACATCACCAGATATAACCCCAGCCAGGCTAAACCGCCTAACGCCACAGCCGTGTTGCGGCGAACGCGCCAGAAGCCAAGCAAGATAAACGGTGACAGGATAATTCCACCTTGGGCAGCGAAGGCGGTACCGGCATTTTCTCCCAGCGCCCACAGCCGGGTTTGCAGAAGCGCCTGCCAGCCCGAGTCCAGCCAGTGTTGTAGGGTCAGGCCGGAGGCCGGGTAGAGAAAGGTCTGGGCGTAGACAGTCAACCACAGCGCGCGCGCACCGCCCGGGGCGAGGGGTGCGCCAAATTCGTTCCAGTTGCGCCAGAACCAGGGGAACATCACCAGCAGGTAGCCAACAATCGGCCAGAGCAGGGCGGGAAACCATTTTTTAGGTGTCTTCCAAATCGGCCAGAAAACAGCCAGCAAAGCCAGGGGTAACCAGAGAAAACCTTCGGCGCGGGCGAGGTGCATGAAACCAGCGATAATGCCGAGGATGGTAGCGGTTCGGGCGTTTGGCTGGACAATTATCGGGTTATCCGGTTGTTTGATTGGGGGATTGGTGGCGAGAAGAATGAAAAAGAAAGCGCCGAGCAGGTTGTAGACGACAAAGTTATCAATGGTGGCGATGAAGGAGGCCTGATAGGTGGGGAAAGCGGCCAGCAGGCCAGAAAGCAGAGCCAGTTCGCGGCGGGCGGTCAGACGCAGGGAGAGCCAGGCCGTGACCGGCGGTATGCAAGCGGCGAGAAAAATAAAGGGCAGGCGCGCCAGCCAGAAGGCAGTGTTCCCAGCCAGCGCCATCGGCAGAGCGGCAATCAGTGATGCCAGGGGCATCCAGTAGCCATGCGATGGATGCGGCAGGACAGATGGGTCATCGAGGTAATTCCACAAAATGATTTCGCTAAAGCCATGCCCCTGTGCCAGTCGCACTGCGCCTGCCATGTAGTAATCCGCGTCCATGTAGCCGGGAGAATGCTGCAGCGCGGCGACACCTAACGCCAATGCCAGCCCAACGCTGAAGAGAAAAAACCACTCAGCGCGAGTCATGTTCATCCAGTGCGCTCAACTGGTCGGCCCACAAACGGGCGGGACGCGCCGCCCACCAGCGCACCCAGTAAAGCAAAACCAGCATCAGCGGCGCGATCCAGAGAAAAGCCCAGTGAAAATTGAAGAAGGATTGCATCCACAGCAGTGCGAAAATCAGGCTGAAGACGGAGAGCGCGGCGATACGTCCCCACGCGCCCCAGCGTTGTTCCATGACCGAGGCGATCAGCAATGCGGGCGGCAAAAGCAGAAATAGTCGTTCTGCGGCGGGGACGGGGAATCCGAGCAGAGGCGTCGCTACCAGCGTCAGTGAAAGCGTCCAGAAGAGCCAGCGCGAGTCGCGGCGCAGGGCGAGCGTGGTCTCGAGGCCGAGCATCAACAGCACGACGAGAGTTAGTCCCCAGGCCAGGCGCGCGCCGATGGCTGGAAACCATTTTTCAAACAAGGCAAAGGTGGAGATGGCGGCGTTGAATTGCCAGTTTTTGAAGGCGGCGCTGGCAAAATCGGCAATCCAACCGGGCGCAAGTAATTGGGTGACGCTGAATGCCAAAACCAGGGTCATACCAAAACCGGCCAGCACGCGCCTGCGGGCGCTAAAAAATACCCAGGCCAGAAGAAAAAGCGTGGCAGGCAGAAGACTTTCGATGTAAACCAGGGTAAAAGCCAGTAAAAGACCAGCGAGTTCGTCGGCGCGGCGCGAAATTGCCCAAACGGCGCTTACCAGCCAAAGTGTGACCGCTACCAGCGGGCTGGCGGTGTGGAGCGCCATCAGCGATGGGTAGCCAAGGATGGCGAAAATTATCAGCGGCAGCCAGACCAGCGGGCGCGGATGCCAATCTGCCAGGTTGACGGAGACGAAAAGCAACGCGGCCAGTGTCGCTTCCAGCGCCAGCATCCACAAGGCGCGGGCGAGGGTGAAATCGCGGATGGCGGCCAGGGGAGAATAGAGCAAGAGCAGGTAGAGCGGTTGGTCGGCGCGCAGAGAATTTTCGGTGGAACGGGCGGCGCGCCCGTAGAGCAAGGTTTGCGCGTTAAGGGCGGTCAATTCACCGTAGGGGGTGACGCCCTGAAAGAGAAAATTGCGTGTTCCCTGCCAGAGCGGTAAAAATGCACCCCCGCCCGGTGCGCGGCGCGCGTAGGTCAAGTCGGCAATAAACAACCCGCCAGTGAGCGCAAGAATGAGAACAGCGAGAAGAACGACACGGAATTTAGTCATGTGATGAGGACGCCAGTTTACCTGCTTCCCGGCCTACAACAATTCCAGAATCGCCGCCGCTGTTGCTTTCGGGGATTCCCAGAAGGGCATGTGGCCGACATCCGGGAGTTCGGTCAGCGTAGCGATGGGCAGGGCGGCTTTCATCTCGCGGGCGCGCTCGACTGGGATGGCGGCATCGGCCAGGCCGTGCAGAATGACAACCGGGCGGGGAAACGCCGCCAGCGCGGAAGTTGAGTCGGGGCGGTCAGCCATGGCTTTCAGCGCGGCGATGGCGCTTTCAGGTTTCTGGCGCAAAATCACCTCGCGCAGGGGCAAAGTGTGACCTGGATCAGCAGAGAGTTTGGCGGGCATCGTCTCGGCCAGAAGGATCATGCCTTGCGCGGCCACCTGTTCGGCGGTCTGATAGCGGGCGGCGGCGCGCTCCGGCGAATCGGGTGCGGTCTGAGTGGAGAGCAAGCCAAGGCCAAGAACCTGTTGCGGATGGCGCAGCGCGAGGGCCAGGGCGATGTACCCGCCCATCGAATGACCGGCGACAAAGGCTCCCGCGGGGGCTTCTTCGGCCAGAAATGCGGCCAATTGATCGGCGTTTTCTTCCAGCGAAGCGGCAGGCGCGGCAAGCGATTTTCCAAATCCGCTCAAATCGGGGGTGAGGACGCGAAAATATGGTTCGATGTAAGGCAAAAAAGTTCGCCAGACGCTGGCATCGAACGGGAAGCCGTGAATGAGTAAGAGAATTGGGGGCATCATGGGTTCTTTCGCAAAGACTCCAGCCAGCCGCGCGCAAACAATAGGGCATCGGCGCGGGTGAGAATACGCCCGGCGGCCTGATTTTCTCGCACCGCCTCGAGTATCTGGCCGATTTCACGGCTGGGAGATAATTTAAATTCGGCCATCAAGTCGTCGCCGTTGAGCAGTTGTGGCGGGTGGATGACTTCGGCGGGTTTCTCGTACCAGGCCTCGAGCAAAACGCGCACCGAGTCGAGCGCGGCGCTCCAGGTTTCCTGTGTCAGGGTGTGGTCGTAGGTGGCGCGCAGGTCGGCCAGCGAAAGCAGGAGAATATCCACGCCCGCTGCGCCGGTCTCGCGGAAGTAGCGGTAGATGGCGCGCGGGGTGGGATTTATGCCTTCAGATTGCTGGCGGCTGGAGAAATGGTGCGGGCGCATGTGATGGCGAACGATGGCTTTCAAGCGGTCCATCTCGTCGTTGCTGAGGCGCAAAGCCATGGCGCGCCGCAGGCTGGTCTGCGCGCCTTTTTCGTCATGGCCGAAAAAGCGGATGCGCCCGTTTTCTTCAACGGTACGGTTGGCAGGCTTTTCAATATCGTGGTACAGGGCGGCAAAAAACAGGAGCGCGCGCAAAGAACGTTCCGGGTTAAGAGGCGCGGCAAAGTGTTCGCCCAGTTGAGCGCGATAACGTCCCAGACGCAGAACCAGCAGAGCGTTGAACAGGTCAGCGTTGGATTTTTCTTCATCGTAGCGCGGGTCGAGCAGGGCAAGAATGCCTTCGAGATGGCGCAAAACAGCCAGCGTGTGCGTCCAAACATCGTGAACGTGCGGGGGCGATTGGGTGACGCCTTTGAGAGCGGGCAGTTCCGGCAAGAGGTAAGGCAAAACGCCGAGCAAATCGAGGGCGCGGATGGCGCCATCGGGGCCGGGGCCTTCCAGGGTTTTGAAGAGTTCGTCGCGCAGGCGTTCAGCGGAGATATTTTTCAGGCCAGGGACGGCGGCTTTCATCTGCTGACGGGTTTCGGTTTCGATGGAAAAGCCAAAAGTAGCGGCTTGGCGCACGGCGCGCAAAATGCGCACGGGGTCATCCTGAAGAGATGTGGGTGAACAGGCGCGAATGATCTTCTCGCGCAAGTCGCGCGCGCCGCCGAGCGGGTCAATTGCTTCGCCGCTGAAGACATCCAACGCGATGGCGTTGACGGTAAAATCGCGGTCGCGCAGGTCGGCCTGTAAATCTGTGCCGCGATACCCGGCGAAATCGAGGCTGTCGCGTTGCCCGTCGGGGTGAGTGAGAATGACTCGGGCAGTGTCATTTTCAACATCCAGCGGAAAGTAGGCCGCGCTGAGGCGATTGGCGAGGCTGCGGGCGAGATTCAGCGCACCGGATGAAACAGCAAAGTCAAGGTCGTGCGACTCGCGCCCGAGCAAAGAATCTCGTATCGCGCCGCCAACCAGGTGCAGGGGCGTCTCGGCAGGCCAGGCGGCGCGTACCGTTTGAAGCAGAGGAGAATAAAAAATGGGCAGGGAGTCAGGCATATAGATCAGTTGGGGAACTTCTTTGGGGCGCAAGAGGCGCGCTGCCAGCAGGGCTTTTTCGCGGGTGACGGCTTGGGCAACGATGCGCCCACGTAAAACGGCGACCCAGCGGCCAGCGTAAGCGCTCCAATTTTCAGGTTCCATAAGGCAGGTCAAAGGTCAAACTGTTCATTCTTCATTTATTCTGTGTTTCCCTTGTACTTTTCCAAATCCACAATACCAATGAAAGGTAAGTTGCGATAATACTCGTCAATATCGAGGCCGTAGCCAAAAACGTAGGCATTGGGAATTTCAAAACCGCAATAGGCGACCGGCACTGGCACTTCGCGGCGTTCTTTTTTGTCGAGCAAAACGCAAACTTTCAGGCTTTTGGGGTTACGGGTCGAGAGCATTTCCAAAACGTGCGAAATGGTGTGGCCGCTATCAACGATGTCTTCGACAATCAGCACGTTGCGGCCAGCGATGTTGTTTTGCAGGTCGTAGGTGACGCGCACATTGCCGTTGCTGGCGCGTGCGCCAACGCCGTAGGACGAAATCGCCATACAGTCCATGACATGCGGCACGCGGATATGACGCATCAAATCCACCATAAAAACGACGCCGCCGCGCAGGATGCAAATCAGCATCAAATCTTGCCCGGCATAGTCGTGGTTGATTTCTTCGGCCAGCTCGCGGATGCGGTTTTGCAGGGCGGTTTCGTCAATCAGCGTTTTAGCCAAAAATTCACGGTATTCTTGCATGATTTTCACCTTGGGGACTTGCGCCCCTAACGGGGTACTTCATGATGGCGGCGGCAGCGCGCTTCGTAGAGTTCGGAAGCGCCAACAATGACAATGGGATCATCGTAGCGGGCGGGTTTACCGTTCACCAGGCGTTGTGTGCGGCTGGCAGGTTCACCGCAAATCATGCAAATGGCCTGAAGTTTGTCTACGCGTTCGGCCTGCGCCATCAGCGTGGGCATCGGTCCGAAAGGTTCGGCGCGGAAATCTGTATCCAGCCCGGCGACGATGACGCGAATGTTGCGATCGGCCATTTGGCGGCAAATTTCGACGATGCCGGGGTCAAAAAATTGGGCTTCGTCCACGCCGACAACGGTGGTTTCGGGTGATAAGTGTGAAAAAATTTCTGCAGAATTTTCCAGCGGCAGGGCATCAAATTCAGCCCCAGCATGCGAGGTGACTTTTTCGACCGTGTAACGCACGTCAATGGACGGTTTGAAAACCTGCACGCGCTGGCGGGCGATGACGGCGCGGCGCAGGCGGCGGATGAGTTCGTCGGTTTTTCCGCTGAACATCGAGCCGCAGACGACTTCGATGGAACCGATTTTGTGATTCATGGACGCTCCGAAAAATAAAATAAAGACAGGCAGATGATACCATCTGCCTGTCTAGTTTACCTGAAAATCTGGTAAATTAAGCCGCTTTAGCGGCAGTTTCGGGAACGTCATAGCCCATGGCGCGGAGTTTTTTCTTGGCGTCAATGAGCGATTTGCGGCCAAAACCTTCCACTGCCAGTGCAGCGGCATCGCTTTCGGTCAATTTTGCCATCAGCGCGCCAATTTCGGTGATACCAGCGGCGGCCAGCGCTTTGGTGGCGCGGGGGCCAAGTTCCAAATCAGCGACAGGACGATTCGGGGAGGTTTTGGCGCCTTCTTTGGCCTTTTGACCTTCGACATAGTCCTGGCGGGCCTGCAACTTCTTGTAAAAGCGGTCCACCTGACCTTCGATGTCGATCATGCGCGAGCTTTCGCCGGTGAAGAAGGGGTGGCAGTTGGAACAAATTTCAACGCGCAGTTCTTTGCGTGTTGAGCCAGTCGTCCAGGTCGCGCCACAGGATGCGCAAGAAACCTTGGCATCGGAATAGTATTTGGGATGAATTTCTGCTTTCATGGGAGTCTCCTACGCCTCGGCTTCAAGCATTTTGGCGGGAATGACGTTGACGCGCTTGCGGCCATGATAAACATCAAAGAACACCATCCCGTCGGTCACGGCGAAAATGGTATCGTCCTTGCCCAGACCAACGCCCAGGCCAGGTTTGAGATGAGTACCGCGCTGACGCACGATGATATGACCGGAAAGAACAAATTCGCCCGAGTAGCGCTTAACACCCAACCGCTGCGAATTAGAATCTCGACCGTTGCGGCTTGAGCCGCCACCTTTCTTGTGTGCCATGGTTACCTCTCTTACGAGCCAATCTTTTCAATTTGAAGGCGGGTGTAGTTCTGACGGTGCCCGGTCTTCTGGCGAATGCGTTTTTTGGGTGAATAGGCGAAGTTAAAGGTTTTTTCACCTTTGAAATGCTCCACCACTTTGGTCTGAACGGTGACACCGGGCAGGGTGGGTTGCCCAACCTGGATTTCGTCGCCATCCACCAGCAACAGCACTTGATTTAATTCGTGGGGCTGGCCGGGTTCAACGTGCAGAAGGTCTACTTCGATGGTAGTACCTTCGACGGCTTTATATTGTTTGCCGCCGCTTTCAACGATAACGTATTTCATAATCCCTTTCTCCTGGTCTTCGCTTCGCCGCACTGCCTGCGATTTCGCCAACAGACGGGGAAGCCGGGATGACACATGCCGCAAACTCTGGCATTAATTCAAGCAACCGCCCTGGCGTGTTTCTGCCAGGGCAGAGCGAGTGGGTATTATACCATTGTGAACAAATACGTCAATAAAAAAGCCCTGGTGATTATCCACATCTTTGCCGGGTGGACGAAAATTGGCGGCTTGTGTAATGAGCGTCTTTCGATCATGGAACGCAAATGGCGCGAATTGGCGAATTCCACCAATAAATTTGGAGAAATCCGCGGCATTCGCTCATTTGCGAAATTCACGTTGAAAAGCGTCACTTACTTTATAACCACGACCAAATTTCGGACTTCCACTGGATGAGCGACTGATTGAGCATTTATTTCAAAAAGAATGACAGCACAATCAGCAGAGCAAAAAACGATCCTGCCAGAACACCGATGCGCTTCAGGTCGGCTTTGACGTGGGTGTAGTCAGGGTTGAATTCTACCGGGGCGGCGGATTTGAGGGAAATTTTCTTTGCCATTGCTTTCTCCTAGGGGTTTTGTAATACGGCGGAAACGACAATCCGCTGGTTGTCAATGAGGTAAGGATAACACGAGACGAGCGTAACGACCGGGTCGGGCGTAGAAGCCATCACTTCCACGCGGGTTGGTTCCACAATCTGCGTGCCAGTAATCAGGTATGTGTACTGACGCTGATTGGTGTACAAGATGACGACATCGCCAGGCTGAAGGCGGTCCAACTCGCGGAAGAGTTCGCCAAAAATATCGTTGTGCGCCGAAAGAACAAGATTGCCATTCTCACCCGGATTTGGGGTGCCGATATGTTGAGCAACGCCCTTCTTGAGCTGCTCCCAGTCATCACCCTGCACGACCGGCGCATCCACACCCAGCGCGGGGATTTGAATGCGGATGGCTTGCGCCGGGCTGGAAGTGGGCACCGGCGCGCTGACAGCATTCTGCACCAACGGGCGTAAATGTTCGGGAATTTCGGCTTCGTTGGGTTGTGCGCCGCCGACAACGTTGGGTGGGGTGTGCCCAGACGGTAAGACCACTGCGGTAATCAGGGGCGTGGCGGCGGCGGTCGGTTGCTCCAGCGAGGCGGCGACTTCAGTATTCAAGGTACGCATCATGCCAAAAAACATGGCGGCAATGCCAACCAGCCCCAAAACGGCCAGAATTTCAACCGCCAGCAGCGCCCGCTCCATCAGCGCCCGGCGCGGATTTTTGGGCAGCGGCTGAAACTCTCGCTCAGCAGCCAGCGCTTCCAGCGGGGCCGGGGCGTCCGATTCATCTTCGGGCGCATCCACCGCCAGCGAGAGCACCCGCCCGGTACGCTTGAAGCGCTCCAGCCGGTCGTGGCGGGTCACTCGCCGCTTGTTGAGCAGCAAACGGCGCAGTTCTTCCACCGATAAATCTTCCGGGCGTTTTTCGCTCATAGCAGGTGCGATTATACCGCAGATTAAAAATCGGCCTTGTCATTTTTTTAGCAGGTGTGTATAATACGAACTCGCTTGGGCGGGTAGCTCAGTTGGTTAGAGCACTGCTTTGACATAGCAGAGGTCGTAGGTTCGAGCCCTATTCCGCCCACAAGCAAGGAAATCAGCACCAAACGCAGTGACCGGGACGAGTAAACGGAACAAACTGACAGGGAGAGCCGGGCCGCAGATTGAGAGCCTGCTCCAGCCAAATCCGTTGAAAACCACCCGCGAGCGTGATGCAGAACAGTGATCAGTCAACGGTGATCAGTCAGTAAGCAAAACGGATGGCTTCGTTATCGGCTGATGAGATACCTTCGCAGGAAGGTAAATCGGGTGGAACCGCGTGAGTCAACAACTCTCGTCCCGTGTTGGGATGGGAGTTTTTTGTTTTTCAAAGGAGGCTCGAATGTCTGAACGGTACGAAGATACGCAAATTTACCGCATCCGCCACTCGGCGGCGCATATCATGGCGCAGGCCGTGCTGGAATTTTACCCGGAGACGAAGTACACCATTGGCCCGCCGGTGGAAAACGGCTTTTACTATGACTTTGACCTGCCGCAGCCCATCACCCAGGAAGATTTGGAGAAAATCGAAAAACGGATGCGGCAGATTATCGCAGGCGGACATGTTTTTCAGCGCAAGGCGCTCTCGGCAGACGAGGCCCGCCAGATTTTCAAAGACCAGCCTTATAAGTTGGAACTGATTGACGGGCTGGAAAAAGGCGGCCTAGACGAATACGGCAATCCGCTCAAGGAAAAGCCGGAGATTTCTATCTATCAGCACGACACCTTCACCGATTTATGCCGCGGGCCGCACGTGGAAAATACGCGCCAGATTAACCCCTCGGCGGTCAAGTTGATGTCCATTGCTGGGGCCTATTGGCGCGGCGACGAGAAGAACAAGATGCTGACGCGCATCTACGGCACGGCCTGGCAAAAACCCGACGAATTGAAGCAATACCTGCAGATGCTGGAAGAAGCCAAAAAGCGCGACCATCGTAAGTTGGGCAAAGACCTGGATATTTTCTTGTTCGATGACGAGGTTGGCCCCGGCCTGCCGCTGTGGATGCCCAACGGCGGCATTCTGATTGAAGAGCTGGAAAAGCTGGCCAAAGAAATGGAAGAAAAAGCCGGGTATAGCCGTGTGCGCACCCCCAACATCACCAAGGAAGATTTGTTCCTGCGCTCCGGTCATTTGCCCTACTATGCCGAAAGCATGTACCCGCCCATGGAACTGGAAGGCGTCAAATACTACATCAAGCCGATGAACTGCCCGATGCACCACAAAATCTTCGGCGCGCGCCCACGCTCCTACCGCGACCTGCCCATCCGCCTGGCGGAATATGGCACCTGCTACCGCTACGAAAAATCCGGCGAACTGTTTGGCCTGATGCGCGTGCGCTCAATGCAAATGAACGACGCGCACATCTACTGCGCGGAAGAACAATTCGAGAGCGAGTTCATGGGCGTGATTGACCTGTACAAAAAATACTTCGACCTGTTCGGCATTGACCGCTATGTGATGCGCCTCAGCCTGCACGCCAAAGCCGGGCTGGGCAAAAAATACGTGGATAACGAACGCCTGTGGGTCAAAATCGAAGATATGGTGCGCCGCGCCATGCAAAACGGCAACGTCCCGTTTGTGGAAGTGGAAAACGAAGCCGCTTTCTACGGCCCCAAAATTGACGTACAAATCTGGAGCGCCATCGGGCGCGAATTCACCCTGGCCACCAATCAGGTGGATTTCGCCGTGCCGGAACGCTTCGACCTGAAGTTCACCAACAAAGACGGCGCCGATGAAATTCCGCTCTGCATTCACCGCGCCCCGCTCAGCACGCACGAGCGCATGATTGGCTTTCTCATCGAACATTACGCCGGCGCCTTCCCGGTTTGGCTGGCGCCCGAACAGGCGCGCGTCATCCCGATCACCGACGGGCAAAACGAGTACGCCGCCCAGGTCGCCGCCCAACTGCGCGCAGCGGGCGTGCGCGTCAGCGCCGATTTAGGCGGCGAGCGCATGAACGCCAAAATCCGCTCGGCGCAATTGATGAAAGTGCCATACATGCTGGTCGTCGGCGCAAATGAAGCCGATGCAGGGGTCGTTTCACTGCGAATGCGCGATGGAAGTCAGCAGAACAATATTCCGCTGGCAGAGTTTGTAACAATGGTGAAGGAAAAAATCGCCACCCGCTCCAGCACCTTGTAACATCAGAAAATAATGAGCGCCGGTCTACTGACCGGCGCTCATTATTTGAAACTAATCGCCAAAGATGACGCCCAAGTCGCGGGCAGTGTAGACAATATCACTGTCAAGCGGCACCGTTTTCATTTTTCCGAGCGCTTCAGAAATAGGAACATATTTGACATTGGGCGGCTCAAGTGCAATCATCACCCCGGCCTGGCCGTCTTCCAGGGCGCGCACCGCCGCCGCGCCAAAGCGCAGAGCAATCAGCCGGTCGAAAGCGGTCGGCGTACCGCCGCGCAAAAGATGACCAAGAACCACGACGCGGGTTTCCTTGCCAGAGATGGCGGTAATCTCCGCCGCCACTTTTTCACCGATACCGCCCAGGCGTTCGGCGCGGCCCGATTGTTTCTCCAAAACCGAAACCTCGCCGCCGATGGGTTTTGCGCCCTCAGCAACAACAACGATGGTGAAGTGACTGCCCTGTTCGTCGCGCTGATGGACCTTTTCGACAACTTTGTTGATATCGTAAGGAATTTCAGGGATGAGAATCACGTCCGCCGAGCCCGCAACGCCAGAATGCAGGGCAATCCAACCGGCGTAACGCCCCATCACTTCAACCACCATTACGCGGCCATGTGAAGCGGCAGTAGAATGCAGGCGGTCAATGCTTTCCACTGCAAAACCGACCGCGGTATCGAAGCCAAAGGTGACATCCGTCTTGTTTAAATCATTGTCAATCGTCTTTGGAACCGCCACCAGACGCAGTCCTTTTTGGGCCAGCACATTTGCAATCGCCAGCGAGCCGTCCCCGCCGATAGTGATGAGCGCGTCGATGTGGTGCAGGCGAAAGGCGCGCACCAACTCATCAGAACGGTCAACCTCTTCGATTGTGCCATCCGGTAGATGAATGGGGTAGTGCAAGGGGCTATTCCGGTTGCTGGTTCCCAAAATAGTGCCGCCCAAATGGGTGATACCACGCACGGTTTCGCGCGTCAGACGAATGACGCCGCCTTCGGGGTATTGCTCAGGCAAAAGCAAGCCGTTGAAACCGTCGCGGATGCCGTACACTTCCCAGCCGCGCTTGAGCGCCGAGAGTACCACCGCGCGGATGACCGCATTCAGCCCGGGCGCGTCGCCGCCGCCTGTGCTGATTGCCACCCGGTGAATAGGAGGATAAGAAGTTTTAGTCATGGAAGTCTCCAATTAATAACTGATGTTACGCAGCAAGAACCAGTGGCGCGATATATATGTCGCGGTTGCGCCGCAGAAACCGGAAAACTGAAATTTTAGAGCCGTTTGATAGGCACTGAACAGATAAGAACCCGTCCAAAAGATTGGTAAAATGGGCAGCCAACGGTGGCGCAAATCTGCGATTTGCGCGGGCCTTGCTCCACCTGCCCCGTTTTTCGGATAGACTCTAAAAATTGGCGTCAGCCAAATTTCAGCACGACATTTATGTCGTGCTACGGTGTATCGCGTAACATCAGTTAATAAAGGATGAATGACTCTTCTGCAAGAAGCTGTTCTTTAATAACCGAAACCTGGGCTGAAAACCAGCCGGGAGTATAGCCAGCGCGCCGAAAAAACAAAAAAAGAAGCCACCGTAGCAGGTACGGCTTCGCCTTGT
>Ga0210044_10001734_pt1 | contig 33335 bp, 22 predicted proteins | sample CryGey13umfilter_2_FD_183959 | JGI IMG/M metagenome (GOLD analysis project Ga0210044, IMG submission 183959) | Groundwater microbial communities from aquifer in Utah, USA - Crystal Geyser 4/9/14 3 um filter (SPAdes) (version 2) | ecosystem: Environmental > Aquatic > Deep subsurface >...
GACTCTATCGCTTCCTCGATTTTAAGCTCGAACACCAAAGGCCCCTTGAAGTTCGCCTCTGCCAGCCGGTCGAGGAAGCGGCCCAGCTCCAGGTCGCCGTGGCCGAGCGGCTTGTGGTCTTCGCCGTAGCCGCGCACGCCTTCCGGCATTTTCGTGCAATCGTGCAGGTGGACTTCCGCCAGGCGCGGCAGGAGCTTTTCCACCACCTCGAAGAAATCGAACCAGCCGGGGAAGCCAGCCAGCACATGACCGGTGTCCAGACAAACTGAAAGGTCGAGCTCGTCAGCCAGTTCGAGCGTCAGGTCGAGGGGAAATTCGACCGTCTCGATAGCCAGCTTGCGGCTCGACAGACCGGTCCGTTCCAGGATGGCCCGGATGCTCGCACGCGCCCCGCTCTGGAACTGGCGCAGGATCAGGCTGCGGGCAAGCTCCGAGATTTTCATATTGTAGAATTCGGACGCCAGTGCGCCGGTCGCGTGCAGCACGTAGACCTCCGGCTCCAGCGGCATGGTCGCCTCGAGGATCTCGATCACCGCCTCCACCGAGCCTCTGCGAACCTGCGTCAGCGGCGTGGAAGGCTCGACCGACCACAGCGGCAAATGGACGGTGTAGGAAATGCCCTCCGCTTTGAGCGCGGCCAGCTTTTCGATGGATTCTGGATTGAAGGTGTGCGGCATGAACAGGCTCAAGTCACCGCCCAACTCGATGGGGTCGAAGCCGCGACCGGCCAAGTCGCGCGCCAGCGCGGCGTGATCGAAGGTCGTGATATTCGCCATGATCTGCTCGGCGGGGACGCCCGGCGGGACCAGCGCGCCAATCTGCATGGCCATGATACCGAAACGCATAGGGTTCTCCTTATTTTTGAACGCAAACCAATTGTATTGACTCCGGAGTCGAAAGTCTCCTGACTTTCGAACGCCAAACGTCGGGAGACGTTTGACTCCGTCCAAAGGCTTTAGGTGAGGGATTTAAGCATCCAAATGATACGTGTGATACGGGTTCTCGCACGGGTTGCCCCAGGCGATGTGCATCTCGCGCGTCGTCAGATCGAAAACCATGGCATTGATCGTCGTCTCGCGATCCAGAACGTTTTGATCGTTGAAGGAATGGTTGCAAATCGAATTCGGGAAATTGACGTGATCGCGCTGGATCACTTGGAGTGATTTAATGGTGTGCTGCGGGTTACGCTTGAGCAAGCCCAGGGCGCGGAAATAGCGCACGCGCGAACTCACCAACTCCTCCGGCTCGTCTTCGACGACCAGCATATTTTCAGCCAGGTAATTATTCGTATGCGCCAGGTAGCCATCTTCACCGTAAAGGATGGCGAACCGGCGGGCAGAGACCTCCACATTGTACATCTCACCGCTTTCATGCACCAACAGGTGATTGTAACCTGCGGCGCGACGTGGAGCCAGCATATGGCTGATGGCTTCGCCAGGCGTCTTGGCAGCCAGCACAGCCCGCGAGACGACCGTACGCGGGATGCCGATGCGCGAGTCGTCTGGATAGACCGAGTCGCAGAATTGCGCGATGCCATACGCGTTGATGCCAATATTGGGCAGCAAGCCACCATAGGTCATTCCCAGGAAGGGAGGCGCATCCTGGGGCGTGGCGTGGACAATGAAAACATCGTCCTCGTCTTCCGGCATCCAGTCCTCGCTGTGGGCCGCCAGCACGTGACCATCTGCGGTGCGGTCTCCGTTGACTGCCAGGCTGGTGCAGCGGATCAGGTGCAGCGCGTCCGATGTCACGGCCTCCATGGCGTTGAGCACGGCCAGGTCGTCGAAGGGTACTTTCGCGCCCTCGGCGATGCCCATGATCTCTTCCACATATTGTGGATAGCGTTCCTGGGCAAAGGGCATGTACTTACGCGCCTGGATCTTGGCGCCTTCCCAGGTCAATTCCAATTGTTCGTAGGCATCTTCGAACAATTTCCTGGCATTTTCCATGCTGTGCAGCACCTGAGGCGTGCAGGCTTCGCCAATCTGACGACCCATCTCGCGGTGCGTGCCGGAGACGCGGATCAGGGGCGGTGGGTTCGGGTGAGGGGGGAGTTTCTGTTGCAGGATCATAGGTTTTTCCTTCTGACGGAAAAATTATATCACCTCCCCCGCCAAAGCATAAACCCCGCCTCGGCTCAGCGCCAGGGTGAACGCATCATGGACATTTGTTCTAGGAAAAGGCAGGTTTTGTCACCCCTTCCTTCGTCAGGGCAAGCTCTGAGCCGCCGTTCCCATTCGCAAAAAGCGCTCAGGGCATGCTTTGGCGGCGAAGGGTCTCTCAGGGCGTGGGCAAAGAGATTCTTCGAACGAAAAAGGTTACTCAACCAAGACACCCAACGAACCACGAACAGTCACACCGAGGAAACGGGCAACCTCTCGCCCGGCGGTTTCATCCATCAACACCAGCCCTTTGCCGAGGGAAATCGCCAACGCCAGCGTGTCGCATTCACCCCGATCCAAATGAACGGTTTGCAATTCGCGCGGCGTAGCGGTTACCTCTTCCGGCATCCAATTCATTTGATCCAGAAAGAGCTTTAGCGTTCGGGCATCCTCGTATCCCTGGCGCAGCCCCTCTATCACAACTTCCTCGTACACCGAGCGGGGAATACGAACACGCCCTTAGCTGGACTTTGTCCATTTGCACATTAGACCTCTTGCATAAGTGCCAGCCTATGATGAAAATTTTTGCGGGACGGGCTCCCATGCCCGTCTTTCGGCGGCGTAGGAGCCGCCTCTACAAAATCCTGGAGACTTTTGCAAGAGGTCTATTAACAAAAAACGGGGTAAGCTAAGCCATTTCCCAGCGATGAGGATGGACTATGCTTACCCTGCCAGCAGAATATATCACAATTCTCACGACCTTTGCTCCCGCTCGAACCAAATGTGCCCGCCCTGCATCTCGATCAGGCTCTTGGTGATGTTGAGTCCCAGCCCGGCGCCGGGGGCTTCGCGCGCCTTCTGGTCGTCGGAGCGGAAGAACTTCTGGAAGATCTTCTTCTGGTCTTCCATGCTGATGCCGATGCCGCTGTCTTTCACCCAGACATGCACCACCTCCGGCGCGCCCTCGGGATCCCATTGGTTCTTCGCACGCTTCGCGCCGATCTCGAATTTGCCCGCTTCAGGGGTGTACTTGTTGGCATTGCTGACCAGGTTGACAGCACCTGCGCCAGCCGCGTCCGGTCTGCCCACACTTTGGGCAGCTTATGAGGCAGCTTGACGGCGACGACTTGCTTCTTCTCCTCAATCTGGCGTTTGCTCGAGCGCGTCACCTCGTCCAGCACTCCGCCCAGGTCAACCGCCTTGAACTCCAGCCGCAGGCGTCCGGCCTCGATCTTGGAGTTGTCGTTGAGGTCCGATACCAGCGTGGCCATGCGCTCGACGTTCGAGCGGATGGTGTTCAGGAAGCTGGCCTGCATCTCGCTGACTTGTCCGACCGCGCCGGCCGCCAGCAGCTCGGTATAGCCCTTGATGGAGGTCATCGGGTTCTTTAGCTCGTGCGCGACGAGCGAGACGAACTCGCTCTTGGCGGCGTTGGCGGCCTGCACCGCGCTGTACAGTTGGGCGTTGGCGATGGCGATGGCGGCGTGATCGCTCAAGCGGCTGAGGAAATTGACCGACTCGGACGGCTGGGAATCAGGGGAGGTGCTCTCCAGGCAGATCAGGCCGATGACGTTGGCCTCGCGGCGGATCGGGACGATGGCCTGCTGCCGCGCCTCGGGCAGGATACCGCGCCGACTCCCCTCCAGCGTAACGCGCTGAGGCTGTCCGCTCTCGACCGCGGCGCGCATGGCCGGCTGGTCGAGCGGCAGGAGGGGATTTTCGGCGTCGAGCAGCATGTCTTCGTAACCCTCTTGTGCCATCACGCGTACACCCCCCTCTTCGAGCACGCCGATCAAGCCGGCCTGCGCGGCCGATTGGCGCAATGCCCACTCCAGGGTGATGCGCATGGCGCGCGCCACGTCCAGGCTGGCGTTAAGTTCGCGGTCAATGCGCTGCATGACCGAAAGCTCTTCCACTTGCAAAAGTCTCCAGGATTTTGTAGAGGCGGCTCCTACGCCGCCGAAAGACGGGCATGGGAGCCCGTCCCGCAAAAATTTTCATCATAGGCTGGCACTTATGCAAGAGGTCTAATGGATTGTACACTACATCCAGCCGCAGGTGACGGGTGTTTGCATAACAATTTCGTAGGCGAAAGGCGTGTTCTTGTTCAGTAAGCAGGCCGGACCTATCCTCCTGCACCCCCTTCCCTTGAAGGGAAGGGGGACGGGGGGTTAGGTCACGCGCGAGTGGAGGGTGATGGGAGGGGATTGAGGCGTGTCCATTTGGTGACTATCCCACCCACGGATTAACGAGTTTCACTCCTGAAGCGCTGAAATCGTCCACGTTGCGTGTGACCAGCGCCAGTCTATTCGTCTGCGCCGTGGCCGCGATCAAAGAGTCAATGGCCGGCATGGGCTTGCCAGCGGCTTCGATACGGGCAGTCAGGATACCCCACTCCACAATGACGTCTTCGTCTATCGGGATGATTTTTCCCTGAAAGCGGGACAGCAAATCTTCTTTCAGCCAAGTGTGCAGTTCCTGCTTGCGCCGTGAGTTGGGCAGTTTTTCGATCCCTTTGACGATCTCGCCAATTGTGAGAACGCTGAGGTATACATCGTCCGGATCGAGGGAATCGACGAATTCCACAACCTTCGGGTCCGGTTGTTTTGTAACCAGTTCCGAGAGCACGCAGGTATCCAGCAGGTATTTCATAGTTTGGCCCCGTCGCGCGGCAGGCTTGTGTCGCGGCTCAAATCCACGCCTGCCAGCGGGGAGGCGCGGAAGAATTCCGAGAGTTTGCCCTGCGATTTGCGCAGTTTCTCGAACTCCGTATAGGCCACCACCACGACGGTCTTTTCTCCGTGCCGCGTAATCAACTGCGGACCCTGCCGGAGAGCGCGGGCAATCACTTCGCTGAGTTTGTTCTTCGCATCTTGGATTTGCCAGACTCCGTTCATGGATACTCCTTCTGTCTAGTCTGTCTAGATTTTACTTCTTCCGATTCCCTGAGTCAAGCGTATAAACCAGAACTCCGAGTTCTCAAAGAACTCGGAGTTCTATGTTCAAATTTCTGGTTTTCGAAATGGGGGGACAGAGGGGGGCTGTGCATCACTCCTTGTAGAACAGATCCAGCCCCTCGACCAGCTTCCCGAACTTTCTCCCAAACTCGGCATCATCCTTCCAATTCGAGAAATCGAGGATGTTGTATTCCATGATCTGCTCTCTCAAGCGGACAGGCCATGGACAGTCTTTCCACGCCCCATCCAAAGCGACCGGGCACAGCACATCCCGCTTGAGTTCCTTTTCGAGTTCGCGCGCCGACCGTGCCTCGTGCTCGACCCAATCGCTTTGGACCGAATTTTCCGAAAGCACCAGCAGCACGGTAGGATTCTGGCGCATGGCCTGGTCAACGACCTTTTCCAGCCGCCCTGACGTGGCCTCGTGGATGTCGCGCCAGAAGCGGATACCTTTTTCATCCAGGTGTTTCTCCATTACATCCACGAATGCGCTGTCTCTGTGGCTGTACGAAATAAACAGTGGATTGATCTGCACCGCTTGGCCAACGCGTAGATCGTGAACACGGTACAAGATATCGTCAATTTCTTTCGCCGATAATCCGGGTTGATACAACTTGGCAGATTCGATCTCCCAATCGCTCAACCCGCCCCCACGCAGGAACGCTACAGGTATTTTTCCTTTAGAGTATCTAATTGTATTAGTGCCGATAGTAGAAAAGTATTGATGAATAGTTTCTTCAAGCCCATCGGTTTTGCTCAGATCGGTATTCCCAAAGATTGTAAGCGCGATTATCGCTCTCCTGAGATTGGCTCCATCGAGAAAGGCTCCATTGAGATTGGCGGCTCTGAGATCAGCTCCCCTGAGATTGGCTCCCATAAAATTAGCGTGGAAGGCACGGACTCCACTGAATACGGCTCTCATGAGGTTGGCTTTAGCGAGATCGGCTTTAGTGAGATCGGCATCGTAGAGAAGAGCTTCAGTGAGATTGGCTTCAATAAGATTAGTTCCACCGAGATCGGCTTTCACAAGACTGGCTCTTATGAGATCAGCTTTACTGAGACCGGCTAGCCTGAGATCAGATTTTTCGAGACTGGCTCCACTGAGATTGGCTCCAATGAGAACGGCTCTCTGGAGACCGGCTTCTCTGAAATCGACTCTCCTAAGATCGGCCCCGGTGAGATCAGCTTCTGATAGGTCGATCTTAGCGTGGGGATTCTTCATCCGCCACTTATTCCAAGCCTCAACACCGCTATTCAAAATCTTGAGTTGCTCTTCATTCGCCATCGCTCATTCCTCTGAGAAGCATAATCCACAAACTATTCCGGCATCTCGCGGACAATCTCCATCGTCCTCACCGAGACCGCGCACACGCGCCCCAACGACTCAATTACGGACTCCTTGTAATCGAAAAACCTGTAAGTGTTGAATTGTATGAGTTGGATGGACACGGGAAACCTCTTTGCATGGGTTAGATGGGAAAATTATAGCACGAAGCCCCCATAGGCAGTGCAAAAGTGCCAATAAGAAACGTTCTTATTGGCACTTACAACCCTCCCGCAGGGCCTGTCCTGAGCGAAGCGAAGGATCAAACCTGCGGGAGGATGTTATCAAATATCCAAATTCCTCACGCTCCTGGCGTGCGTCTGGATGAACCTGCGCCTCGGGTCCACCGCGTCGCCCATCAGCATGTCGAAGGTGCGGTCGGCTTCGGCGGCGTCTTCGATGGTCACCAGCAACAGGGTGCGGTTGGCCGGGTTCATGGTCGTCTCCCAAAGTTGCTGGGGGTTCATCTCGCCCAGGCCCTTATAACGCTGCAGGTTGGACTTGTCCTGGCTCACGCCCAATTCTTTCAAGAGCTTGTCCTTATCTGCTTCGGTGTAAGCATAGTGGATCTGGTTCTTGTAAGCAATGCGGAACAGCGGCGGCTGGGCGATGTACATGTGGCCTTCTTCGATGAGCGCCTGCATGTAGCGGAAGAAGAAGGTCAGCAGCAGCGTGCGGATGTGGCTGCCGTCGACGTCAGCATCTGTGTTGTGACAGCAAATCCCGCCGCGCCCGCAGATGAAGGTCTCATCCCCTTCGACTGAGAAGTCATATACTGGATGGGATGATGCCTCCACCTGGCGGATGGAACGAACCGGCAAACCGATCAGGTTCCCCTGGAGTGGAATCGCGGGGTGCGCGCCTCCGGCGGTGCCGCACTTCGCCAGCCACTCACGAACCTCTGCCGCGCGGGCATGGTCACGCCAGACAGGCTCTAGCCGAGTCAAATTATCTCGCCCGGCGATTGTCAGGTAGTAGGCCGTGCGGCGCGTGATAATCGGTTTGCCACGAATCAAACCAGCTGGTTTTCCGGTGGGCTGGCGCACCATCAGCGAAACGTTGATCCCCAGGTTGAGCAGCAGGTACATGAGTTGGTTAGCCAACGTCTCTGATGTGGTGGCGCAAGAAAGCTGACGTGCTCCCAGGGTGCCATCGCCCAAGAAGTAGCCGCGCAGGAAAGCCAGTTGCATAGGCTCGTCTACGTTGAACACAAGATCGGGTATACATTTGCGGCTTGCGTCCAGACTATCGAAGCCAAAAAGCAGCCCAAAGAATGCGCTGACCACTCGGTTGAGCACCCGCAGTTCATGGACACGCCCCACAGATTCATAAAGCGTTGGTTCCAGGCCAAACACGGAGCGAATAGCCTGAGTCAGTTCAGGAATACGGGCTTCGTTGCGCTTGCCGATTGCAAACCGCACGCCGTTGCGCTGGCTCAACGAGCCTTCGGCGACGAAGAATCCCAGCAGCATCATCAAAGATTCGTTGACAGGAATATAGCGGGGCAATGCCTGCCCGCTGTAGTGCAGCGGGGTAAGCGTCAGATCGTCCCCGAGCCGAGGGAGATCATCCAGGCTCAGATCACTCAGCGGCACATAGTCGCGCACACGGTTTCTGGGTGCGGCGCGGTACTGGGTGCGCCAGACGCGGTCCAGCCGGCTGTCACCCACCTCCACTTGCGCCAGCATCGCTTCGGGCGGCAGTCCCAGCGCTTCGACGTATTTGACAAAGTGTGTCAGCGTGGGCCGTGAGTCGCCGCGTTCCCAGGAATAATATGTAACCGGCTGCCGGATGTCCACTGCCTGGCAAATGGTTTCCTGAGAAAGCATCACCTCCTGCCGCCGGGCTTTGAGCGCCGCGCCAACGACTGGCGGAATGGTTACCCTGGCTTCCGTCATCTGCGGATCGTCGGCATACTCTGAGCGTACTTCCGAGCGATACCATGCCTCGACTGCGGAGCCGCGCACCACGATCTCGGTCCCCAATTCCTTGCCAGCTTCGAGCAGCGAACGCAGCAGATCGATTCGTGACGGCGACAGACCGGCGAGGGGCATACGGGCGGGTGCGACAAGCAAATCGCCTTCCATGATTTCGTCCCCGCGTTTCAAGGCTGGTTGTCCAGACTCGTCCACGACAAAAACGCTGTGTGCGCCGGTGACGCGCACCCTGCGGCCATAGGCCGTTTCGATTTCGTACATTGCGCCGTCGTGGTCATGGCGTATCGCACTTGCGATGGGCCTGAAATGCGTCTCGCCTGATTGCGGATTGAAGCAAAGAATACGATAGGCTGATGGGTTTTTTCCGGCCTCGATTAATCCGTCAATAAATGGCCCAACGCGCACAGAACAAATTTGCCCATCGGGGTCTTGGACAAACGTCAATTCATCGCCGTCCACGCTCATAATAATGACGCGCCCGTAGCGCAGGCCTTCCAGATCGAAGTTGTCGCCGATGCCGGTGCCTAGCGCCGAGATGAGCGCCCTGACTTCGTTATTGCCCAGGATCTTGTCCAGCCGGGCGCGCTCGGTGTTCAAGATCTTGCCGCGCAGGGGCAAAATAGCCTGGAAGTGCCGGTCGCGGCCCTGTTTGGCCGACCCGCCAGCCGAGTCGCCTTCGACGATGTAGAGTTCGGTCTTGGAGGAGTCGCGCTCGGAGCAATCCGCCAGTTTGCCCGGCAAGGTCATGCTTTCCAGTGCGGATTTGCGGATGACCAGGTCGCGCGCCTTGCGCGCCGCATCGCGGGCACGTGCTGAAGTCAGACACTTCTGCACGATGGCCTTGGCTGCCTGCGGGTTCTCTTCGAGGAACGTCCCGAAAGCCTCGCCGACCACCTGCTGGACGTAAGTCTGCACCTCCGGGTTCATCAGCTTGACCTTGGTCTGGCTCTCGAACTGGGGGTCGGGGTGTTTGATGCTGACGATGGCGGTCAGGCCCTCGCGCGTGTCGTCGCCGGAGAAGTTGGGGTCGGCGTCCTTGAGCAGGCCGCTCTTGCGGGCGTAATCGTTGATCACGCGCGTCAGCGCGGCCCGCATGCCGGTCAGGTGCGTGCCGCCGTCCACCGTATTGATGGTATTGGCGAACGAGTAAACCGACTCGGTATAGGCGTCGGTGTACTGGACGGCGGTCTCGATGCCGATGTGCTCGATCTCCTTCTCCACGAACACCACCGGGTGCAGAAGCTCGCGGTTGCGGTTCAGGTAGCGGACGAAGGAGGTGATCCCGCCCTCGAAGTAGAAGGTCAGCTCGCGGTCCGTGCGCTGGTCGAGGAAGTAGATGGTCGTGCCGCGCGTGACGAAGGCCATCTCGCGGAAACGCTGCGCCAGCGTGTCGAAGCGGAAATCCAGTGACAACGAATGCTCCGCGCCGCTCATGAAGATCAGCGGGTCGAACTTGAACGTGGTCGTGGTGCCCGTTTCCTCGGCTTTGGCCTTGCCGATGCTTTTGACTGCTTCCTGGGGATAGCCGCGCTCGTAGCGCTGGAAGTAGACCTGTCCGCCGCGCCGGACGCGCACCTCGCACCACTCCGAAAGCGCGTTGACCGCGCTGACGCCCACCCCGTGCAAGCCGCCGGAGACCTTGTAGCTGCCGCCGCCAAATTTGCCGCCCGCGTGCAGGGTGGTCATGACCACCTCCAGGGCGGACTTCTTCTTTTCGGGGTGGATGTCCACCGGGATGCCGCGCCCGTTGTCCACCACGCTGACGCTGGAATCGGGATGGATGGTGATCTCGATGCGCGTGCAGGCGCCGGCCAACGCCTCGTCAATGGAGTTGTCCACCACTTCGTAGACGAGGTGGTGCAGCGCTTTCAGGTCCGTGCCGCCCACGTACATGCCTGGGCGGCGGCGGACAGCCTCCAGGCCTTCCAGCACCTGTATATCTTTTGCTTCGTAAGTGGTTGCGTTCTTGGCAACCAAACTGGCGTTGAATTCCACGTAACCTCCGACGTTAGTTGAATAGTTGCGTAGTTTTGTAGTTACGTGGTTTGGACCGAACTACCAAACTACTAAACTACCTACACCCCTAGGGATGTTGTTTGCTTTTTCATCTGTTCGGCCATAGCCTGTAACCAGGCATTAACATCTCGATAGTAGATAAAACTGGTCGCCAGGATGGCTGTGGAGATGAAAGCGTGACCGGCGATGCCGACCAGGGTCAGCCAGGAATTTTCCGGCGGTGTGCGCCACAGGAAGTCCAATCCCTGGCTGATGATGATCGTGCTGAGCAGGAACAAACCGCTGACCGGCAAGGTGTAGCGCACCATGCGCAGGCTGTTGAGGATGGATATCAAAGCATTTTGCTGATAAGCGAAAATGCCGTGCGGTGAAAAGAAGATCGGCAGCGCCAGCCAGAGCGACAGCAGGCCAACGACGAGCATCGCGGCCTCGGCCAGGAGCGGGCTGATCAGGGCCAGCACCGAGAAGAAGAGAAAGGCTGGCAGGCCAAAGAAGAACAGCAGGGCCAGCCAGATGGCCGAAAGCAGGATGGCCTGGATTATGGTTTGCGCGAACGAACGCGGTTGCGGTTTCAGGGCTACGCCGGAAACCCAATAGAAATAAACGCTTCCCAGCAGCCAGCCGGTGATGGCAAGCGCCAGCCACCAGCCCAGCACGTTGAAAAAGGATGCCGCCTCGAGACCCAGCGGCGACCCGAGGGGAGTCTGGATGGGCATGCGCCCGCTCATCAGGCTGGCGACCCCAACCGGGAAGGTGCGCAGCAGGCTGAACAGGTTGAACTGGTCCAGGAATTGCGCCCAAACTTGTTGCACCTGGGCAGGATCGAGGCCGAGGGAGGCTGGCGGCGCGGCAAGGCTCGAAAATTCGGCGAACAGTTGCGCCAGAAGCTGCTTGAGGCGTAAGTGAGGCCCCAGCCAGAGGAACAGGTCTAAGAGCAAAGGCAATACGATGACTGCAACGTTATTGGCGATGGCATCGAAGCCTTTCGTGAACGTCGCGATCAGTCCCGGCGGCGGGGGGAGTGCTGCTTGCTTGGATGATTCCATGGGTTTATTCTACCACAGGGAATCTTTGGGAAGCGTGAGGGGAGGTTTTTGAGGTGACAGTCACCTCGGAAGTGACTGTCACCTTCTGCGGTACAATATGGTTATGGTTCCCCAACGGTATCAAATTGACGCCAGCGACACCGTTCGTGCCGCGAACACCGGCGGCACGCCGGTGCGAGACGGCAACGAATGCTACGCTCGGGTGAGCGTGCTGACCGCGACCGTGCTCCTGGCCTTCGCGCTGACGCGCGTAATCCACACGCCGTATTACGCGCTGAATTTATCCCTGGCGGGCATTGCATTGATTTTCAACGTCAATCTCAATACTGCCATTGCCATCCTGGCGGCGGGATTATCGGCCACAGGCGTGGCTTGGCTGCTGCGCGCCCACCCTTCGCTGGAGCCGGGCGAGACATTGGAACACTGGCTCCTGCCCATGCTGACCACGCTGGTCGTCGGCGTGACGCTCTATACGCTGCCCTCCGGTTTCACCTGGTGGGCAGGTTTCGGAATAGGGGGCGTCTTGCTGGTGGTGGTCTTCCTGGCCGAGTACGTGGTTGTGGATCCAGCGGACACGCGCTACCCTTTCGCGACGGCGGCCTTGACGGCGCTCTCGTTCGCAATCTACCTGATCCTGGCCGTCACGCTGCGTTCGGCAGGGGTGCGGCTGTTCCTGCTGGCGCCGGCGCTCTTCCTGGCGGGCGGACTGGCTGCGCTGCGCACCCTGCACCTGCGCTTGAACCCCCGAACTGCGGGGGTGAACGAGCGCTGGGAGTTCGGCTGGGCGCTGGGCGTTGCGCTGGTGGGGGCGCAATTGGCCGCCGCCTTGCACTACTGGCCGTTGACTCCGGTCCGCTTTGGGCTGATTTTGCTCGGCCCGGCCTACGCCCTGACGGGGCTGGCAGCCAGCATGGCAGAGGGGAATCCGTTTCGCCGGGCGTTCGTCGAACCGGCTGTGATGCTTGGCTTGCTGTGGGGGCTGGCGATCTGGTTCCGGTGATAAAAAAACTGATTCTTACTCGCAATCACTGGCAGGCCATGCGCCGTCACGTGGCGCGGCGCGCCCCGCTGGAGGCTTGCGGCCTGCTGGGCGGGAAAAACGATCAGGTGGAGATAACGCTCGGCGTCCGCAACGCAGACCGCAGTCCGCTGCGCTTCCGCATGGAGGCGCGGGCGCAGTGGCGCGCGTTTCGGCAGATCGAGGACCGGGGGCTGGAACTGGTCGGTATCTATCATTCCCATCCAAACGGCCCGGCGTATCCCTCGCCAACGGATGTGGCCGAGGCCATGTATCCGGTCGTGCAAGTTGTCTGGTGGCTGGAAGAGGGAGCGAAGCATTCGTTGTCGAAGTGGCAGGCGCGCGGTTTCTGGATCGAGGGCGGAAGGGTTTCGGAAGTCGCCTTACAGGTCATTAATCCAGAGTAACCCGCTGCAATTTTGTGTGTTACCATTTTTGCCAAAGAATGTATCCTCTAAATAAACTGGGGGGGGATGGGGGTGTGCGGGCGGCTTTGCACCCTTCGGGTATGCTTCGCGACCGCCCGCACACCCCCATCTTTCCCTACTTATTGAGATGATACCAACGAGTGGATTATGGAGGTGTTGAGCCATGCAGATCTTGATTGACGCCGGCATCCTGCTGGCGTCGTACCTGTTTGGGGCCATCCCGTTTGGCCTGATTATCGTTAAATTGATGACGGGGAAAGATGTGCGCACCGTCGAGAGCGGGCGGACAGGCGGGACGAACGTGGCGCGCGCCGCCGGTTGGGTTGCGGGATTGCTGACCGCCATCCTGGACGTGCTGAAGGCGGCTGCCACCGTCTGGCTGTCGAAGGCGGTCACCGGGAACGAGTGGGTGCACGTCCTGGCGCCGATCGCGGCTATCCTGGGGCACAACTATTCGGTTTTCCTGGCTGAGCGTGATGCGCGCGGCCGCTGGCGTTTGCGCGGCGGGGCCGGCGGAGCTGCAAGCCTGGGCGGCGCCTTGGGCTTGTGGGCGCCTTCGGTGCTGATCATCCTGCCCATCGGCGCGTTGATCTACTACTTCGTCGGCTATGCCTCGGTCACGACGATGAGCGTGGCGTTCCTGGCCGCGATCATTTTCGCGGTGCGCGCCTTGTTCTATCACGCCCCATGGGAGTATGTTCTGTATGGCGTGCTGGCGGAAATCCTGCTGATCCTGGCGCTTCTCCCGAACATCAAGCGCCTCTTGAATGGAACGGAGCGTCTGCATGGCTGGCGGGCAAAACGGCTGACAACGAATGCTCCGCGGCAGCAGAAGCCGGTGGAAAAATCCCGCTCACGAAGCGTAAAACAGGAAAATGCAGGGTAAAGGTTAATCTTCCTGTCGTTTTTTCCTGGCGGCTGCCTGTTCTGCCAGCGTTTGCTCGTATAGCGCGTTCAGGTTGCGCTGGTGGAGTTCCTCGGCCAGGCCGCCCAGATAGACGCGGCTTTTGCCGCAGCTTTCGATGTGCATTTCGTCCATGTATTCCTGGGGGGCGCGCCGGCGCACAGCCGCCTTTGTCACCTTGCGGATGTTGATGAGATAATTCAAATTTTCTTTCACGGCCGCCTCGATCTCGCCGCGCAGGATGATATCGCCGTGACCCTGGACGATATTCTCCAATCCCATGCGGCCAATGCGCTTGATGGAGGCGGTGATGTCGTCGGCGTCACCGTCAACGATGTAGGGCAGGGGCATGAAGGCATCCCCGGCAAACAGGACGCGGTCTTCGTCAACCAGGATCAGGATCCCGTCCGGGCTGTGACCGGCAGCCGGCGTCATGGTCAGGTTCTTCTTGCCCACCCGCAGGCAGAGCGAACCCTGGTCGAAAGTCAACTGCGGCAGGACGATCTTGACCTGCCGAAAGTTCTGGTTCTGCTTGCGCGCGTTCTCCAGCGAAGGGATGCCGCGTTCGCGCAAGAACTTGCGGCAGAGTGAGTGGGCGATGATCGTCGCGCCTGGAAAGAAACAGTTGCCCCACGAATGGTCGGCGTGATAATGGGTGTTGATGACATAGCGCACCTGCATACCCAGCTCGTGCTCGATAAAATCGCGCATGGCCAGTGTCTCTTCGGGCAGGGCCAGCGTGTCAATCACGACCGCCCATTGCGGGCCGGCCACCACGCCGGCAGTCACTTGTGCGTAAACTTCACTTTGAAACCAGAAAACATTTTCAGAAACGCGTTCGCGGTGCATAGATTTCCTCATTCATACATAAAGATAACTGGTAACTATTCAGCCCAAGTGTCATTCTCTCAGAAGAATCCCTGTTCGGGCAGGCATCCTGTAAGGTTTGTCACCCTGAGCCGTTTTATCCCGAAGGACATCGGGACGATGTGGCGAAGGGTCTCCTCGCCGCACAGGAGATGCTTCGGCCACAGAACGGCCTCAGCATGACAGTCTGAACAGTAACGATAACTGAATCTAGCACAAATGCGACCCAAAAGTCAAGAAGCATCCTGACGGCATTGTAATTAAGGCTACTTGCCTGACAACCGAGGCCGTGATAAACTATTTACATGGTCACTCCGCTTCTGGTACTTACACAAGATGTCACTTTTGGGGAACTGGTTTCCCGCAGCCTGGAAGGGGAAAGCCGGTTCAGCGTACGCGTGTTTCGCCAGGTTGACGAGGCGGCCGCTTACGTCCGCAAGGAGAAGTGCTCGCTGACGTTCCTGGACCTCGACATTGCGGATGCGCTCGAGGCCGGTCGCGCCCTGTTGCAGGCCAACGCCGAGATGCGTTTTGTTTTCCTTTCAGCAGTTGACGCCGACCCGGCGCTGGATGAATTGAATCCCCGGGCGCACCTTACCAAGCCCTTTTATGTAAGAGACCTGCTGGAGTTGATGGATAAGTTGGCCCAGCCGCCTCGAGCCGCGACCCTGCGCCGGGCGCCCCAAAACGCTCCGGCTGCCCCGCCGGTAGCCAATCTCGAAATGCCCTGGCTCGCAGACGTGAACCGCGCCGCCCAGCATCTCACCCGGCTGACGCTCGAATCCTCGGCCCAGGCGGCCCTGATCAACCGCGGGAACGAGCTGTGGGCGTATGCCGGCCAACTGCCCCAGGCCGCCGCCCATGAGCTGGCGCGCATGGTGGCGCGTTATTGGGACAAGACCGAAGAGAGCGACCTGGTACGCTTCGTCCGCCTGGACTCGACCAAGGCCGAGCACATGTTGTTCGCCACGCGGCTGGCCGCCGGACTTGTCCTGGCGCTTGCCTTCGATGCCGAGACGCCGTTCAGCACCATCCGCACCCAGGCTGGACAGTTGGTCCATTCGCTCTCGTCCTCCCAGCCGGTAGGAGAGGAGATGAGCGATGAGGCTGTCGGCGCAGCGGGCGCCCTTCCGCCCCCGCCGCTGGAGGCTTACAAGCCGGAATCCGGCAAGGAGTCTCAGCTGGATTACGCCGGACCAGCCCCGGCGACGACCTCCGAGGTGGTTGCGGAGCCGGCGACGAAAATGGTAGCTGCTCCGCAAAGCCCAGTGGAAGCAGCTACCAAAACCCGCACCGGCAGACAGAAAGCAGTCCCCAAAACGGAGGAAAAACCTCCCGATGCGCAGGATGATACCCAGCCGCGCCTTCCCGCCGAGGAGGGCAGGAACATCGTCCTGGAGCCGGTCTCGGCCTCGGTCTACAACCTGACCTATGCCTGTCTGCTCATCCCGCGCTTCGCCCAGCATCACCTGACTGGCGACCTGGCGGAGCGTCTGTCCGAATGGATGCCAGAGATCTGCATCGCCTTCGGCTGGCGCCTGGAATTCATCTCGGTGCGCCCGGATTACCTGCACTGGCTTGCCAATGTACCCCCGGCTGCCTCACCGAGTTATATGATGCGCGTTGTTCGCCAGCGGATTTCCGAAAAGATTTTCGAAGAGTTCCCTCGCTTCAAGAAGGAAAATCCCTCGGGCGACTTCTGGGCGCCAGGCTACCTGATCATGGGAGGCACGCAACCGGCTCCGGCGCAAATGATCAAGGATTTCGTCCAGCAGACCCGCCAGCGGCAAGGTATTTCCAAGTCGCTCGAGCCGTTTTATCGCGAATTCCCCGCATGACGCCCATTACACCATGCCCCCTACGCTGTACTTGATTGACGGCCATGCCCTGGCCTATCGCATGTATTATGCCCTCACCGGTTATTCGTCCGGCGGCGCGACGCGCTGGCAGACCTCCAAAGGCGAACCCACCGCCGGCATCTACGGCTTCGCCCGCGAACTCCTGCGCATCTACGAGCAAGAAAAGCCCGATTACCTGGCGGTGGCCTTCGATACCGGCAAGACCTTCCGCGACGATATCTACCCCGAATACAAGGCTACGCGCGCCAAGATGCCCGACGACCTGCGCCCGCAGATCGAGCGCATCCGCCAGATGGTGGACGCCTTCAACGTCCCGCGCCTCGAAATGGAAGGCTTCGAGGCCGACGACGTGCTCGGCTCGGCCGCCCGCTGGGGCGCCGCGCAGGGACTGGGCGTCAAAATTATCACCGGCGACCGCGACCTGCTGCAATTGGTGGACAAGCGCACCATCGTCTATCTGGCGGGCGACGACCAGAATTACATCACCGCCGACGACGTGATGGGCAAGCTCGGCGTCCGCCCGGAGCAGGTGGTGGACTATAAGGCCATCGTCGGCGACACGTCCGACAACATCCCTGGCGTGCCCGGCGTGGGCAAGAAGACCGCCGAAAACCTGCTCGGCAAGTACACCACCCTCGACAACATCTATGCCCACCTGGACGAGGTCGAGCCGCGCTGGCGCGCCAAGCTGGAAGCGGGGAAAGAATCCGCTTACATGAGCCGCGATCTCGCCGCCATCCGCACCGATCTGCCGATTGCGCTCAATCTCGAGCAGGCCAAACCCGACGCCTTCGACCCGGCCAAAGTGGAGGCCCTGTTCCGCGAGCTGGAGTTCCGCTCGCTGGTGGACAAGCTGAAGAAACTGACTGGCGGCGTCACCCCGGCCGGCACGCAGCAACTGAGTCTCTTCGGGGAGGCAATGGCTCCGGTAACGGTGGCAGTCCCCAGGCGCCGCCCTGAGCCAGTCGAAGGGTCCGGGACGATGCCGGGCATGAAAGTGACCGTAGTGGATACAGCGGCACAATTGTCCGCGCTGGCCGAGGCGCTGAACGCCGCCTCCGTCATCTCCTTTGACACCGAGACCACCTCCACCGACGAGATGACTGCCGGGTTGGTGGGCATCTCGCTGGCGGTCAAGGAAGGCGAGGGGTATTACATCCCCGTCGGCCACAACGCCGGGACGCAGTTGCCGCTCGAAGGGGTGCTTTCCGCGCTGCGCATCCCGCTGACCGATGCTCGAATACCCAAGATCGGCCACAACCTGAAGTACGATTTCATCATGCTGGCGCGGCAGGGATTATTCGTTGTCCCGCTGTCTTTCGATACGATGATCGCCGAGTGGGTGATTGACCCGTCCTCGCGCAACCTGGGGCTGAAGAACCTGGCCGCCGCCCGCCTGGGCGAGGCGATGACCCACATCGAGGACCTGATCGGCAAGGGCAAGAAACAAATCAGCATGGCCGAAGTGGTGATCCAGGATGCGGCCGCCTATGCCGTCGCGGATGCCGAGATCACGCTGCGCCTTCATCCTGTGTTAGATAAAGAACTCAAGCGCATCCCCAAGGCCTGGGACTTGTTCACCGGCATCGAAATGCCTCTCGTCAGCGTGCTGGCCGGGATGGAAATGGCGGGTGTGGCGCTGGATCGCGACTTTTTCGCGGCATTCTCCATCCAACTCGACGAGCGGATGAAGGCCATCGAGCAGGATGTATATGCCGCCGTCGGCAAGACCTTCAACATCAACTCCACCCAGCAATTATCCGACGTGCTCTTCGTGACCCTGCGCCTGACCCCGCCCGACCAGGGACGCAAGACCGCCTCCGGGCATTATTCCACCGCCGCGGGCGTGCTGGATGAGATGTCGGGTCAGCATCCGGTCGTGGACATGGTGCTGGAATACCGCGAACTTTCGAAGCTCAAGTCCACTTACGTGGACGCGCTGCCTGCCCAGATCCACCCGGAGACCGGCCGCGTGCACACCTCCTTCAGCCAGACCGGCGCGGTGACGGGGCGGCTCTCGTCCTCCAACCCGAACCTGCAAAATATCCCGACGCGCACCGAGATTGGACGCCGCGTGCGGCGCGGTTTCGTGGCTGAAGCGGGGAACGTCTTGCTCTCGGTGGATTACTCGCAGATCGAGCTGCGTATCGTGGCGCACATGGCCAGAGACGAAGCCATGCTGGATGCCTTCCGCGCCGGGCAGGATATCCATGCCACCACCGCGGCTGCCATCTACGGCATTCCGCTCGAACAGGTCAGCAAGGAGCAGCGCCGCCACGCCAAGGCGATCAACTTCGGCCTGATCTACGGCATGTCCGCTTTTGGCCTGACGCGCACCACAGAGCTGACGCTGGCTGAATCGGAAGATTTCGTGGCCTCCTATTTCAGGCAATTTCCCGGCGTCAAGAAATACCTGGATGGCATCCGGCGCGAGGCCGCCCAGAATGGTTACGTGGAGACCCTTCTCGGCCGGCGGCGCTATTTCCCGGCCTTGAAGAGCCAATTGAATTACAACTTGAAGAACCGCGAGGAACGCGAGGCCATCAATGCGCCCATCCAAGGCACGGCTGCTGATATAATGAAAATCGCCATGCTAAAGATCCCACCTGCCCTGGCGCAAGCCGGTCTGCGCGGCAGGATGCTCTTGCAGGTGCACGACGAGCTGGTGATCGAATGTCCGCACGCCGAGTTGACCGCAACGGCCCGTCTCGTGCAGCAGGTGATGGAGAATGCTTATCCAATCAGCATCCCGCTTTCGACTGAGGCGCGCTGTGGCCTGAATTGGGATGAGATGAAACCGGTTGATTGATTCACTGACAGAAGTCGCTGGAATTCTTTTGTAGAGACGGCTCCTCGCGAAGCACCCTGCGGGCACGCCGTCGGGCAAGCCCCCTTCCGGGGGTGCTTCGCGAGGAGCCCGACCCACTAACTGCCAGAGCAAGAAATGAGAACTCTATGCCCGGACGCGAAGACGTTTTTCAAAACGCGATGAACGAGGGCCACTCGGCGGCCTGGGACCAGAAATGGGAACAGGCTGTCGAGGCCTATCAAAAAGCGTTGGCGGAATTTCCCGAAAAACCCAAGGCGCTGACCAGCCTTGGCCTGGCGCTCTATCAGGCAGGGCGGTATGAAGAGGCCCTCGGGATTTACAAACATGCGGCGCAGGCCTCGCCTGATGATCCGCTCCCGCTGGAGAAAATCGCCCAGCTTTCCGAGCGCCTGGGGCATTTGAAACAGGCTGTCCAGGCGGCCTTACAGTCGGCCGAACTATACATCAAATCCAAAGAAGTGGACAAGGCTCTCGAGAACTGGTTGCGCGTCACCCAACTGGATCCCGAGAATTTCACCGCCCACTCGCGCCTGGCGTTGGTGCATGAGCGTCTCAATCGCATCCAGCAGGCGGTCAGCGAATACCTGGTCGTTGCCAGTCTTTACCAGCAAGCCGGTAACGCCGACAAGACAGCCGAGATGGTCGGACGCGCCTTGCACCTGGCGCCGAATAGTCCTGAAGCCAGGCAAGCCAAAACCTTGCTGAAAAATGGGCAGATGCTGCCCAAACCGATCCGCCGCAAGGGCGGCACAGGCCCGTTGCGCATGGCCCAGGTGCGGCAGCTCGAAGCGCCCAAGCCGGCCGAAGAGGGGCTGGATCCGATTGAAGAAGCGCGCGGAAAGGCGCTGAATCGGATGGCAGAGGTGCTGTTCGAGCTATACAGCGAGAACGTTGATACACCCCCTCCCCAGCGCAGCATGCAAGCCTTTGTGCACGGCACCGATCCGCTGTCGTTGAAGAAAACCGAACGCGCCAAGGTGCTGCTCCACCTGGGGCAGGCCATTGACGCCCAAAGCAATAATCAAGACGCACAGGCCGCCGAAGAGCTTGAGAAAGCACTCGAAGCCGGTTACAAAAGTTCAGCACTATATTATGATTTAGGCTTATTGCGCGCCAGGGGCGACCGCCTCGAAAGCGCCCTGCGTTACCTTCAGCATGCGGTCAAGAACGCCGATTACGCATTGGGCGCTCGCCTGGTGATGGCTGAGATCCTGCGCCAGATGGGTCGCCTGAAGGAAGCCGCCGAAGAGTATATGGAGGCGCTCAAGCTGGCCGATTCGTTGGTCGTGCCTCCTGAACAAGCGGATTCGATTCGCCAACTCTACGAACCCCTGATCGAGGCGCAGGCCAAAAAGAGTGACAGCCAGGAACTGGAGAAGCTGTGTGATAACATCAAGACCCTGCTGCTCCAGCCCAACTGGCGCACGCTCGTCAGCCAGGCGCGTCAGCAGTTACCTCAAAGCAGCCCCGGCGCGCCGCCGCTGCCGCTGGCCGAGATCATGACCCAGACCCAGAGTGGCCAGATCATCCGGGCGATTGATAAAGTACACCAATTGGCTCAAGCCGGGCATTTTCGCTCGGCAGTGGACGAGATCTTCGACTCGCTTCAATATGCCCCAACCTACTTGCCGTTACACACCCTGCTTGGGGATTTGTTAATCCAGGATGGGCGTACACAAGATGCGATCACCAAGTATACGGTTGTGGCGCAGGCTTATAATGTGCGCGGCGAAGCGGCCCAGGCCACCAACTTGCTACGGCGAGTCATCGAAGTGGCGCCAATGGACACCACGGCGCGCACCCGCTTGATCGAACAACTCGTTGCCCAAGGCCTTGTGGACGAGGCGATCGGCGAGTACATCCGCCTGGCTGACATTTATTACCGCCTGGCCGAGTTGGACATGGCGCGCAAGACGTACACGAGCGCCCTGCGCCTGGCGCAACAGGCTGGCGCCAACCAGGATTGGAGCGTCCAAATCATGCTACGCATGGCGGATATTGACATGCAGCACTTGGATTGGCGGCAGGCCTTGCGCCTCTTCGAGCAGATCCGCACCCTGCAACCAGAAGATGCGCCTGTGCGCAAGAGTCTGGTTGATCTGAACCTCCGTCTCGATCAGCCGAATCAGGCCCTGGCCGAGTTGGATAATTACCTGGCTTACCTGGACAGCAGCGGCCAGCGCGCCGAGGCGATCCCCTTCCTCGAAGGTCTGGCGCAGGAAAATCCCGGCCAGGCCATCTTGCAGGGCTACCTGGCTGATGAATACGCCCGGGCCGGCTGGGTCAAGGAGGCAATCGCGCAGCTCGACGCGCTGGGAGAGAATCTGCTGCAGGCCGGTAACCGCGCTGGCGCGATCCGGACGGTCGAGAAGATCATGGCGATGAATCCTCTCAATCTCGAGGATTACAAGAGATTGCTTCAAAAGCTGAGAGCCGAATCCGGCAGTCAGTAATTTGGGGGTCGCTTCTTCGCGGTTAATTCTCAGGACTTTCTTAAAGTCGCGCTTTCTCTCATCATGTCATTGCGAGACCGGCGCTCTTCGCGAAGCACCCTGTGGGTTACCAGTCGAAGCAATCTCCTGGTTATAAGTAGGGGATTGCTTCGTCAAAAACCGCCTCGCAATGACAGCCTCCTCGGACTTTAAGAAAGGCGTGAGTGAATTCTCGATTTACATTGCCAGAAAATCCAATTGCGGCTATAATTTTGCCTGCAATCGGGGCGTGGCGCAGTCCGGCTAGCGCGCTTGCATGGGGTGCAAGAGGTCGTGGGTTCGATTCCCACCGCCCCGACTTTCGGCAGACCTCACAGGTCTTATAGACCTGTGAGGTCTATTCGTTTCTTTCTCTTGCCAATCCTCCCGCCTTGGGGTATCCTTATCGCCGGGAGTGGTTAGGTCCCGGAGGGCTTCCCGGTCTTCAAAACCGGCGGCGGGTCGCGTTGCGGGCCGCGGTGGGTTCGACCCCCATCCACTCCCGCCTTTTCTTTGTCGGCGAGTCAATCGCCACGCATCACTCATCACGCATCACTCATCACTCATCACGCGTAAATCCTATGACGCTTCCTCAACCCGATGTATTGTATTCCATTGTCTCCCGCCTCTTCCGCATCGAAGAGGTGACCTGGGGCGATCCCCAGAAAACCTTTGTCGTCCGCTACCGCGGCGCCCTGCTGACTGACGATTCGGCCGCCGCCTACGACCAACTGGCCGAGGCCTTGCGCCCGCTCAACGTCACGCCCCTGTTCCGGGTCGAGGATGGCCGCCAGACAGTCATCCTGGCCGCGGGCGTGATCCGTCCCACGCCGGGCAGGATTTCCATCAACATCGCCCTGTTCATCCTCACGCTGTTGAGCGTCCTGTTCACTGGCGCGATGTCTTCCTACCAGGGCGAAATGCCGGCCGATTTCTTCGGCCAGATCAAAACGCTGCTGCTCAACTTATGGGTCGGCTGGCCGTTCGCCGTTAGCCTGCTGGCCATCCTGCTGGCGCACGAGTTCGGGCACTATTTCGCCGGGCGCTATCACAAGACGGCGGTCAGTCTGCCCTACTTCATCCCCTTCCCGGCCAGTCTCCTGGGCACAATGGGCGCGTTCATCAACATGAAAGAACGCCCCCGCAACAAGCGCATTCTGCTGGATATTGGCATCGCCGGGCCGCTGGCCGGGCTGGCGGTCGCCATCCCGGTGTTGATCCTGGGCCTGGCGCTTTCGAAAACCGATACGCTCCAGAACACCTATTACACAAAGCAGGCCGGCATGGCAGACGTTTGCCCCAACACAGCACAAGTCGGACAAACCTACTCCTGCCCAGGCGACAACCTGCTGGAAGGCAACTCCATCCTGTACCTGGGACTCAAGTACCTGACCCACGGCCAGTTGCTGCCTGCTCCTGCCCATTACGATACGCCGCCGCTGCTCTATTGGCTGCGCTACATTTTTACGGGTAGCCCCATTCCGCTCGGCGGCAAAGATGTGATGCTGCATCCGGTCGCCTGGGCTGGCTGGGCCGGCATCCTGGTCACTTTCCTGAACCTGATCCCGGCCGGCCAGCTCGACGGCGGCCATGCTCTTTACGCCCTGTTCGGCAAGCGCGTCAATCGAGTATTGCCGATCATTTTGATCGCCCTCCTCGGCCTGGGCATTTTCTGGTCTGGCTGGTGGCTTTGGGCTGCGATTATCTTTTTCCTGAGCCGCGCCCACGCCGAGCCGCTCGACCAGATCACCGAACTCGACGCGCCGCGCAAAATGCTGGCCGTGCTGGTGCTGGTCCTCTTTATTCTCGTGCTGACCCCCGTGCCGTTCACACTCTTCTAGAACATGCCAACGCCGCGGCTCTTCCGCCTCGCCTGCCTGGCTTTGCTCGCTTCGTTCGTCTTGACGGCTTGCGGTCCGGCTGCCTCGACCTCCACATCCGCGCCCGACTCGACCCTTCGACCGGCTCAGGGCGGCGCCCCCGGCCTGCTGACCGGTACCCCGGCCGATACCTCCACCTCAACGCCCACGCCTGCTCCCCAGATCGAGGTCGCGCCAGAGGCGTTGCGCGGCATCCACATCCAGGTCTGGCACGCTTTCAGCGGCGCGGCGGCGGACGTCTTCACGAACCAACTGGCCCAGTTCAACACCCTCAACCAGTGGGGCATTGTCGTCTACCAGACTGCATACGGCGATTATTCCAGCCTGTTCGAGGACGTAGATTCTGCTCTCACCTCGACACGCCGCCCTGACCTGGTGGTTGCCCTGCCCGAGCAGACGTTTACCTGGGAGGCCAAAGGCGCGGTGGTAGACCTGAATCCCTACCTCTACGACCCGGCCTGGGGTTTGACCGCCAACGAGATCGCCGACATCCCGGCCACCTTCTGGACCCAGGATCCAGTCAACGGCCAACGGCTGGGCGCTCCAGCGCAGCGCTCGGCGCGTTTCCTGTTCTATAACCAGACCTGGGCGCGTGAACTGGGTTTCAGTGCGCCCCCAGCCACGGCGGACGAGTTCCGCCAACAGGCCTGCGCGGCGAATGCCTACTATCGCCAGGATGCCAACAAGCAGAACGATGGCTATGGCGGCTGGATCGTCAACACCCAGCCGGAGGCCATGCTTTCCTGGCTGCTGGCTTTCGGCGGCGGCGTGGTTATGGTAGGGCAGTCACCTACCATCAAGGACGGTGAAATCCATTTCGCCACGCCAGCCAACCAGTCGGCGCTGGAATTCCTGAAGGGCTTGTACGATGAGCATTGCGCCTGGATCTCGACCGAGCCGAATCCCTACGAATCGTTCGCCCGCCGCTCGGCCCTTTTCGTGACCGGCGACCTGGCTGAAGCGCCCCGGCTGACCCAGACCCTGGCGCGCCTGAACAACAGCGATGAGTGGACGCTGCTGCCTTTTCCCGGCCTGAACGGGGCTGTGCTGGTAACCTCCGGCCCATCCTATACCCTGCTCCAATCCACGCCGGAGAAGCAGTTCGCCGCGCAGCATTCGTTGGCGGCGCAGCATTCGTTGGCCGCCTGGCTGTTCGTCCGCTGGCTGCTCTCGGCCGAGAATCAGGCCAAGTGGGTGGAGGCCACCGGTCTGCTGCCGCTGCGCTTCTCGGCATTGGATTCGCTCGGCGAATACCGCGCCGGTCACCCACAATGGAACAATGCCGTCGGGTATATCCCTGAAGCGCAGGCGTCGCCGCAGTTAGCCGCCTGGCGCATGGCCCAGTATGTGTTGGCAGACGGGGCAGGTTTTATTTTCCGCACGAACCTGGCAGTGGAAAAGATCCCCTCCGTTCTGGATGAAATGGATGCGACGGTGGAGGAAATAAGTAACAAGTAAACAAGGAAGAAGTAGACAAGGAAACAAGGAAGAAGTAAACAAGGAAACAAGGAAGAAGTAGACAAGGAAACAAGGAAGAAGTAACGAGCGATGAGTTGTGAGCGATGAGTAACGAGTGAACGCGATGTCACCGAAAGCGAAGTTCTTGGTTGCCAAGTGCGCAACCACTTACGTTGTATGGAAGGGTCGAAAGACAGGGATTTTCACCACCTGGGAGGAGTGCGCCGAGCAGGTGAAAGGCTTCGCGGGCGCGGAATATAAGGCTTTCGAAAGCCGCGCCGCAGCGGAAAAAGCTCTCCAGGGCGATTACAGCCAGTACGCCGGCAAGCCGGCTTCCAGCGGACAATGGCTGTTCGCCCCTGTGCCGCCCGTCGCAGAGAGCTATTGCGTGGACGCGGCCTGCTCTGGCAGCCCAGGGAGATTGGAATATCGCGGCGTCCACACCAGCACCGGAAAGGGAATTTTCCGCCAGGGGCCTTTCGAGAACGGCACCAACAACATCGGCGAGTTTCTGGCGATTGTCCATGCGCTGGCGTGGCTCCAAAAAAAGGGCATCGCCGCGCCAGTCTACTCGGATTCGGAGACCGCCATGGCCTGGGTGAGGGCCAAGAAATGCAACTCCGACCTGTTGCCCGATGCGCGCAACGCGCCGCTGTTCGAACTCATCGCCCGCGCCGAAGCCTGGTTGGCCGAAAACGAATTCGTTGTCACCAATGGTTGCCAACTGCGCAACCACTTTCCGGTTCTCAAGTGGGATACCGAAGCCTGGGGTGAAATCCCCGCTGATTTCAACAGGAAGTAGGCAAAGGGGGATTTTACTGCTGATCCGGCTGCAAAAACGCGACTGCTTTCCCCTCGTCCTCTTTCATGACCAGCGTCAGGTGATGGCCCGGGCGGAAATCGTCCACTTTGATCAGGCGCAGGCAGCCGGTCAGGATCTCATCCGCCGATAGCCATTCCATCAAGTGGTTTGGGGTCTTGTAAAAGAAGTCCCGGTTGAAGACGACCTCTTCGTCGTCCAGGTCCACAGCCAGGGGGTAGATGCGGGACTCCATCAGGTCCTGGAAGAAATGGGTGCCGAAAGACGGCTCCAGGTCCGGCCCGATGCCCTGCCCGGTCAGCTCGATCAGGGCACGCGTGTTGAAAATGTCCCCGTAATTGATGTGCATCCCCATGTCCGGCGTGGACGTTCCCCAGCGCCCCGGCCCGACGCAGATGAAGGTCTCACCTTTCAAGACGGTGTTGAGACTACCGATGGCGCGTTCCAGTTTGCTGCGCTCGGCCTGGGATGTCAGGCTGAAGTAGCCCTCAGGCGAGACGAATAGCACGTAGCGGATGCCGTCTAGCGCGCCGCGCGGCGCCATGCGGCGGCTGGAAAAGATGACATTCTCAGGCGGGAGATTCTCAGGGATGTTGGCCTCTTCGTCTTCCATCTGGCTTTGTGGGCGGCACTGCAGGAGCGAGATGCGGATCGAGGGCCGGGTGGCTTGTGGGTCAATGACTTGTAGGGTGAACTCGGTATCAACCGGGGAGTGGTAATGCTCTTCGAGCAGTTTGACGACGGTGCGCATGTACTCGGCGAAGGGCGTACGGCGCAGGAGCTCGTCGAAGGTGATGACCAGCTTGTCTACATCAACCAGGCTGGTACGGATGGCAGCCAGGTAGTCGCCCTCGTCTACTTGCGCAATGTAACGCAGAGCCTGGTAACGCGGTGTGAGCACTTCGGCGACCGGTAAGGTTTTGAATTGGTTGTCTTCCAGGTCAATCAGGTCTACGTATTCCTGGGAATACTGGTGGATCATTTTTGAGGCGGCGGCCGGGTGAAGCTGTGGATGGCTGAGCGCGACCAGGCGCGGGTGATCGTCTCCCACCTGATTTACGGCGCGCGTACCCAGCCCCCAGACCAGGCGCACGAACCCGTCCTCTTTGCGGATTTGCGGCGACCAGCGGTACAGGTTGCGGCTGAAGGCCACACCCGCCCCGTGAGGCAGGAAGTAGCGTCCATATTGCTCTCCCTGGACGAACTGGATCAAGACGGCGATGCGCTCGTCGTAGTCCACCAGGCCTTTGTTGTGCCGGTAAAGTAAGGCATTGGGGTTCAAGCAAGAAGCGTAGACGCGGGCGATGGCCTCGGTCAGGGCGTTGAGATTCTCCTCGGGCGTGCCCTGGTTGGGGCAAAAGAAACTGTCGTATTTCCCGGCAAAAGAGGTGCCGAAGCTGTCTTCCAGAAGGCTCGACGAGCGCACGATGAGCGGCTGGTCGCCGGCCTCAATTAGGATGACTTGCAGGCGCTCGAGGATGTCTTCGGGAAATTTCCCTTTGACGAAGTTGCGCACGATCTTGGGGTACTCGAGGCGCATCTGCGCCTCTGGCTTGTACTTTTGGTCCGACCAGTGGATCAGGCCGTTGGCGGCCATGAACGTGTAGAACAGGTCCGAGGCCAGGAAGTACGAGACCGGCGTGCGGATCGCCTTCCGCACCTCGGGCGGGGCCGCCTCGTTCAGGATGCGGTACGCCAGCAGCATCCCGGCCGACTTGCCGCCGATCTTCCCGTACCCGATCTTGCGGCGGCGGATGTCTTTCAGGTCATCTACCGTGAGCCATTTGCGGGCGATGTTCAGGTAAGCGAGTTGATCGCTGATCATGGTACGGATGAGCACTACCTTGATCTCTTGCAGGCGCGCCTCGAACTGCTTTCGGTTTTTCTTGGGCAGGTGTTCGAGCAGCTCGGCTTGTTGGAAGAGCATATCCTGTGGGGCGAGTTCCGGGTTGAAGGTGACCATGTCGGGCGGCTCGCCGCGCTCGCCGATGATCTCCTTGACGATGCGTTCGAACTCCTCGTAGGGCAGGTTGTAGGCGAAATAGAAGTCTGTCAATGAATCGCGGATGCGCGCCAGGCGTGCCTCCCAGATGTCGAACGGCTCTTCGCCGTATGGGTCGTGTAATCCCTCGCGCCCCTGCGACTGGATGGCTTTCTCGCGCACTTCTATTTCGAATGCTTCCAATGAGATGATGCCGCGCGAAAATAACTCCTGCCTCATGCAGGCGCGGATGCGGCCGCTCAGGATTGGATATTGATTGAGCGTCAGGTAGATATTGAGAACGCGGTCGGGGGAGGGTGTGGGGAGAGTCATGGAGCAGGGGAGAAAGGGGGCAGGGGAGAAAGGGGGCAGGGGGGAAAGGAGCAGGGGGGAAAGGAGCAGGGGGGAAAGGAGCAGGGAGGAAAGGAGCAGGGAAGAAAAGGAGAAGAAAACGTCAGGGCGATTCTACACCCTGACGCTTACCCTTCAAACCTGCAACTTTCAACTTGCTAACTTTCAACCCAAGTGCATCGGCATGATGACGTGCAGGAAATTGTCATCGCCCACCGGGCGGATCACGCCGGGCGCGTTCGGGGCGGAGGTCTCCAAAGCCACGTTGGGGGTCTTGATCACCTCCAGCACCTCGCGCATATACTTGACGTTGAAGGCGATCAGCAAGCCGACGCCTTCGATGGTCGCCGCGACCACGGTCTCGTTCGAGCCGGTCTCTTCGGACTGGGCAAAAATTTCGACCGAGCCTGGCTCCAGCTCGCCGCTGGATTTGATGTTCAGCCGTGCCACGTTGGAGCCTTCGCGGGCAAAGATCTCGGCTTGCTTGCAAGCCTTGAGCAATGCCTGGGTGGAGAGCAGCGTGCGCGACTTGTAGGCGCGCGGGATGATCTGCTGGTAATCTGGAAAGGCGCCGTCAATCAATTGCGAGACCAGTTCCACGTCCTTGACGCGGAAGATGGCCTGGCCGCGGCCCTTCGGCAGCACCATCGCGATCATTTCGTCCCCCTCCGCGGCGATGCGCCCCAGTTCGCTCAAGGCGCGCCCTGGGATGATGGCTGTTACCGGCTGCGGCACGGGCTGGGAGAGCGTGGCTTTACGCACTGAGAGCCGGAAACCATCCGCGGCCGCCATCGTGACAGTGTCCTTGTCCATTGTCATCAACACGCCCATCAGCACCGGGCGGGCCTCGTCCACTGAGGCGGCGAAGACCACCTGTTGGATCATCTCCTTGAAATCGGCCACGTTGATCTGGATGGCGCCTTCCATTTCCGGGACTGGCAGCGGCGGGAACTCTTGCGCGTCAATGCACTTGATGTCCGTGTTAGATGCCCCGCAGCGCATGTTCAGGGTCTGGTTGGCCGCGTTCAGGCTCAAGCTCACCTGTTCGGCGGGCAGAGTCGCGACCAGGTCCACGAAAGTGCGCGCCGGGACGGTGGTCGAACCTTCTTCCTCGATCTTGGCGCCGATCCAACAGGTGATGCCCAGTTCCAGGTTGGTGGCCGAAAGGCGCAGCCGGCCTTCATCGGTTGCGACCAATATGTTTGCCAGCACGGGCAGGGTCGTGCGCGGCGACACCGCTCGCGAAACGATGCTCAATCCATGAGCCAGGTTTTCTTGTAAGACGGTTACTTTCATTGCTCCATCCTCTCCACGTAGATTATATCAAGGTTTTGACGGAGTGCAAAATCTCCTGATTTTGCACGAAATGAGGGAGTGCAAAATCTCCGATTTTGCCCGAAGTCGGGTCCTTCCAGGGTGCTTCGCGAAGACTTCGGACTCCTGATGTGCCTATCCTTGGAAAAGCGAGACGAGCAGGCTGGTCAGGGCCATCAGGATTTTCAGGCCGAACAGCGCCGCGATAATGTAAGTGAAAATCATCCAGCCGGATGTGCCGCCCAGATGGCGGACTTCCTGACCCTCGGCCAACTGGCGGACGGCCTGCGCGACCTGCCCGGCCGCGGCCTGGAGCGAACGGCCGACAACGAATGCTCCGCCCGCGCCGCCTGACCATATCCACCCTGCCGCAGCGCGCGGGACGATCAGCTTGCTGCCGTTAAAATCGCGCAGCCACAGCCGCAGCGCTTCGGGCGGATCGAGCGCCAGGTCGCCGGGAAGGATGGCGGCCTTGACCGCCGCCAGCGCCTCCTCCGGTATCGGCTGGGTGACCGGCTGGATGGCGGCGGGCAGGCGCGGGGTCTGCTTTTGGAGCGCCTCCAGCATGGCCTGGGCGAAGGGGTCGTCGTTGCCCGGGTCGAAGATCAAGACCGGGAAGAGGGCATGTTTGGTGGTCAGTGCGTGGGCAGCCATGCGGCCGTCACGGCGCAGGGTCAGGCCGTGGTAGATACCCATCAGGGCGAACAGGAAAAGCAATTGCAGGTAGTTCAAGAGGCTTTGCGTAAATCCGGGCGGTCGGTCGCCGAGCAGCGTCCGTATCAGCAGGAAGAGCAGCGCCACGGCGGCGATCATCCCGCCGATGACGCTGACGAACAGGGCCAGGTAAAGGTAGATCTTGCGTACCAGCGAGCGGCGGGCGTGGTCGCCGGGATCGCCGGAGGCCAGCGCCTCGGCCTGCATCGGCCGCCAGGTCAGAAACCAGAGCGGCAGACTGGCGAAGAGGGTCGCCAGTGATGCGGCTAAACGGGGGCGCAGCGTGCCGGCCCACAGCAGGTCGCCGAGGCTGGCATTTATGACGAAGGATAGCAGCATCGAGAGGCCGGTGAAGGTCGCGCCCAGTCCGATGGCGGTGAGGATGTAGAAGTACAGCCGGCGCATCCCCGCCCGGCGGGGCGCGTCGGGCGTCTCAGCCATTGAGCGTCCCAGCCAGCGGCCATAATAAGCCCACACGCCCGCCAGCGGGATGCCGATGGAGAGCGGCCCGCCGACCAGTCGCACGAGGTAAGGAACGTTCATCTGTTCGCCAAGCAATCTGCGCAGGAGGGCGGCGATCACGACCCCGCCGGAGGTCAGCACGGTGGCCACACCGGCCAGGGCCAGGGCGTAGAGCACGCCCAGGCGCAGGGCCGATTCGCGCTCTGCGGACTCGGCCAGCGAATCCTGGGCAGTCTTCCAGGCGAAGAACCACAGCGGCGCGCCGATCAGGAGCAGCGTCAGTCCGTTGGCGAAAGAAGCCAGGTGGCCGTACCCAACCGTGATGGCTGGAATCTCGAAGGCATACTGAAGGCTCTGTTGGATGCCAGCCACCAGCATCACCAGGGAATAGATCACCCAAATGTAACGGTAGATGCGGCGCAAGCTGGTCAGGGTGTCTTTTGGTGCCACGACCTGCCAATCGGCGCGCAGCACGCTGATGAAGTAGGCCGCGACGAGAGCGTTCATCAGCATGGCGATCAGGTTATCGCTCCAGGTCTGGCTCGCGCCGAACATGGCATTCAGCGGCAGGCGAAAAGCCTGGAGCAGGAGGCGGTCGAGCAATGGCAGGCAGTTCTGGGCGATGGGGATCAGGGTTGCCAGCAATACGGCGTAGAGGAAGAAGGCGCGCACGCCGGAGGCGTGCTCGTCCATGTCGGTGCGCGCGCCGCGCTGGGCCACCCACCAGTGCAGACCGAAGACCGGCACGCCGACCAGGATCAAGGCCAGCGCCTGCGCCAGGCGCGCCGCGCCCCCGCCGACGATGTGGGTCGAGAAGGCCGAGCGCGCCAGCCCGATCAAGCCCCACAGGACAACTTCCAGGCTGACGAGTGTTACTGCGTAGAAATACAGGCGTCGAATGGTACGCATAATTTTCTCCTTACTTCACCGGCACCGCCGTCGGCTGGTACCAATCCCAGCCCCAATAGGGATACGGCATGTAGGAAATGCGCCAGGCGCCATTCTGCCTTTCCCGCAAGGCGGGAAGGGGGGAGAGGAGCATGAGGTTAGCGAAGCTGGTGAGATTTGTATTCATATAGAAATTGACACAAGCGGCAAAAGTCATTATTATATAAGCGTAAAAGTCGTAAGACTTCTCCCGCCCCGCGAAGAGTGGCCGCCTGTGGCCGCCTGCCCCCATCTACATGTGATGGATCGGGCTAGCGGGGCGGGTTGCATTTAAGGAGGGTTGGCCTGCTTCTTGTTTGTTATGCTACTACTTTGGCGCTATCCTCCACCGTATTCCAGAATTCCTCTTCCGATAAACCTTCCCCAGCCCGAATACTCTGCCGTGATCTTTCCAGCATTGACTGGAACCGCGCCGAGCGCGCCAACAGGATACTTTCCAGATCATCATCATCCAATGGAGCGATGAGTACCGCAACAGCCTTGCCATTTCGTGTGATGACGACAGGCCCATCCGCTTTGCAATTATCCACATAGGCGCTGAAACGTGTTTTGACATCTGCTAAAGAAGCAATTCTCATTTTATGTACTCCTCGTCACCGATAAATAAACGATTACCTTCTTTCACTCCGACCGCCAAAATGTACACCTTATGCTCGGGAGTATCCACTTCGTAAAAGGCTCGGAAACGGTTTCCAGGGCCAAAGCGAAGTTCCCATGTCGCTTGAGAGGGCGCCGGCGGTTCCAATAATTTCCGGTTCTTGGTTTGCACACTTGGCGAATACCGAAGTTGTTCCCTGATCGTCTGCCGGATCAAACTATGATGCTTGCGCTCTATTCTTACCAAATGCTGGCGTATCTCTGGCGCAAAAATCAGGGTAAAGGGCGTTATCGGTGACATTGACCAATATTATAGTCGTAAATCAAGTCGTGTCAAGCTGGCGCTCGCTGGAACTTCATTTGCCTAAAAACATTCTTTGACTTCTCCGAAGGAGCCGGTTACTACGGTTTCACCGGCGCGGCTGTCGGCTGGTACCAGTCCCAACCCCAATAAGGATACGGCATGGATGAGATGCGCCACGCTCCATCCTGCTCGACCAGCAAGGCGGTTTCATTCGAGCTCCAGCCTGTCGAGAATGGATCGCTGGAGGCGTAGACGATGGTCACCTCCACCATCGCCTGGTCGCTGCCGATCATCTCCACGCTGCCTATCTGGATGGCCGCGTTGGAAATGTCGAGCTGGCGGTTGAGGAAAGCCTGGCGGAACGCGTCGAGAGTGGGCTTGTTGTCCTTGTCAGCCAAGTAGCCATACGCGCGCGCGAAGTCACGGTTCTGCAGAGCCAGCGCGTAGTTGCGCACCACGCCCTCCGGCGTGTCCTCCGCGCCGTAAGTCTGGGATTCGTTGCGGGTGAAGAAGAGCGTCAGCGCCGCGGCAACCAGCAAAGCGATAAAGACCAGGATGCCGAGCAGGAAACGGTCGTGTTTCATAAATCAATCTCCTCGAGAATAAACACAAAGGTCACAAGGGAAACAGCCAGCAGGAGACGCAGCACCTCGGCGTTCATGTAGTGATTGTATGGTTTTTTGGGCAAAAAAGCAAGTAGGAACAAAAAAGACCCTAAAGGTCTCCGAGACCTTTAGGGTCTTGTGT
>Ga0210044_10001735_pt1 | contig 33327 bp, 20 predicted proteins | sample CryGey13umfilter_2_FD_183959 | JGI IMG/M metagenome (GOLD analysis project Ga0210044, IMG submission 183959) | Groundwater microbial communities from aquifer in Utah, USA - Crystal Geyser 4/9/14 3 um filter (SPAdes) (version 2) | ecosystem: Environmental > Aquatic > Deep subsurface >...
CCCAACAGGAGATGCGGGCCAAGGTGGCCAGCCCGGAGGGCCAGGAGATTTACCGGCGACGGTCGACCACCGGTGCATGCGCGGACACGCAGCTCGTGCTGCGCGCGACGCAGCCCGGCAAGCGGAGCGGCTGGCGGCAATCGCCCCAGCCCCGCCAGCGCCCCGAACGGGCACGGGCCCGGGCACGGTCATGGGCAGGGGAGGAGCGCCGCGCGCTACGCGCGACGGGCTCCTAGACGGTCTCTAGCTCGGGCTCGAGCTCGTCGAGGACCACGTCCACGACGATCTGGTCGTCGCGCACGGAGGCGTGGAAACGCTTGGCCCCCTTGGCGTCCTCGACCGCTAGGATCCTGTGTCCAAGCGGCTGAGCGACGAGGTCGTCGATCGCGCGCAGCACCGAGCGAGCGCCGAACTTGGGGTCCTTGTGCTGCGTGGCGCACCGCGCGGCGACCTCGGAGCTCCAGGTGAGCTCGATGCCTTCGTCGGCCGCGCGCTGCTTGAGCAGGCGCAGGTTCGCCTCGACGATCTGGGCGAGGGCCTCATCGCCGAGCGGCGCGAAGGCCACGATGTCGTCGAGGCGGTTGAGCAGCTCGGGCCGGAAGTAGGGGCGCAAGCGGTCGAGGGCGAGCTCGCGCGCCGTGGGACCGACCTGCCCGGAGAAGCCCACGCGCGAGCGCGACGACGACTCGGCGCCGGCGTTGGTGGTCACGATGAAGAAGGCTTCTTGCGCCTCCACCTTGCGCTGCTGGCTGTCCGTGACGACGCCCTCGTCGAACAGGCCGAGGAACATGCTCTGCACGTCCGGGTGCGCCTTCTCGAACTCATCCAGCAGCACCACCGCGTAGGGACGGCGGCGCAGCGGGCCGGTGAGCTGGCCCTCTTCGCCGTGGCCGGTGTAGCCTGGAGGCGCGCCGATCAGCTTGCTGACGGTGTGCTTCTCGGAGAACTCGCTCATGTCGATCTTGATGAGCGCGTTGCCCTCGGGGAACAAGAAGTCCGAGAGCGCGCGGGCGAGCTCGGTCTTGCCGACGCCGCTCGGGCCCATGAACAGAAAGACGCCGCGAGGCTTGCCCGGCGCGCGAAGGCCGGCCCGCGAGAGCTTGACCGCGTTGGAGAGGCGCCGCACCGCGTCGTCTTGCCCCATCACGCGCTCGTGCAAGAAGTCCTCCATGTGCACCATGCGGTCGCGCTGCTCCGCGCTGAGCTTCTGCACGGGGATGCCGGTGCGCTCGGCGACGACCTTGGCGACCATCTCCTCGGTGGCGACGGCCGCCCCGGACAAGCTCGCTTCGGCGCAGGTCTCGTCGATGAGGTCGAGCGCCTTGTCGGGGAGGCGGCGGTCGGGGATGAAGCGCACCGACATATGCACGCAGGCCGCGATGGCCGCGGGCTGAATGCGCACCTTGTGGTGCTCCGCGTACAGGTGCTGCACCTTGCGGAGCAAGCCGATGGTGTCCTCGGCGCTCGGTTCCTCGACGTTCACTGGCTGAAAGCGACGGTCGAGCGCCGAATCTGACTCGAAGTGCTTGCGGTACTCCGACAGGGTGGTGGCGCCGATGACCGTGATCTCGCCGCGCGCGAGCGCCGGCTTGAGGATGTTGGCGGCGTCGAGGGAGCCGCCCTCGGTGCGCCCCGCGCCGACCAGCGTGTGAATCTCGTCGATGAAGAGCACGATGCCAGGCTGCGACTTGGCCTCCTTGATGATGCCCTTGAGCCGCTCCTCGAAGGTGCCGCGGTACTTGGTGCCAGCGACCAAGCTGCCCATCGAGAGCTCGATGATGCGCACATGCCGCAGCCGCGCGGGGGCGTCGGGCCCAGCGAGCCGGTGCGCGACGCCCTCGACCACCGCGGTCTTGCCCACGCCGGGGTCGCCGAGCAGCAGCGGGTTCGCCTTCTGGCGGCGCACGAGCGTCTTCATGACGCTGCGGATCTCCTCGTCGCGACCGACGATATACCCGAGCTTGCCCGCCCGCGCGAGGGCCGTGAGGTCGCGCCCCTGCTCGTCGAGGATGGGCGTCTCGGACTCCGGGGCGTCCTCCACCGCGACCGACTTCTCCTCGGCCTCCACGCGCTGGAGCTGCGACTCGCAGTAGGTGTGGCCGTCCTTGGCGAACTGGCTCTGCGGGTCCACCGCGAGCGCCTTGGCCCAGAGCGGCAGCGCCTCGCCGAAGCGCTGCAGCGAGTTGAGCGCCGCCGCCTTGCCCTGAATGGCGAAGGCGTGCTTGCTGCCCGTGGCGAGCGCCTTGTCGAACCACACCAAGCAGCCCTCGTAGTCGCCCAGCATGCGCATGGACTCGGCGCGCCCCGCGACCGCGTAGAGGTAGTCGGCGCGAATGGTCAGCGCGCGGTCGTAGGCCTTGATCGCGTCCGCGTAGCGCTCGTTCTTGCGGAAGCACTCGCCGATGTTGGTGGCCGCTTGGTGGTGATCCGGGCGCAGCGCCAAGCAGCGCTCGTAGGCGTCCACCGCCTTGCGGAACTGCCGGTCGTCCTCGAAGGCCATGCCCAAGCGCAAGAAGGCGTCGACGCTCTCGGGGTCCATGCGGCCCGCCCGTTCAAAGCAGGCGATCGCCTTGGCATAGTCGTGGTCCTTGTGAAAGGAGCGGCCGCGGTCCAGGATGTCGAGGACAGCGGCGCGATCGGGCTCCGCCGCGGGCGGTGGCGCGTTGCCTCGCGAGGGCGCCGCGCTGGAATACCCGCCCGTGCGCTGGAGCTCCGCCTCGCAGTGCGCGAGCCCCTGCTTCACGAAGACCGAGCTGGGGTCGAGCGCGAGGGCGCGGCCCCACAGCGGGCGCGCGTCGCGGTAGCGCTGGAGCGCGTTGAGCGACGCCGCTTGGCCGCACAGGGCGAAGTAGTTGTCCGGGCGCAGCGCTACAGTGCGCGCGAAGTCGGCCGCCGCCTCCTCAAAGCGCCCGAGCAAGCGAAAGCACTCGGCGCGGCCGCCGAGGGCGCGCACCTCGTCGGGCGCTCGGTCCAGGATCGCGCTGTGCGCGCGAATCGCCGCTTCAAACTGATTCATCTTGCGCAACGTGTCGGCGCGCAAACAAGCGGCGTCGACGTGCTCTGGGCTGACGTCGAGCACGCGGTCAAAGGCCTCGGTCGCCTCGTTGAGGCGACCCATCTCCGTGTGGGCCACGCCGAGCAGGTACCAGGCCTCGGCCCAGTCGCCGTCGCGTTCGGTGGCGCGCGCGAAGGACTTGGCGGCCTCGGCGAAGCGCCCCTGCCGCACCAGCGCCCGCCCGAGGTCGAAGTGTACGCGCGCATCCGATCGATGAAAGCCCACTTCTAACCGAAGCTCACCGGAGACGGGAGGGTCGATGGGCCGACGGCGCAGCCGCGCGACCTCGGCCTCGGCGTGGCGCAGGCCGGCCTGAGCGACCTCGACGCCCGGATCGAGGTCGAGGGCCCGCCGCCACACGGGCACCGCCGCTTCGTATTGGTGGAGCGCCGCGAAGCACGCGGCCTTGCCCCGCAAGGCGAAGGCGTGGGTGGGGAGCACAGCGAGCGCGCGGTCGAACCAGCCAATGGCCTCGGCGTGGCGGCCGTCCAAGCGCAGCGCGTCGCCCCGCCCCGCGAGGGCGAAGACGTTCTCCGGGTCGAGGCGCAGCGCGCGATCGTAGGCCTCGATCGAGCGGCGGTGCTGCCCTGCCTTGCGCAGCGTCTCGCCGATGCGCGTCGCCGCGAGCACCCGCTCGGGCTCCAAGCGAAGCACGTCCTCGTACGCAGCGACCGCGTCGCTCCACCGGCCCGCGGCGTCGAGCGCCTCGCCGAGGTCCCACAGATAGGTCACGTCCGTCGGCGCGGCGATGACCGCCTGCTGAAGCGCTTCGACCGCCTCGTCCAAGCGGCGCCCCAGCGCGAGCGCGAGGCCCCAAGCGTGCTTCTTGCGGGCATCGAGCGCGCTGCCCGTCAAGGGCGGGGCTGGCGGCGGCGGCTGCAAGAACTCGGCGGTAGGCTGCGTCACGAGCTTGAGCAAGCCGCTCTCCGCGCGATCCTTGCCCTCGGCGGCGAAGCGCGACGCCGGCTGGAGCTTGAGCGCGTCCTCCCAGTAGGGGAGCGCGTCGGCGTAGCGAAACAGCGCGTTGAGCGCGCTCGCCTTGCCACGGAGCGCGAAGGTGTTCTCCGGGTCGCGCTGGAGGGCGCGGTCGTACCAGACCAGCGAATCGGCGGAGCGCCCAAGCAGGCGGAGCGTCTCCGCTTTTCCCGCGCAGATCGCGGCGTCATCCGAGCGAAACTGCAGCCCGCGATCGTAGATCGTGAGCGCCTCGTCGTAGCAGTCCGCGAAGCGCAGGGAGTCCGCGAGCCCCGTGAGCGCGTCCGGGTGGTCCCCCGTGAGGCTGAGCGCCTTGTGGAACGCGTCGACCGCCTCTGTCCACCGCAGCAGGCGCATGAGCGTGCGCCCGTGCTCGAAGGCGGCCTCGAAGAGCTCGGGGTCCATGAGCAGCGCCTCGCCAAACGCGCGCGCCGCGTCATCCCACTGCTCTGCCGCTTGTAGCGTCCTTCCTCGTTCGAGGAGGCCGCGCCCTTCCGTGCGCTTGCGCATCGTTGACTCCATCGCCGGTGGACATGGCGAACCGTATGGAGTCTAAACGGCACAACGGTGGGAAACTTTCAGTTTTCGTCGCGAAGGACTTAGACGTCCAGCTCCGTGGCCTCGCCGGCGCGCTCCATCACAAAAGCGTAGCGCGCATCGACATCTTTGCCCATGAGCTGGGTCATCATGCGCTCGGCCTGCTCGACGTCATCCAAGGTGACACGAATGAGCCGCCGCTCGTTTGGGTCGAGCGTGGTCTCAAACAGCGTCTTTGGGGGCATCTCGCCCAGCCCCTTAAACCGCGTGATCTCCGGCTTGGCGCGGGCGGGCAGCTCGGCGAGGATGCGGTCCTTGTCCGCGTCGTCGACCGCCCAGGTGGTCTTCTTGCCGACGTTGATGCGGTAGAGCGGCGGCTGCGCCAAGTAGACGTAGCCCTTCTTCAGGAGCGGCTTCATGAAGCGGTAGAAGAAGGTGAGCAGCAGCGTAGCGATGTGGTGACCGTCGGTGTCCGCGTCCATGAGCAGGATGAGACGGCCATAACGCAGCTTGGACTCGTCGAAGTCCTTGCCGATGCCGCAGCCCAACGCGGTGACGATGTTGTCGATGTCCTGGTTCTTGAGGACCTTGTCGATGGTCGTCTTGTCGGGGTTGATGGTCTTGCCCTTCACCGGGAGGATGGCCTGGGTGCGCCGATCGCGCCCCTGCTTGGCCGAGCCGCCGGCGCTGTCGCCCTCGACGATGAACAGCTCGCTCTCATCGGGATCGCTGCTGGAGCAGTCCGCGAGCTTGCCCGGCAGGTTGAGCCGCCCCGAGGTGGGCGTCTTGCGGCGCACCTCCTTGGCGGCCTGCCGCGAGGCCGCTCGGGCCCGCGCCGCCAGCGCCGCGCGCTCGATGAGCAGCTCACCCCGCGACTTGTTGTCGTGGAGCCACTGCTCCAAGACTGGACGGACCACGGCCTCCAGGTTGCCGCGCACCTCGGGGTTGTTCAAGCGCCCCTTGGTCTGGCCCTGGAACTGCGGATCGGTGATGAAGATCGAGACGATGCCGACGAGGCCCTCGCGAAGGTCCTCAGCGGTGATGGTGACCCCCTTCGGCTTGAGGTCGTGGGTCTCCATGAAGTTCCGCAGCGCCTTAACGAGGCCCTCGCGGAAGCCCTGCTCGTGGGTGCCTCCGTCGGGGGTGGGGATGCCGTTGACGTAGGTGAGCACGCGCTCGCGCGCCGCGTCCGTCCAAGTGAGCGCGATGTCGACGCGGAAGCCGCTGTCGCGCTCGAAGAGGAAGGGCTGGTCGATCACCGCGACCTGGCCGCCGCGATCGAGGATGGCCGCCAAGAAGTCCGCGAGACCGCCGTCGTGTTGGAGCTCGTGGGTGACCTGGTTTACGCGGTCCTTGAAGACGATCTTTAGGCCCTTGTTAAGGAAGGACTTGACCTCCAAGCGACGCACGATGCGCGCCGGATCCATGATGACGTCGTCAAAGATGGTGGGATCGGGGGTGAAGGTGATGATGGTGCCCGTGCCGCGCGCGGGCGCCGCCTGCTCGACGTCGCCGCGGGGCACGCCCCGGCGGAAGCACTGCACCCACTCAAAGCCGTCGCGCCGAACCCGCGCCTCCAAGTGCGTCGAGAGCGCGTTGACGACCGAGGAGCCGACGCCGTGCAGGCCGCCCGACTGCTTATAGGCGCCGTTCCCAAACTTTCCGCCAGCGTGCAGCGTGCAGAGGATGGTCTCCAGCGCCGAGCGGCCCGTCTTCTTGTGGGTGTCGACGGGGATACCGCGGCCGTTGTCCTCGACCGTGCAGGTGCTGCCGTCTTTGTGGAGCGTGACGGTGATGCGCGAGGCGTGCCCGGCGACGTGCTCGTCGACGCAGTTGTCGACGATCTCCCACAGCAGGTGGTGCAAGCCGTCCGCGCCCGTGCCGCCGATGTACATGCCCGGGCGCTTGCGAACCGGCTCCAGGCCCTCGAGGACATCGATGTCGCTAGCCGAATAACCCTTGCTCATTCGTGCTCCTCGCTGTCGTCGATGGTGACGGCGGTGTCGTCGTCCGGTGTGCCGAGCCGGACAGTCGGCTGGCGCACCCAGGTGTCGATGGTGCCGCGCTGAAGCACCACGTTGCCGCGACCTCCGCGAGTCGACAGGCCGAACTTGCGCTCGCGCACGACCAGATCGCGCCCGAGGTTCGTGATGACCGTGGGTCCGTCAAGGGAGCCGCGCGCGAGCTCGAAGGCCATGACGTGGTCATCCTCGCGCAGCTTGATGCCCATGATGCCAGCGCCCGCCGCCTTGAGGACGGGGACCTGCTCCAGCGTGAAGACCATCGCGCGGCCGCCCTGCGTGGCGACGCAGACCTTGTCGCGGTCGTCCACCGCGTAGACCGCGAGCACGGTGTCTTCCCCTCGCAACCTGCAGAAGCGACGGCCGGTGGTGTTGCTCACCTCCTCGTGCGCGACGAGGGGGAAGCGCAGCACCTTGCCCTGCTCGGTCATGGCGACGCCGTGCGGCGGCGGCGGCTCATCGGCGCTCTCGATGGGCAGCGGCTCTTGGCGCTCGATGCGGTGACGGGCGTCGTGCGAGATGACGCCGACGATGCGCTCGCCGTCCGCGAACTTGAACTGCTTCTGCACCGGCGAGCCGAAGCCCGTGGTGGGGGGCACGTCGTCGACGCGCATGGCATAAGCGGCGCCGAGGCTGGTGAAGAAGGTGATGGTGGAGCGCGTGTGCGCCTTGATGAGCCAGGCGATCTCGTCGCCTTCGCGCACGCGCACCTTGTCGAGGGAGGAGATGGAGGACTGGCGCTTAAACCAGCCATCGCGGGAGACGACGACGTAGGCGTCGACCTTCTCGATGTACTCGTCCTCGTCGTAGGCGAGCTCGCGCACGGGCTCGCCGATGACGGTGCGGCGCGGCTCAGCGTAGAGGTCGCGCAAGACGAGCAGCTCGTTGCGAACCTGCGCCCAGAGCTTCTCGCGCGACGCGAGCAGCGCCTCGATGCGGGCCGCCTCTTTGAGCTTCTCTTCCAGCTCATCGCGAATGGCCTCGATGGACATGCGCGAGAGCTTGTAGAGCTGCAGATCGAGGATGGCGTCGGTCTGGACCTCGTCCAGGTCGAAGCGGTCCATGAGCCGCTCGGACGCGTCGCGGCGGCCCTCGGACTCACGGATGATGCGGATGGCTTCGTCGAGCGCGTCGAAGACGGTGACGAAGCCACGCAGGATGTGAATGCGCTTGTTGAGCTCCGCGAGCTCGAACTCGAAGCGCCGACGCACTGTGTCGAAGCGAAAGAAGAGCCAGTGACGCAGGATCTCGCGGAGGTCCAAGCGCCGGGGGATGGCCACGTCCGAGCCGTCGACCGGCACCAGCACGTTGAGGTTCGCCGAGATGTGGCACTGCAGATCGGTGTGCTTGTAGAGGAAGGCCATCGCTTTGTCGGCGGACGCCCCCCGCTTCAGCTCAAGCACGATGCGCACCTCGTCCGTCGACTCGTCGCGCACGCCGACGATGAGCGGCAGCTTTCGCTCGGCGACCAGCTTGCCCACGTCCTCGATCAGCTTGGCCTTAATCTTGCCGTAAGGAACGGAGTCGATGACGATGATCTGCCGGCGCTCCGCCGTCTCCAGCCGGTAGTCCGCGCGCACGCGCATGCTGCCTTGGCCGGTCTGGTAGATGTCGAGCAGCGTGGCGGCGTCGCTCAGGATGCGGCCGCCCGTCGGGAAGTCGGGCCCCTTGATGAAGCCCATGAGCTCGGCGACATCCAAGGCGGGGTTGTCGATGAGCGCCACGCAGGCGTCGATCACCTCGCCCAGGTTGTGCGGCGGCACCTTGGTGGCCATGGCGACGCCGATGCCCTCGGCGCCGTTGACCAAGAGCTGCGGGAACTGCGCTGGGAGCACGATGGGCTCCATACGCTGCCCGTCGTAGTTCGCCCGAAAGTCGACGGTCTCCTTCTTGATTTCGCTGAGGAGCTCCTCGGCCAGCGGGCGAAGGCGGCACTCGGTGTAGCGCATGGCCGCGGCGCGGTCTCCGTCCAAGGAGCCGAAGTTTCCTTGACCGTCCACGAGCGGGCTGCGCAGCGAGAAGTCCTGCGCCATGCGCACCAGCGCGTCGTAGATCGACTGGTCACCGTGCGGGTGAAACTTGCCCATCACCTCGCCGACGACCGCCGCGCACTTGCGGTAGCGACCGGTGGGGTGGAGCGCGAGCTCGTTGTACATGGTGTAGAGAATGCGTCGCTGAACTGGCTTGAGTCCGTCCCGCACGTCGGGGAGCGCCCGCGCCGTGATGACGCTCATGGCGTAGTTCAGGTAGCGTTCACGCGCAGCCTCGTGCAATGGCACCGACTGGACGGACTGCATGGTAGCTCCGGACGATCGAGGGGGGACAAGGAAGGAGCGAACGGGGGGAGCGCAGCGGCGGTGGGCACCGAGCGGCGGAGCACCTTAGCACGCGAGCCCCTCAGCGTGCGAGCGAATCGCCGCACGAGCATGGCCTCGCCTGCGCTATGCTCCCGCGCAATGGCACACCTCGTCCCGCTGCTGCTCGCCCTCGCTTGCTCCCCGAACGCCGGCCCGCACCCGCGCTTCGACCCCGATGGCGCCTCACTCTACGCGGCTCCTTGGCCGAGTGACCACCGCCGCGACGCCGATGGCACCGTGAACGTGCAGGGCATGCTCGGCGCCGAGGACATCCACCTCTTTCAGACCTACCTCGCCATCGCCGAAGCCGAGACCGGCTTCGGCACCAACAGCCCGATCTACGTGCCCTTCGACGGGCCCATCGACACCTCGCGCCTGCCGACCGCCCACCAGTCCATGCAGCCCGACGCGTCGGTCTTCTTGCTCGACATCGACGACACCTCGCCCGAGTGGGGACAGCGGGTGCCGGTTCAGTGGGAGTTTTGGCCCGAGGCGACCGCCTATCTGCCGGGCAACCTGCTCGCGGTCGCGCCCTCTTGGGGAGCGCCGCTGCGGCCGAACACCACCTACGCGCTCGTGGTCACCACGCAGCTCGCGAGCCACAGCGCCGCCTTCGACGCGGTCTGGGAGGCCGACCACCCCGATCACGTGCGCTACGCCCACCTCGCTGACGCCTTGTTCTTCCAGCACCAGCCGCTGCGCGACGTCGCAGTGGCGACGGTGTTCACCACGGGCGACCCCACCGCCACCATGGCCTCGCTCGCGTCCTTCGTGCAGGACCACCTCGCCCCCGCGCAGCTCACGCAGACGCTGCGCCACCTCGCCGACGACGACACCAGCCGGTACGCCGTCTACGAGGGCCGGTACCAGTCGCCGCTGATGCAGCACGGTGAGCGCCCCTACGCCACGCAGGGCGGCGGCTTCAGGTGGGGCGACGACGGCCTGCCGCTCATCTACGACTGGGACCACATGCGCATTGCCGTGTGTACGCCCAAGGACCTTCGCTCGCCCCCGCCCGGAGGCTGGCCGGTGGTGTTCTACGCGCACGGCACCGGCGGCGACTACCGCACCTTCTGCGACGATGGCGGCGGGCTGGAGTCGGCCTCCGTCTTCGCGACCGCGGGCTTCATCGGCGTCGGCGTCGATCAGCCGCTGCACGGCACCCGCGCCACCGCCAACACCATCCCCGATCAGCACTGGTTCAACTTTGGAAACCCCGAGTCCGGGCGCGCCAACTTCTTGCAAGCGGCCACCGACGCCATCTTCCTCGCGCGCTCCGTCGCGAGCGGCCCGCTCACCTTCCACACGGACGACGGCCCCGACATCCCCATCAACACCAGCGAGCTGTACTTCTTTGGGCACTCTCAAGGCGGCATCGCGGGCGCCGTCGCGCTCCCGTGGCTGTCGCGCGACGTGAAGGCGGCGGTGCTCTCGGGCACCGGCGGCGGTGTAGGCATCACCTTGGTCGAGCGCGTCGACCCGATCGACATCGCCACCACCATCGAGACCCTGCTGCAGTTCGGCCCCGACGACCACCTCACCGAGCTGCACCCAGCGTCTGGCTTGGTGCAGTGGCTCGTCGAGCCCACGGACCCGCTCAACTACGCGCCCTACTACATCCACGACCGCGGCACCTGGCCCGGGCAGCGCCCGATCAGCGTGCTGCTCACCTCCGGCTCCGAGGACGTCGCCACACACTACCGGGCCACGGCGGCGCTAGCGGCAGCGGCCGGAATCCCACAGATGCAACCGACCTTTTACACGCCAGACATCTTCTCAGTGCGGGGAATGGCGCCGCTGCAGCCCCCGGTGGCGGGCGAGCTCGTCGGCTTCGACGGGAGCGTGGTCACCGCCGCATTGGCGCAGTTCGAGGGCGGAACCCACTGGGTGGTGTCCGAGGAGTCCTCGGCCGCCGGCATGGCGCAGCAGTTCCTGGTCACCGCCCGCGACCAAGCCTCGCCAGTCATCGCCCCCTACCCATGAGCACCACCCGCCCCATGCTGTCTCGCGCCATCTCCGGCCCCGCCCTCGCCCTCCTCCTGCTCTCCGCGTGCGGCGGTGACGCGTGGGAGGCGCTGCCCGCCATGTCCGCCCAGCGCTGGGCGCACACGGCCACGCTCCTGCCCGACGGCGACCTCCTCGTCATCGGCGGCTACGGCCAGCAGCTGGAGGCCCTCCCCTCGGTCGAGCGCTGGGACGGCGACGCGTGGACGGACGCGGCCCCCCTCCCCCAAGCGCGCGCCGAGCACTCGGCGACCCTGCTGGCGGACGGCCGCGTGCTCGTCGTCGGCGGTCGCATCGGCAACGCGCGGCTCCGCACCGCGCTCGTCTACCTGCCCAACAGCGATCAGTGGGGTGAGCTCGCTGAGATGCCCTTCGGACGCGGCGGACACACGGCCACGCTCCTCCCCGACGGGCGCGTCTTCGTCTTCGGCGGCTCCACCGACTTCGGCGCCCCCGGCCCGCTGCTCTTTGACCCCGTCGCCAACGCGTGGACCAGCCCGGAGCCCGACGCGACCACCGCTCGCGACGCGGCCGGGGTCGCCCTGCTCGGCGACGGCACCGTGCTCATGGCCGGCGGCCTCATCGAGGTCGACCCGAACACGCGGCGCCTCATGGCGACGGACGAGGCGATGCGCTTCGATCCCGTCGCTGAGAGCTGGCTCGATGGCGGGTCCATGCTCCGCGCGCACGCCTGGGCGGGCGTCGCCCCCACCGGGGACGGCGGCGCGATCGTCGCTGGCGGTACCTCGCAAGCGGAGCCCGTCGACGGCGACGCGATCGCCGACGTCGAGGCCTGGACGGGCACCGGCTGGCGCGTGCTGCCATCGCTGTCCGAAGCGCGCATCCACCCGCTCGCGCTCACGTCGCGCTCAGGGACGGTGCTGGTGTTCGGCGGCGACCAAAGCGCCACCCGCGCGAGCGACGCGGTGGATCGCGTCGACCTCGAGCGCGGCGAGGTGGTCGCGGGCGCGCCAATGCCCAGCCCGCGAACGCGCCACGCGGGCGTCGTGCTCGACAACGGCGACGTGATCGTGACCGGCGGCTGGGACGGCTACTACGCGCGCACCGAGGCGATGCTCTACCACCCGCACGGCCGCGACCGCTGAGCGGAGCCCGGCGTGGTACGCTCAAGCCTACCTCTACCGTGAGCGCTCCCATGGCCACGAGCCGCGAGTACCACATCGTCCACGCCGTCGGGCGCGGCTCCTTCGGCACCGTATACCGCGCCATCATGAAGGGTGAAGGCGACTTCTCAAAGCCAGTAGCGGTGAAGATCCTCAACGCGAGCCACCAGGGCTGGGAGGAGGTCGCGCGACGCCTGCGCGACGAGGCCCGCCTGCTCGGCATGATTCAGCACCGCTCGATCCTCCAAGTCGATGGCTTGGTGCAGATCGCGGGGCGCTGGGCCGTGGTCATGGAGTTCGTCGAGGGGTGCTCGCTGCGCGACGTGCGCGAAGCGGGCGGCATGCCCATCGGCGCTGCGCTGGAGGCCATCGGCGAGATCGCCGGCGCGCTGCACGTCGCCTACTCGGGCACGGCGCCCGACGGCTCGCCGCTGCGCCTCATTCACCGCGACATCAAGCCGGACAACATCCTCGTCACGCAAAACGGTCAGGTGAAGCTGCTCGACTTCGGCATCGCGCGCGCGGACTTCGAGGCCCGCGAGTCCGAGACGCGCTCCCTTGTCATGGGCTCCATCGGCTATATGGCGCCCGAGCGCTTCGATATGCGCGACGGGCCCGAGGGCGACGTCTACGCGCTCGGCGTGACCGCCTATGAGCTCATCACGGGGGAGCGCTTCAAGCGCACCTCAGCCAGCGAGCGACGCCATAAGGAGCACCTCACCGAGCGCCTGGCCACGCTCAGCGAAAAGATCGGCGAGCTCCCCGAGGTCTTGGCGCTCATCGAGCGAACGCTCGCCTTCGACGAGCACACCCGTCCGACCGCGCGCGAGCTGGAGCAAGCGTGCCGCACCCTTCGGCGCTCCATCAACGACAGCTGGCTCGCCGAGTGGTGCGACACCAACGTGCCGCCGCTGCTTCCTGATCCCGCCGCCATCAAAGACGACGACGAGCTGTCGGGCATGACCTTGATGGAGGGCGCCGCGGCCGAGGGCTTCACCGAGGAGATCGCCGCCCCGGTTGACGCCGTGGACGGGCGCTCGGGTTTTGCCGCGATGGCGAGCGATCCGCGCTCGCTGCTGCTCGTCGCGCTCGTCGCGCTCATGACGGCCACCGTGGTCGGCGGCGCCGGGCTCTACCTGCTCACAACCGCGCAGCACGGCGCCCCTGCTGCCGTCCAAGAGCTCGCGACCGTCGCGCCACCGCCCGTCGCACCTCCCCCGCCCGTCGCGGTCGCCCGGGTCGTGGACGACATCGTCGACCCGGCCTCCGAGAGGCCCATCGAGCCGCTCCAAGCCCCCCCGGCCGCGCAAGCGCCGGTCGAGGCCCCGCGCGCCCGCGCTCCTCGCCCCGCGAAGGTCGAGGGCGTCGTCACCGTGTCACCGCCCTCGGTGCTCGTCGCGCTGCGCGGCGCCGCGGGCGACTTCAGCGCGAACGCTGTTCCGCCGGGCACTTATGACGTGCTGGCCACCTTCCCGGGCCAAGCCTCGCCCACCGTCGCGGGCAAGGTGACGATGCCGCCCAACGGGGCGATTCGCCTCGTCTGCGACAGCATGTTCATGGTCTGCACGGCGCGCTGATCGGCGTACGAGGTCCGTCTTGAAGTCGCTCCCGCTCCTCGCCCTGCTCGCCGTCGCCGCCCCAGCGTGGTGCCAGACGCCGTGCTCGGTCCCCCAAGCCCAGGTCGCGGCCGGCGTCGACGCGTCCATGGCGGCCTTCGCGCGCATGGACGCCGCCACGGTGCTCTCGTCGCAGCGCGGGACCGTCGCCACGCTCACCTGTGTCGACAGCGTCCTCACCCCCGACATCGCGGCGCGCATCCACTTTATCGACGGCGTCAGCGCCTTCTTCGACAAGGACCTCGCGCGCACCCGCCAAGCGCTGCGCGCTGCGTTGGAGCTCGACCCCACCCTCGAGCTCCCCGAGGCCATGCGCGTCGAAGGTCACCCGCTCTACGAAGCGCTCCGCGCCTCGCGCTTGGACCAGACCCCCGGCGGCGTCGCCGTGGTCGCGCCGCCCGGCACCGCGGTGTTCGTAAACGGCCGCGCCGACGCGGTGCTTCGCCCCGATCGTCCAGCGATTATCCAGGTTGTTTCAACCACAACTAAACAGCCCCAGGTGCTGTGGACCGGCGACCTCGACCCGTCCGCGACCGTCCCCAACTGGGCCACCGCGCTCCGCCCCGTCGTCCCCGACGCAGAGGAGCTCCCCGAGCCGCCGCCCGTCGCGCTCCCGCCGGTGGTGCTACCGCCGCCCCCGCTGCCCTCGGCCTCGCGCGGCGCGCTCCCGTGGTACGCCGCGGCGCTCGCGAGCTCCGCCGCTTCCGGCCTGAGCTACGCCACCTCGCAGCGGCACGCCAACACCTTCGCCCAGCTCGACCTGACCCGCGATGAGGTGCTGGCTTCCTACGACAAAGCGAACCACTGGGCCTACGCGGCGCAGGCCACCGGCGCGCTCGCGGTCGGCTTCGCGGGCACCGGCGTCGTGCTCCACGTCAGCGAGCTCACGCGCCGACGCCGAGACGCCGAGTCGCGTTAGCGCCCGTCGCGCGTAGCGCGCGGCGCTCCTCCCCTGCCCATGACCGTGCCCCTGCCCGTGCCCGTGCCCGTTCAGGGCGCTGGCAGGGCTGGGCCGATTGCCGCCAGCCGCTCCGCTTGCCGGGCGACCCAGAGCTTGCGGACGTTGTGGCAGGTGCAGACGAGGGCCCACTCTCCCCTCGCTCTGTCCCACGGGTTCCGGATCCGTGAGTGACATCGCGTGGAGGGCTAGGAGCCAGGAGGGACGCGCACTTGTGTGCGCGACCGACGCAGCGACGACGCCATCCGCGTGATGGCGCCATGGATCCACCCGTGGGTCCAACGCAACGCCGAACACGTCCAACCGCTCGAAGTCGAACCGCAGCCGCTCCTTGCCCATGTCGGCCTCCGCAGGGAGGCTATCCGCGCCACCGTGCGCGGGATCCACCTCCCCGCTGGGATTTCCGCCCGGAGGCGAACGGGCAGGGGCAGGGGCAGGGGCAGAGGCACCGCTCGCTCCGCGAGCTGGGAGGAGCCTGCGGGCGTGCGCGCTTTGCGCGCTACGCCCGACAGGCTCCTAGCGCCCAGCCCCCGGCAGCACAAACAGCGCCCCCGTCCCCGGCGTGGCGCTGTCGGCTCCTAAGCCTGGCACCAGCAGCAGCAGCTCTGCCGCGTCATCGCCGGTCTGGTCCGGCAGCGTGATGGCGTCCCAGCCGCCCGTCCCCCACGACGCGGCCCGCTCTCCCAGCGCGGTCGCGGTGATGAGGCTGAGGCCCGACGCGCTCTCCACGCCGCCGGTCGTGCCCTGGCCGCCGTGCAGCACCCAGCCGCGCCCGTTTGGAGCGGCGTCGGCCGCGTCGCGCCAGGTCGGCGCGAGGATGAGGGCCTCGCCCGCGTCGTCCATGTTGAGGTGGCCCGCCGCGATGAGGCGCTCGCCAAAGCCGGCGGCGCCGTCGTAGCGGTCCTCGGTCGCCCACAGCACGTGGGCTGCGTCGGCTGGCGAGGAGGCGTGCAGCGCGTCAGCGAAGCGGTAGACCGCGCCAGGCCCCACGCCATTGTGACGCGCGGCGCTCACCAACAGCTCGGCGACGCCATCTCCGTCCATGTCGTCCGCGATGGCGAGCGAGCGGCCGAGCGCGTCGGCGGGGTCGCTGGCGACGATGAGCGCGTCGGCGCTCGCCGCGGTGACCGTGCCACGATCGAGCGGACCCGCGAACAGGTAGACGCCGCCTGGGCCGCCGAGGGGGTCGCGCGCTCCGATCGCGAGGTCGTCCACGCCGTCGCCGTTGAGGTCGCCGATCGCCAGGGAATACGGCACGAGGCCACGCACCAAGGTCGCAGCGGCGGTCTCGCCAAATCGGTCGCCGGTGATGGCGGGCGGCACGAGCCACACGCCCTCGGGAGAAGCGACGGCGAAAGCCAGCGCGTCGTCGGCGAGCACGCGGCCTACCGCGAAGGTCTCACCGACGCGCGCGGCGCTGCCCGAGCGACCCCGCAGCGTGAGCACCGCGTCATCGGCCGCGAAGGGCCCCGGCCCCACGAAGAGGCGCAGCGCGCCGTCGCCCGCACCCTCACCGGGGGCGCCCACCAAGAGCCCGCTGCGGCCATCGCCGACCACGTTCGGCACCACCGCGAGCGCCGCGCCAAGCTCGCTGCCAGGCGCGCCGCCGCTCACCAGCTCCGCCGCGAGCCCCAGGCCGTCGAGCGGCAGCGCGAGCCGCCACACCACGCCCTCGCCGCCAGCGGCGCCCGCCGCGCGCGTGGAGGAGACGAGGACCTCGTCGAGCCCGTCGCCGTCCACGTCTCCGCGCGCCAAGCGGTCGAGGCCGACGTCGGGCTGGTCGGGCGTCCAGACCGCGAGCTGCTCAGCGAGCTCCACCGCCGGAACCAAGCAAATCGGCGGGAGCTCGTCGCAGTTCGAGTCCACGCCATCGCCGCAGAGATCCGGCGCGAGCGGCGAGGACGTGTCCGCGGCGTCGTCGCAGTCCAGGCTGTTCGCCACCCAGCCCGAAGCCCAGCAGCGCGTCTCTGCGCGCGCGAGGTCGCCAAAGCCGTCGCCGTCGGTGTCCGGAAACCACAGCGCCTGGCCGGTGGCGTCGGGGTCGTCATCGCCGACGACGCCGTCGCAGTCGCGATCGACGCGCCCGCAGAGCTCGGGAGCGCCAGGAAAGATGGTGCGCTCGTGATCGTCACAGTCGTCGGCGGTGCGCGAGTACCCGGAGAGCGCGACGGCGCACGACGTGAGCGTTGGGGTGGGGGCTCCGAAGCTGTCACCGTCCTGATCCCAGAAGAAGGTGCGCGCGCCTTGAATCGACGGGTCGGCGGCGTCGACGAGGCCGTCACAGTCGTTGTCTTTGGCGTCGCAGATCTCCACCGCGATGGAGGACACGTCGGGATCGTGATCATCGCAGTCTAACGCACGCGTTGTCCAACCCGGACCTGCAGCGCAGCGCACCTCCGCCGCCGAGCCAATGGGGCCATCACCGTCGCGGTCGTGGTCCGGGTAGACGATCACGCCGTCGGTGACCGTGGGGTCCGACGCGTCCACGAAGAGGTCACAGTCGTCGTCATAGCCGTTACAAGCTTCATCTTGACCTGGCGAGATCGCGGCGTTGGTGTCATCACAGTCGCCTGAGTTCTCGACGTAGCCGTCGGGCTTGGAGCACGCGTAGCGCGGGTGCCCCAGGTCGCCGTAGCCGTCGCCGTCCTCATCCGCGAACCATGTCGGACCAAACTGAGTTTCAACGTTCTGGTCATCACAGTCGGTGCCCAGCTGTACGCCGTCGCCGTCGTGGTCCAAACGCGCGCGCAGATCGTCCCCGGAGAGCGCCGCGCACCCCACCGTCAGCGCCACCAGCCCCCCCGCGAACACGCACCGCATCAAGCCTCCCGTCACGAGCATAGCGCATTTCATTCTACGCCTTGCGAGGCCGTGACGCGCCCGTGGTACCCTCCGCGACATCAGCATCTCGTGGAGGGCTTATGCGTTCGAAGTCTGGCCTCGCGCTCGTGTTCCAGCTTGCGCTCATCGCCGCGTCAGGGTGTCGGGGGGGTGAAACGGACACGTCCACCTGCGCCTCCGAGGACGCCTATGCGGGCAACGTCAACCGCCTCAACGCTGCTGTCATCACCCTGGACAGCTTGGTCGACGGACAGACGACCGTGGACGGCTACCGCTGCCCCTACTCCGAGGACTGGTACGCCCTCGACCTGTTCGCGGGGCAGACCATCGAGGTGGACCTTAGCTTTGTCCAAGCCGATGGCGACCTGCAGCTCGACCTCATCGACGCCAGCGGCGGTACCATCGACTCCTCGACGTCCATCACGAGCCACGAGTACGCGCGCATCACCCTGACCACCGATCAGCGCGTCTTCGTTCGCGTGTACGGCGCCAGCGCGTTGTCCGAGGGCGCTTACTCCATGTTCGTCCGCGTCATCGGGTCGCCCTGCCAGCGCGACGCCTTCGAGCCCAACGACACCGGCTCCTCGCCTTGGTCGCTCGCCGCCGGCGAATACCAGGGTATGACCCTCTGCTACGGCGAGGACGACTGGTACGTCATCCCCGTCATCGACGGCCAGGTCGTCAACCTCGACTTCGTGTACGACAACAGCGCCGTCGACGTGCAAGCGGTGCTCTTCCGCCAAGACTCCACCGGCAGCCGCCAGTGGCTCGCCGCCTCGCAGCCCACCGACACCGGCGCGCAGCTCGTCACCCGCGTCACCGGCGCGGGCCCGTTCCTAGCACAGGTCGTGCGCGGCGCGGACACCTCGAACGCCACCTATGACATGTCCGTCACCATCACCGGCGACGCCTGTGACCCCGATCCCTTCGAGCCGAACGATGGCTACTACGGCGCCACCGAAGCCAACGGCGACACCACGTTCAGCGGCGGAACGGTCTGCGCGGGCGACCAAGACTGGTTCCACGTCAGCCTGGAGAACGGCGAGGTGCTGGCGGCAAACCTCTACTTCAGCCAGTTCGATGGCGACCTCGGCCTGTGGATTTACGAGCTGCTCCCGGACGGCACCATCACCTACCGCGCGGGCTCCAACAGCACAGACGACGACGAGACCATCTTGTACCGCACCCAGTGGGACGGCGAGTTCTTGGTCTACGTCGCGCCCACCCGCGGCGCGACCTCCGGCCAGTACGACCTCGACCTCAAGGTGCTCGGCACCCCCTGTGTGCAGGACGGCTGGGAGCCGAACGACATCTGGATGGACGCCGCGCCGCTCGTGCCCGGCTCCTACGCGGACATGACGCTCTGCGTCGGCGACGACGACTGGTACAAGTTCTCCGCCCAGAACGGCCAGCTCATCAGCTCCAGCATTCGCTTTGACGCCGTAAACAACACCGACCTCGCGCTGAACCTGTACCGCATCAACGCGGACGGGACGCTCACGCACCGCACCGGCTCGGACACCACGACCCCCCACGAGAGCATCGCGTACCGCCCCTTCGAGGACGGCGACTTCGCCCTGCGCGTGAACCGCAGCCGCGGCACGGAGCTCTCCACCTACTCCATGGACTTCGCCCTCACGGGCGAGGCCTGCGTCCACGACGCCTTCGAGCCCAACGACGCCTACCCCGAGGCCACCCCCATCGGAGACGGCGTTCACGCCGGCCAGACCCTCTGCGTCGGCGACGCGGACTGGTTCTCGGTGCAAGCGAGCAACGGGCAGATGATCAACCTCGATCTCGCCTTCACCCACGCCGACAATGACCTCGGCATCGCCATCTACAAGAAGAACGCCGACGGCACGCTCTCCCACCGCGCCAGCTCCGACACGCTCACCGACCGCGAGCTGATCCGCTACCAGCCCTACGACTCGGGGACCTTCCTCGTCTACGTGTACCGAAGCCGTGGTACGCAGGTCGCGAACTACGACCTCACCGTCGACGTCGCGGGCACGCCCTGTGTGGTCGACACTTACGAGCCGAACGACCAGACTTGGCAGGCGAAGACCGTCACGCCGGGCACCTACAACAACCTCACGCTCTGCGCGAGCGACACCGACTGGTACCAGACCAACCTCGTAAACGGTCAGTCGCTCTACGGGAAGCTCAGCTTCACGCACCTCGACAACGACCTCGGCCTGCGCGTCTACAAGAAGAACGATGACGGCACGCTGGCGTACCGCGCGGGCTCGGACACGCTCACCAACAACGAGCTCGTGAACTACCAGCCCTACGACGACGGCACCTTCTTGATGAACGTGTACCGAAGCCGCGGAACGGCCCTCGCCAACTACAGCTTCGAGTTCAACGTCTCGGGGAGCGCGTGCGTGCCCGACGGCGGTGGGCTGGAGCCCAACAACCACTGGAGCCAGGCCAAGCCCCTCGCCGAAGGCAACCACGCCGGGCTGACCCTGTGCGTCGCCGACGACGACTGGTTCTCCATCCCGGCGCAGAACGGCCAGATCATCGACGCGAAGCTCGCGTTCACGCACGCCGACAACGACCTCGGCATGCAGATCTACGAGCAGAACATCGACGGCACGGTCACCTACCGCTCGGGCGTCGACAGCCTCACCGACAACGAGTGGCTGCAGTACACGCCCTTCCAGGACGGCACGTTCTTAGTGCACGTCTACCGCTCGCGCGGCACGACCACCGCGCTCTACGACCTGGACCTCAACGTGCTCGGCACCAGCTGCACTCAGGACAACGCGGACCCGAGCTTGGGCCCCGTGTGGGAGCCGAACGACCACTGGCTGCAGGCCTCGGACTTCCGCGCGAACGTGAACACGGGCGCGCCCGTCGACTTCTCGCTCTGCGTCGGCGACATCGACTACTTCACCGTCGGCACCTTCAACGCTGGCGACGCGCTCAAGCTCACCGCGACCTTCTCGCACGCGCAGAATGACGTGGACCTGTACTTGTTCCGCTTGAACTCTGACGGCTCGGTCATCAACGTCGCGAGCGCGGCGTCCATCAGCGACAACGAGTACATCTCCTACCTGGTCCCGGCGGATCAAGCTGGCTTCCCGCTCATCGCGCGCGCCAACGTGGCCCGCGGCACCTCCGTCGCCCAGTACGCCCTGCAGGTCGACTACACGGCGGCCCCATGAAGACGCCATCACGCACCACTCGATCGTTTTTGAATCTGGTCTCCGGGAGGCTCTCCATGAACCCCGCTCGCCCCGCAAAGCTCACGCGCATCGTCACGCTCCTCGCGCTCGCCGCATGCCGCGGCCCCGAAACCCCGCTCGCGGACGTGCCTGCGGTCTGCGACCTCGAGGACGCCCTCGCCGGCAACTCGTCGCGCGCGACAGCGGCCACGCTCCCCACCGACTTTACGGTCGATGGCACCGACACCTTCGAGGGCTACCTGTGCTCCGGCGACGAGGACTGGGTCGCGCTCGATATGTTCGCGGGCCAGATGCTCGAGATCGGACTGTCGCTCCAGAACTCCACCGGCAACCTGGAGATCGACCTGCTGTCCGCCGAGGGCGCGCTCTTGGCGCAGTCGACCTCCACGACGAACCACGAAGCGCTCTCCTACGTCTTCACGTCGGACCAGCGCGTCTACCTCCGCGTGTATGGCAGCACCAACCAGACGGCGGGCGGCTACACGGTCGACCTCGCTTGGGCGGGCGGCCCCTGCGCGCGCGACGCGCTGGAGCCCAACGACGCGGGCACCAACCCCTACCCGCTGGAGCCCGGCGCTTATCCCGGGCTCACCGTGTGCTATGGCGAGGACGACTGGTACGAGATCCCAGTGGTCGACGGCCAGGTCGTCTCGATGGACCTCGCCTTCGACGCCGAGAGCTCCGACCTCCGCGCGCGGCTGTGGCGCCGCGACTCCACCGGCGCGCTCGCTTGGGTCGGCGGCTCCGGCACCACGCCCACGGGCGCGGGGCTCGTCGCCCGTGTCAGCGGGCCTGGACCGTACCTAGCGCAGGTCATTCGAGGCCCGGACACCACCAACGCGGCGTACGACCTCACGCTCGGCATCGCCGGCGCGGCCTGCGAGCCGGATCCCTTCGAGCCGAACGACACCTACTTCGGCGCCACGCCCATCAGCGGCAGCACCCTGTTTGAAGGCGGCACCGTCTGCCTCGGCGACCAGGACTGGTACAAGGTTCACCTGAACAACGGCGAGCTGCTGAGCCTCGACCTGCTGTTCAGCCAGGCCAACGGCGACCTGGCGCTCTACGTCTACGAGCTCCTCGCTGACGGCACGCTCTCGCTGCGCGCGTCCGCGAACAGCGTGACCGACGACGAGAGCATCTTGTACCGCCCCAACTACACTGGCGACTACTTGGTGTACGTCTTCCCGACCCGCGGCGCAGCGCTCGGTCAGTACGACCTCGACGTGCAGGTGCTCGGCTCCTCGTGCGTCGTCGACGGGTACGAGCCCAACAACTCGCCGCTTGACGCGTCCCCAATCGCTGACGGCGCCTACTCGGACATGACCCTCTGCGTGGGCGACGACGACTGGTACAGCTTCTCAGCGATGAACGGGCAGCTCATCGACGCGGGCATTCAGTTCAGCGGAACCGGCAACGACCTCGCGCTCAACCTGTACCGCCTCAACCCAGACGGGACCCTCTCACACCGCACCGGCTCTGACACGCTCACGCCGAACGAGTCCTTCGTCTACCAGCCCTTCGAGGACGGCGACTTCTTGCTGCGGGTCTCGCGCAGCCGCGGCACGACCCTCGCCACCTACTCGATGGACTTCGCGGTCGTAGGCGAGGCGTGCATCCCCGACGCGTACGAGCCCAACAACGCAGCGCCCGAGGCCAAGTCCATCGCGAACGGCGTGTACCCCGGCCAGACCCTCTGCGTCGGTGACGCCGACTGGTACAAGGTCGAAGCCAAGAACGGCCAGATGATTCACGTGAACATCGGCTTCACTCACGCGAACAACGATCTCGGCTTGGCGCTGTACAAGCTCAACGACGACGGCTCGCTCTCCAGCCGCGCGGGCAGCAACGGCCTCTCCGACGGCGAGGAGCTCTACTACCGCCCCTACGACGAGGGCACCTTCGTCGTGTACGTCTACAGCACGCGCGGCACCACCCGCGGCTTGTACGACCTCGACATCAGCGTGAACGGCCAGCCCTGCGTCGCAGACAGCTTCGAGCCGAACAACGCGTCCTTCGAAGCGGCCCCCATGACGCCAGGCACCTACGACCAGACGCTCTGCGTCGGCGACGCGGACTGGTACGCGGTGGACGTGCAGAACGGCCAGATGCTCTACGCCAAGGCGTCGAACATCACCCCTGGCCAAGACGTCGGCCTCGCGGTCTACAAGCAAGAGGCCGACGGCACCGTGCGCGGGCGCACCAGCACCGATCTGGTCGGCGACGTGGACGAGACGCTGTACTACCAGCCCTACGACAGCGGCACCTTCTTGCTCTACGCGTACAACACCCGCGGCACCGCCGTCTCGTCCTACAAGCTGGACATGGACGTGCGCGGCAGCGCTTGCAGCGCCGACGTCTACGAGCCCAACGACACGTGGAACCAAGCGGCGCCGCTCGTCGATGGCGCCTACCCCGACCTGCACCTCTGCGTCGGCGATGGCGACTGGTACTCGATGGAGGTCGGAAACGGGCAGCTCCTGGACATTCAGCTCGCGTTCACGCACGCGCAGAACGACCTCGGCATGACGCTCTACGTAGAGAACCCCTACGGCGCGGGGCTCATGGCCCTCGTCGGCGCCGACAGCCTCACCGACAACGAGTGGATTCAGTACACGCCGTACCGCGCGGGCACCTACTACCTGTACGTTCACCGCAGCCGCGGCACCACGACCGCGACCTACGAGCTCGACATCAAGACGCTCTACAGCGCGTGCACACCCGACACCTTCGAGCCCAACGATCACTGGCTCCAAGCGATCGACTTCACCCCGCAGCTCAACACCGGGGTGCCCGTGTCCCTGACCCTGTGCACGGCGGACATCGACTACTTTGACTTGGGCATGGCCAACGCAGGCCAGACCGTCGACGTGCAGGCGCAGTTCACCCACGCCAACAACCACAACGTCGACCTCTACCTGTACCGCCTCAATGACGACGGCACGCTCACGACCCTACGCAGCGCGGCGTCGGTGACCGATAACGAGCGCACAACCTACACGATCCCGAGCACCTGGCCAGCGACGCACGTCATCGCGCGCACCAACGTGGCCGGCGGCACCGTGACAGCGAGCTACCAGCTACAGGCTGACATCACCCCGTAGCGTGCGCGCGACGACGGCCGCGAGCAGGTCGTCGGTGGACGCCAGCCCGCCGACGCCCACGTCGCCGCACGCGAGGCGCTTGGCGACCGGCTCCACAAAGTGAAAGCGCCCCGTCTCCTCCAGCCAGCGGCGGTTGCGCTGCACGATGGGGTGGTCCCACATCTGCGTGTTCATGGCGGGCGCGAGCAGCTGTGGCGCGCTGGCCGGCAGCGCCAGCCAGGTGGTGGTGAGCGCGTTGTCGGCGACGCCGCAGGCGAGCTTGCCCAGCGTGGACGCCGTGAGCGGCGCGATGAGCGCGATGTCCGCCCACTTTGCCCAGCTCACATGATCGATGCTGCCGACGCCGTCGGCGCTAGGGCCCGTGTGGAAGGTGTCGACCATCACGGCGTGCATGGACAGCGCCTCGAAGGTGAGCGGCGCGATGAAGCGCGTGGCCGCGTCCGTCATCACGACGCGCACGTCATAGCCCGCCTTCACCGCCGCCGACGTGAGGTCGGCGGCGCGATAGGCGGCGATGCCCCCGGTGACCCCCAGGAGCAAGCGCGGCGGCCGCTTAGATGCAGGCATCGTTGGCGGCGCCGGGCGTGCCCTTCTCCGCGTCGGCCGGGTTGCCCGTGGTCAGCGCGGAGGTGGCGAGGCACCAGTTGGCGAGGTTGTCGTTGTCCGTCGCCGTCATGAGCGTGGGGTTGAGGCCCCAGCTGGCGCCCGGCGTAGCGGCCATGGCCGTGAGGTCGACCGCGTCGATGACGGTGCCGTCGGCCTTCTCCAGCGACATGGGCTTGCCCGCGCCGTTGGTGAGCGCGAAGGAGAAGGTGGTGTCCGGCACGAGCGAGGTGCACGGCAGCGGGTTCTTGGCGCCGAACAGCGCGTAGCCCTGCGGCGCGACGAGGATGCGCGAGCTCACGGTCTTGAGCGAGGTGCCGTAGCGAACGATGAGGCCCTCGATGTCGATGGTCTTGTTGCTCGCGTTGTAGACCTCGAACCACTCGTCGCTGCTGTCGGTGCAGCTGCCGTTCGGATCCGCCATGATCTCGGAGAGCACGAGGTCGCCCGCGGCCACGCCCGTGATGGGCGTGATGACGCTGGTCCACCCTTGCAGATCCGCGGCGTCGCGCGGCTCGATCTTCCAAGCGCCGTAGCTGTAGTCCAGCACGCCCTGAATCGCCGTGAAGGTGTCGCCGGTGTAGACGGGGCCGTACAAGAACAGGCGATCGTCGACGCGAATCGTGGCGCCGCTGCCGTCGTCCACGGAGAACTCGCCGAAGCCGAGGTGTCCGTCCGCGACGGTGAGCGCGCCCTGAACGCGCACGAGCGCGCCCTCCCAGGGCTCCGCGCTGATGTCTGCGCCGAGCGAAGCCACGGAGAGCTGCTCTGGAGCAGGCTCAGCGACGTCCGAGCCCGCCGCGGCGATGGCGCCGAGCGCGAGGGTGCCGTCGTTCACGACGATCTCCGTGATGCTGTTGCCCCAGTCGTGTGCCGAGCCGTCGTACTCCTGCACGAAGCCGGAGAGGTTCACGAGCTGGCCGCGGTGGAAGGCCTCGGCGCCCGTGGCCGTGTAGGCCCACACGCCGCTCCACTGGCCGCCGCCTGCCTCTTGCACGTAGACGCCGTAGCCCGTGCCGTCCGCGAGCTTGGCGATGCCAGTGACGACGACGCCCTCCAGGACCGCGGTCTCGCCCGGAGCGACGACGCCCTGCTGCACGTCGTAGATGGTGTCCGGCGGCGGCAGCGTGGCGGTGTCGGTGCCGGGGTCGGTGTCCGTCGCCGTGTCCGAGCCGGGGTCGGTGTCCGTCGCCGTGTCCGATCCGGGATCGGTGTCCGTCGCCGTATCGGTGCCAGGATCCGTGGTGCCCGTGCCGGGGTCGAGGCCGGTGTCGGGCGCTTCGAAGGCGCGGTAGCAGCCCGTGGACGTGGCGAGCAGAGCAGCGAGTGTGAGCATAGAGCGCAAGATTCCTCCCGAGTAGCGCCCGACATAACGCGACAGGTTATCGACGCACCTATGAGCAACTCCCTCGTCATGACCTTCATCGGACCGGACCGCCCAGGCTTGGTCCGCGCCCTCGCAGCCATCGTCGCCGACCACGGCGCCTCCTGGGCGGAGAGCCGCTTGGTGTGCCTCGCCGAGCGCTTCGCCGGCGTCGTTCACATCACCGCCCCCGCCGCCAAGACCGACGCCCTGCGCGCCGCGCTTCAAGCCGAAGCCGCGCGCCTCGGCCTGCAGGTCTTCGTGGAGGCCGGCACCGACGCCGCCGACGTGGAGACCGTGTCCTTCGGCTTGGAGCTCACGGGCGCCGACCACGAGGGCATCGTGCGCGACGTCACCACCGTGCTCGCAAACCACGGGATCAACGTGGAAGAGGCCGCCACCGAGGTCGACAGCGCCCCCATGTCCGGCGAGCTGATCTTTCAGTGCGTCATGGCGCTCTCCGGCCCGGCCACCGTCGACTTCGACGCGCTGGAGGCGGAGCTCGAGGCCCTCGCCGACGACCTGCAGGTCGAGCTGAGCCTCGACCGTTGAGGCTGGCGCTCGCTCTCAGCGTCATCGCGCTGCTCAGCGCATGCGGTGCCTCCCCCGACGGCGACGGCTGGTACAACCTCCGCCAGGGGAGCCTGCGCCTAAGCGCGGGCGAGCTCGGCGACGGGTGCCGCCTCATCGGCGGCGAATACCCGGACTTCCAGCTCGACCCTCGCGGTGTGGTGCGCCCCGACGCCGCCATCGAGCAGTGCGACGCGCTCGTGGAGCTCCAGGGCTTGACGATCGTCTTGTCCTCGTCCGACGGCAACCTGCACCCCGCGTACCAAGACGTCGCGCTGCAGCCGCTGCTCGTCACGCCCACCTCGATGTATATGAGCCTGCGCGGCGTCACCACGCCCGGCAGCTTCCGCCTGCCCATCGTCTACATGGACGGCACCGTCGAGCGCGAGGCGCATCTGAGCGTGAAGGCCATCGACCCGCGTTAGGTTGAAGCGACGCGGGCGCTCGCGCGTCTGAACCGCCGGCCACGACGGAGGCTCCATGCTCTCGCTCCTCACCCTCTGCTCCCTCGCCTTCGCCCAAACGGCGCCTGCTGCCGCCGACGCGCCGCCAGCGCCGGTGCCCGTGCACGCGTGGACCACGACCACCTACCAGCGCCCGATCGCCAACGCGCAGGTGCTCATGGGGCGCAACGGTGACCCCTTCGTGCAGATCCGCTCGGGCGGCGAGCTCGGCGCGCGCCACGTCCACCGCCCCTCCCCTGGCGCTCAGCCGAACGTCGTCGCGACCACCAGGATCAACGCCGCGATCCTCTACGGCTTGCCCTACCAGTCGATGGGCGTGGACGCCGCGATCGGCGCCTTCGTCGGCCCGCGCCTCGGCAAGGCCGTCACGCTACAGCACGGCCCCGACGTCAGCTTCGACTTCTACGGCACCTCCGCCTCGCCCGACTACTTCTTGCCGCCCGGCGCCATCGTGGAGCTGCGCAACGCCATCGAGTGGCAGCCCATCGAGCAGCTCGGCTTCGTCGCCGAGGCGGACCCAGGCTGGGCGCTGACTGTGAACCGCCAGCCCGTCGAGCGCTACCTCGGCCTGTTCGACGAGGTGAAGCTCCTCGCCGCAGCCAGCCTCAAGGTCGGGCCGAGCACCTTCGTCGTCGGCTACCAGGTGGTGTACGACACCTGGGGACCGCGCCCGGGGTTGATCCTTAGCTTGAGGTGATGGGGGCGTGGGCTCGCCGAACGGAGTGGGTTTGGGAGCACGTTGGCTGGCGCGTGCGCGTGGAACGGTCGAGAGAACGCGGGCTGCAGGGCCGCCTGCACCGCAGAGGACGTGATTGCGACCGCCGCGTTGGGGGTGTACACCTACGGCACGACCAGCTCAAGCCAGCCGTTACTGTGGTTCTCAAGGCGCACGGTCATAGCGCCGGTCGCGTCCTCGTCGAAGTTGGACAGGAGGGTCTGCCCGTCGTCGAGGAAGGCCAGCGGCGATGTTGGATCAACGGCGACGACCTGCTCCTCCGAGCGAAAGCCCCCCCACGGGAACGCGGTGGTGTCGGCGTCGACGGTGAGCTGGAGGAAGCCGTCGACGGTGAGCGCGTCGACAGCCAAGCGCCCGCGCTCGACAAAGTGCAGGTCGAGCGCGCACGTGTTGCCGGACGCCAGGATTCTTGGGAGCAAGCTCTCAGCGGCGCCGGGCTCGGCGTCGGCCGCGACAGCGGCGGCAGGCACCTGGCTCACGTCCTCGACGAGCGTGAAGTCCAGCGACGTGGCGAGGGTCTGCCCGACGAGCGCGGTCGCCGAGCTCCCGGTCACCTCCGCGAGCCCAGACCGAGGCGAGACGCGCTGCACCCACGCGTCGACCGTGCCGAACGGCGTCTCGTCCATTCGACCCACCGGACCGGCCTCCGCCGGAGGGGTGTCGCAAATTAGTCCCGACTCATCGAAACCCGTAGTGCACGCGCCGAGCGGGGCGAGCGCGAGGAGGAGGAAGAGGTTACGTGTGGTCATGGTGTGCTCCTAGAACTGTGCTTCTACCCAGGCTTTGAGCGCTAACCCCTTGACGCAGCCAACATATCTATTGACACCACAATAGAGCGGACAATGCAATACGCCGACAACATATGGGTTGCACTGATTCAGGTTATTGCTGCCATTTGCACAATAGTAGAAGCCAGAACCCGATTCAGATAGCGTCAAACTTCGCGCGAAGCACGTCGTCGTCAGCCGCTACGGCAATCCAGCGCATGCCGTGCTCATCTACGCGTATTGAGCCGACCACCTGCTCGCGCACCGTGAGTCGCGCCCGATCGCGCGTGTCGTTCGCAACAAGTTCGCCCGGAACACCTGCCGCTGGCGCCCGCTCAAACGACTGTTGCCCATCATATCGCCAGCGCACACCATCTTCCAGACGGTCAGCCGTAATCACAAGCGCGGGCAACGGCATTGAGTACTGTCCCGTTAGGCCCGGAGGGCTAGCGTATGCGGGGTGCCCGACGCCCAAACACGCCAACACGCACCCATGACCACTCCATCATGAATGGCTTGTTCGCGCACAGTCCAACCATAAATGACACGAACCCGCAAGCACAGGCCTCATGATCCCCCACAAGTCCACGCTGAGCCTGTTGCAGAGCGCCTCTCGTGCGATGAGCTTGCGTAGCACCGCGCAGCGGGTGATCGGCCCTCTGACAGAGGGGACCACGCACGGCGCGATCGATGCCACCGAAGACTTCGGCCGCGTCTCGCTGGGCGACGCACGCCTCGACAAACGACTTGTCTCCGTCGTCGGCGACTCCTGGCCAATGGCAAGGTCAAGTGGTCGGGCGTCCTCGACGCTCATTCCGAACCGAGAACGAGCGGATCGTTCATCGTGGGTAGCGAGGCGGCAGAGGACAGGGTGTCGCCGAGCCCGCAAGGGACGAGCCGAACGGATTCGGTTCGGTATCGCACATAGCCAGCGCGTGCGTGAAGGAAGGTCGCGCAAAGGCGCAAAGGCGCAAAGGCGCAAAGGCGCTCTGGCATCGCTCGGCCGCGAGTCGGCGTTCTCGCGACAGGTTTCGCCCTTTGCGTCTTAGCGTCTTTGCGTGAGACCATTCCCGCGAGGCGGCGTGGCGCGGTGTACGCCCCCCCTCCCGCCAGTCGCAATCACGCCCTCCGCGCCCCGCCCACACCATTCAGCGTCGGCGCCCTACTTCGCAACCAACGTCGCCCGCCCGGTCGCGACCGCGGTCCCCAAGAACTGCGCGATCTGCGCGGCGGCGGCCTCGTCCTCCATGGCGACGAAGTGGCCGTTGTGGCCGGGCGCGGGCTCGTGAACGCGCACGACGCCGGTGGCCCCGTTGGCGAGGTTGGCGCGCACGGGCTCGGAGGCGGCGGTGATTTGGTCGATCGGCGCGGCGATCAAGCACCTTGGAGCCATCACCGGCGTGCTTCAAGGCGATGGCTACCGTGGCTATCCCGGCTACGCGAAGAAGAACGGGCTCGCGCTGGCGGGCTGCATGGCGCATCTTCGGCGCAAGCTGCTGGTCGCGCTCAAAGCGAAGGCCCCCCGAGCGGCGCTGCCCGTCGCCCTCATTCAGGGGATGTACGCGTCGAAAAGCCCGGCGAGCTGACCGACGAAGAGCGGACGCGCCGCCGTTAGCACGCCAGAAGCCGGTGAGGAGACTCGCCGGCTTCTTTGTGGGCGAACGTGTTGGCGCCGTGCCAACGGGCGTGCAACGAGCGGGGACTCGGGGCGTGCAACGCAACACTACACCACGATGCGTGAGCAAGAGGCCTGGGAGCTGCGCGCCCAAGCTGACTGAGTCCGTGGTGTCCATGCTGACTCATCACACATCACACGTGCGCTGGGCTCTCGCGGCTGGGTACGGGCTGGTGGTTACAGAGCAACGTGATCAGGCCGGCGTCGAGCCGCCCGGCCTGACGGTGATTAGTGGAAATAACCGATCAGGTGCGGTAGGCTCCGCACGAGGCTCAAAGTGACGACGAAGACGCCCTTCCCCAGACTAACGAATCCGCCAATCAACGAGGTGATCTGCGGGTTCGTCTTCGAGCCGCTCCCGAACTTCGACGTTCTCGACATCGGGGTCTACTGGGAGAGCCGGCGTGAGGACTATCCTCGGAAGGAGCTACACCCAGCTCTCTTCGACGGGGGCGGGTTCGTGCTCAATGGCGCACCAGCGCTCCGGGCATGGATGGTGGCCGAGGCCGACGACCTGCTCCTCCAGATCCAGTCGGACCGGTTCTTCGTCAACTGGCGAGCCCGCGACCGGGAGTATCCACGCTTTAGCGACCGGGATAAAAAGCGTGGGCTCATGTCCACCGCTATCGAAGAGCTTGACCGCTTCACGATGTTCGCGAAAGCGCGCTGTGGCATCGAGGGACTGAAGCTCCAGAGGATGGAGCTTGCAAAGATTGACATCCTCAAGAAGGGCGTTCACTACCAGGATGTCTCAGATCTCGGACACCTCATGAAGGTCGCACGGGTGTTCGAGGATATCCAGGCAACTGACCCGTCTCAGCTTCAGCTTCGCTTTGCGGAGAGCAGCAAAGAGGAGGAGACCCTGTTGAACATCGCCGTGGGTGACGTAGGTGTGCGCATCGAGGCACGCCAAATCGTTCGCACAAGTAGCCAGCCTGTCCCCGACGCTCTAAAGGCGGCAAACTCTCGGCTCAACGAGGTCTTCTTCGGGCTCTTCTCGCAGGACCAACTACATCGATTCGAGTGGGAGGAGGGCACATGATCAACGTACAGCAAACGTTGGCCTCGGCTTTTGGACGAGTGGCGATGCTCACCACCCTCATCACTGGCGGGCACTCACTATGGTCTGGTGATGCCGTCGGATCGGTGATTGCGGCCTCCGGAGTTGAACTGACGGCCTCGACAGGGTCCACGGCCGCATTCAGCTCCGACGAACCCTGGAGCGGACCTGAAGAGCTGGAGACTGCTCGCCAAGAGCTTCGAATCGCTCAAAGTGCACTCCAACTTCTGGACCCCAGCGACGTGGCCAGCGAGGACTACCTCATCGCCCTGGGCAGGGTTCTCGACTGGGCGGAGCGAGTAGACATATCCCGACACGCAGGTGTCCTGGCACAGAACCTCGCTGCCGCCAGGAGTGTCCTCGCGGATGAGACAACGAGCTACGGCACATGGAGCCGCCTCGCAGGAACGAGTGATATTAAGTCCCCTGTTCCGGTCCCGGAGCGCTTCGTCCGGAGCATTGAAGTCGACCCAGTGGAGGTGTACGACTTTGGCAGCAGGATGAAGGTCCGGGAACTGATGGCATAAGATGCCGATCCTGGTCACGAAGGATGATGGTCACCCCTTGGACCAAGGAGACCTCCTCAGCGGAATCGACCTCTTCCGCACCGAGGCGGACGGTCGCCCTGGAAAGGTCTCTGGGTACCTTCTTGTCTTGTCTCGCCCATGTTCCGCAACCAACAAGAAGACGGTGTTGGTGTGCCAGGTCGTAACCTTCCCGGTCCAACTCCCGAAGGACCTGGTGGAGAGTGGGAAGTCGGTCGCTGAGTTCGCGAAGATGCTGTGCGAGATTCGAGATGCCGACGGCTCCGACGCCATGTACCTCGGAGAGCTTCCTGGCTCTGACGATGGAGCCAGGTACGCTGCACGCCTCGACTTCGTCGGCACCGTCGCGGTCCCTGGCGAACCGTCAGCCCGCGGAGAATGGGTCGCCGCTCACCGCAAGGCCGCGTTGGACGAAGCGTTCCGAAGGGACCTTCATACCCGGTTCTTCCTTGCCATTGCGAAGCAGGGGTTCGACGACGACCAGTGGTTCTCCGACCGCGACCTTGACCTCCTCATCAACTACGGCGAAACCCGCTTGGCTGAGGCCAAGGCTGCAGTTAGTGCCGCCAGTTTTGAGATGGGAAAGGCAAAGGCGGCTGGAACTTATGAGTCCCAGAAGAAGAGGCTGGCGAACCCAGAGAAGGCCCAAGAGACTGCTGACAAGGCGAAAGTAGACCTTCAGCGGTTCGTGGCGGAACGGGCACGCAGGCAGCCACCCGCACAACCCGACCCGCACAACCCGCCAGAGTAAAGGAAGGACCGAAACACCTTCAACATCGGTTCAACGTGTGAGTCGCGGACGTAGCCGCGATTCACACCTCGCTATGAGCTGACAGCGAGCTCCCGCTCGCAGCAGCCCAACCTCGGGAACGATGGCAGGGCGGCGCTAGCGGCCTCGGTGAGGTTGAGGTTGAGGTGCGCGAGTCTCCCCCTCCCGAAAGGACCACCGCCGCGCGTCATCTGCCAACAGCGTAACCACCAGCCGGTCCCCAGCCGCCGCGCGCTCCTGTGCTCGCTAAGCAACCACCTTAACTAAGGAGGTGCACGATGCCGATGGCGATGCCCGCGCGACACAGTTCAACCTGGCCGAAGGCTGCGGCCCTGCAGGTGCTCGCGGCGCTTGACGACAGCGGCCTCAGTCCCCGGCGAGCCCGACGTGTGTAGGCGCTCACCCCGCCTACTCCTCACCCCCCTAGCGCTCACGTCTGCTGCGGCAGCGCTCACTTTCGCGCCGCATCCGCGCGAGCGCCGCGCTATGTGGCGCGCCGCCTCGTCACGGGCGCGTGACGCCATTTCTCCGACCGCTCTCCTCTCGCCACTACGCTTCGCAATCCGCCCCATGTCAAGGCGATACGCCCGCGATGCCCGCCTGGGTGCGCCATCCCACCTAACCGAGGTGGCTGCTCATCCACTTCGGTGCGCCCCCGATCACGACCGGCATCACCCGTCGTGAACCGACCCGACCGCTGGCGCCTTCCCCTTTGCGTCTTAGCGTCTTTGCGTGAGACCATTCCCGCGAGGCCGCGTGGCGCGGTGTACGCCGCCCCCTCCCGCCAGTCGCAATCACGCCCTCCGCGCCCCGCCCACACCATTCAGCGTCGGCGCCCTACTTCGCAACCAGCGTCGCCCGCCCAGTCGCGACCGCGGTCCCCAAGAACTGCGCGATCTGCGCGGCGGCGGCCTCGTCCTCCATGGCGACGAAGTGGCCGTTGTGGCCGGGCGCGGGCTCGTGAACGCGCACGACGCCGGTGGCCCCGTTGG
>Ga0210044_10001737_pt1 | contig 33320 bp, 24 predicted proteins | sample CryGey13umfilter_2_FD_183959 | JGI IMG/M metagenome (GOLD analysis project Ga0210044, IMG submission 183959) | Groundwater microbial communities from aquifer in Utah, USA - Crystal Geyser 4/9/14 3 um filter (SPAdes) (version 2) | ecosystem: Environmental > Aquatic > Deep subsurface >...
CATCCATGTCGAAGCCATGCCTTGGGCTATGGGCAAGTCGTCGATGACGACGGTCTACATGAGCTTCCTGGCGACCTGGGCCCGGCGCCTGTCGTGGACCGAGACTGCGCGCGTCTTCGCCAGCACCAGGGACAACGTCCGCCGGGCCGTCGAATGGGTCGTCGAACTTACTCGGCAGCGATCGAGTTACGTCTCTCGAGGTGCCCAGCGGGTGTCGCCGGCGTCTACGTGAGCTATGGAAACAAGAGCCGCCCTAGGTCGCTGAACATCTGGTGCAGCACCTCGCCTTTGCGGGAGCCAGGCGAGGAAGCGAAGCCGTGAAAGTAGGCGATGTTGGGTTCATTCATAGGGTTTGCGGATGCCTCTGTGTCCAGTCTCGTGAGGGGGCAGCCGATGATCTGTCGAAACGGGCCCTCCCGTCGATCGGAGTTGGTTCTTGCTCACACACAGTCCGACTCCCGATGGCATGCAGTTCGGCTATCGATGGCATGCAGTCGACGACTTCATCGCATGAAGTCGAGGACATCATCGCATCCAGTTGGTGACATCATCGCATCCAGTTGGTGACTTCATCGCATCCAGTTGGTGACATCATCGCATCCAGTTGGTGACTTCATCGCATCCAGTTGGTGACTTCATCGCATGCAGTCATGGTATCGAAGGCATGCAGTCACGGTATCGAAGGCATGCAGTCACGGTATCGAAGGCATGCAGTCACGGTATCGAAGGCATGCAGTCACGGTATCGATGGCATGCAGTCACGGTATCGATGGCATGCAGTCGGTGACTTGATGGGATGAAGTCGAGGACATCATCGCATGCAGTCGACGACTTTATCGCCTGCAGTCGAGGACATCATCGCCTGCAGTCGACGACTTTATCGCCTGCTGTCGAGGTCTTGATGGCAGGCAGCCTACGGCTGCACGACAGCTCAGGAACTGCACCAACTCACGTTGAGCACCCCTCCCACCGCAGCCGCGGTCCGCTCGAGCTGCTCCAGAGTCTTTTGGCGAGCGGCCTCCAGCGATTGGGGCCCTGGCGCAATGGAGAAGGCCGCGGCCAAGCCCATCGCTTCGAGGCTCTTGGTCTCGACGCTCGACTCGAGCTCACCACACAGGGCGAACACTGGAACGCCAGCGGCCTTTGCGCGCGAGAGCACGACGTCGATGAGCTTGCCCTGTGAGGTCTGCGCGTCGATGCGGCCTTCCCCGGTAATGACGAGGTCGATGTCCTGCAGGTGTGCATCGAAGCCGACGGCGTCGAGCACCCAGTGGGCGCCGTCGACCAGCTCGGCGCCGAGCAAGGCCAGACCGAAGCCCAAACCACCGGCGGCGCCCGTGCCTGCGCGGCCACGGCTGGGCGCCAGCGGGTCCTCCGCCCGGTCGGCCAGCCGGCGTAGCCCCTCTTCTAGGAGGTCGCTCTGAGCGGGGTCTGCGCCCTTCTGTGCCATGAACATCCGGGCTCCGTGGGCGCCGAGCAGCGGGCTCCTCACGTCGCACAGCGCCCGCAACTCGACCCCCTCGAGGAGCCGCCGAGGCGCCGCCAAATCGACGCGGTGCAGGGCGGCGAGCCCGCCGCCGCCCGGCGCGATGGGTCGCCCCTGGGCGTCGAGGAGCTCTGCGCCGAGGGCTTGTAACATTCCCACCCCACCGTCGACGCTGGAGCTGCCGCCGAGGCCAATCCAGAGCTCTTGCGCGCCGCGCTCGACGGCCTCTTTCATCAGCTCCCCCACGCCGACGCTGCTGGCGCGCATCACGTCGTTGGCAGCCTGCCAGCCGCAGACCTGCGCGCTCTCGATGAGCGCGAGCGTGCCGTCGCAGGCCCAGCGCGCCTCCCGACACTCGCCGTCTTGGGGGTGGACCTCCGAGGTCCGCACGGGCAGACCCAGGGCTGCGGCGAGGACGTCCAGGGTGCCCTCGCCGCCGTCTGCCAGGGGTAGGCAGCACACCACCGCGTCGGGCAGGGTGCTCCCAAGCCCCAAGGCGATGGCCTGGTTGACCTGCGATGCAGAGGCGGAGCCCTTGAAGGCGTCACAGGCGACGAGGATGCGCAGGGCTGCTCTTGGGTTCGCTTTCATGTAGGGTGTTCCTTCCTCTGTGCAGGACTGGATAATGATCGAAAGCGTCACCTTGAACCAGCAGTACTTCCGCGTGCCGACCTTGCGGTCGGACGCACGGGGCCTTGTGCTCGGCGAGCGGGGTCTGCTGCGGTTCTCGATTCTGCCCCAAGTGGTCTCGTTTTTTCAGGCCTTGACCCAAGAGCAGAGCCTCGACCACATTTCTTCCAGCTTGCGGTTGGTCAAAATCCAGAGCCGCCAGCGGGGACCCGAGTTCCTGGTCGACCTCCCGGCGTACGGTTCCTATCTGTTGGACAGCGCGGCCGGCATCGCGCGGTTGTTGCGCGGCGAGGCCTTCACGGGCTCGTGGCCGCATTTCGTGCCCTATCGCGATCGCCAGAGCCCCTTCGGCTACGACGCCAGCGCGCTCGGCGTGTGGACGGACGGGCCGATCTTCTACGGCAAGCGGGGCGATCTGAACGCCAACCTGACTGGAGAGCTGAGCTTCGAGTCGCTCTTGCTCGACCTCTCGCTCGAGCGGCGAAAGCCCCCCGCCAGCCAGCATTGCCTGCTGAAGGTGCCAATAGGGCTGCGTGGACCGGTGCAGAGCTACTTGATGCGACGGCACATCAAGGCGTCCGTGGCGCGGGTCTATCGGGAGGCGAAGGGGCGCTTCGATCGCGAGGAGCTCGTCACCCTCTTCGATGTCCCCGAGCTCCCCGAGCGCCTCTACAGCTTGCTCGAGGACATGCCGGGGATGGAGGTCTACCACCAGCAGGCCAAAGGCGTTTATGTCGAGCGCGGCTGGGGGCATCCCTTTGCCGTCGAGAACTGCCGCCGATTTTTCTCCGACACACACTGGACCTTTTTCTGCGGCAGCGGCGACCGGGTCGACCGGATCGAGGCGGATGGCGTGCAGTTCGTAAGCACGGACAGCCTGAAGGCGCAGCGCTTTCGGGCTTCTGTGGCGCCACTCATCGAGCAGACCCAACAGCTCAGCGGCGCCCCGGACCAGGTCTTCAAGGGACACGCCGTGCACGATGCGCTGGAGTATCGAGTCTCGATTGTGCGGGTCCCCGAGGCAGTGGCGCACAATGTGGTGGGTATGTTCCTGATGGAGCCCAAGGAGCTGCTGTGGCTCAAGCGCGTGGTCTTCAACATGCCGCGCACGGCGCTGGCGGACTATCAAGCGGCCTACACCGACCAAGGCGTGCTGCTCTACAACCCGAAGGGCATCGAGTGGGTGCCTTTCGGGGTGCCGCTCTACACGGTCTTCCCGAACGTCTTTATGCCCCTGGGTTCGCGGTTCGCGCCGCCCATCGAGGAGGCGCATTTGGCCGAGCTCGTCGGCGCGCCGCCCAACAGCCTGGTCGTGTTTCCGGCCGGCATCGAGCATCCGGTCTGCATCCCCAAGGCGTTCTTGAGGCCGGTGGCCAAGTCACTGTTGGCCGACATCGACCTGAGCCTGGCCCAAGATCTGAGTCCAGCCACAACGCCGGGAGCCGAGCGAGGGATCGAGCTGAAGAGCCAACCGGTCGGTCGCCTCGCCCTGTGGAGTCAGAATCTCTTCAAGCCGACGCTCACCCGGCCCATGAAAGCGTTGCCCAACAAAGACCAAGAGACGTGAGGTTTCTGTGGAATCGTGTCGAACCCTCATCGCTGGCGCGGGAGTCACCGGCCTTGCCTTCGCCAACTTCATCGACAGCAACGACCTGATCGTCCTCGAACGCGACACCGAGATCGGGGGCTACTGCAAGACCGTCAAGCAGGACGGGTTTGTCTGGGACTACTCCGGGCACTTCTTCCACTTCCGCCACAAAGACATCGAGCAAATGCTCGTCTCGCGGATGCCCCCCGGCGAAGTCCAAACCATCGCGCGGCGCTCCAAGATCTACCTGGGCGAGAGCCTGATCGATTTCCCTTTTCAGAAGAACATCCACCAGTTGCCGAAGGAAGACTTCATCGACTGCCTCTACCACCTCTTCTTCAAAGACGAGGCGCGCAGCGGGCAGGTCGAGAGCTTTGAGGACATGGTCTACGCCCGCTTCGGCAAGGGCATCACCGACCGCTTCTTGAAGCCCTACAACGAAAAACTCTACGCCTGCGCTCTGAACGCCCTGGACGCCGAGGCCATGGGACGGTTCTTCCCCTATGCGGACCTCGAAGACATCGTCCGCAACATGAAGCAGGCCGACAACAGCTCCTACAACGCCACCTTCACCTATCCGCGTGGCGGCGCCTTCGAGTACGTCAAGGCGCTGGCGGCGGGGACCCCGGCTGGCTCCATCTGCACCGACGAGGCCTTGCTCTCCATCGACTTGGAGGCGAGGGTCGCGACGACCTCGAAGCGTCAGATTCGCTACGAACACCTCGTCTCGACGCTGCCCTTCGACGCGCTGCTGAGGGCCTGCGGCCTGCCGGTCGACCCAGGTGTGTTCCACTCGAACAAGGTGCTGGTCTACAACTTGGGCTTCGACCGCAAGGGCTGGCGCGACGTCCACTGGGCCTACTTCCCCGAGAAGCGCTACGTCTTCTACCGGGTGGGTTTTTACGACAACATCTTCGCCAGCGACCGCATGAGCCTCTACATCGAGCTCGGCGCCCCCACGGGCGCCGAGCTCGACGTAGAGCAGAACCTCGTCCGCACCCTCGAAGACCTGAAGACGGCCGGGATTGTCGACGAGCACCAGCTGGTCAGCTCCCACACCGTCACCATGAACCCGGCCTATGTGCACATCACGCAGTCGAGCGCCCGCGAGGTGACCCGACTGAGGCGCCTGCTGGGTTCTCGTGGGGTCTATAGTGCGGGCCGTTATGGCGGCTGGACCTACTGCTCCATCGAGGACAACATCCTCGAGGCGCGCGAGCTGGCCGAGGTTCTCAAACCGATTCGGGCCTAGCGCAGCGCCGCGAAGTGGTCTCAATCGGCCGCCCCAACCCCCTCCCTCGAAACGGGAGAGGGGGAGTCCAGCTGGAGTTGCTGGCTCTAGTGGTTACAAGAGTTCCTCTGCTCCGACCTCTTTGAGGCGCCCGACGATCTCCCGAACCCGCTGTACGTTGTCGCGTTTGCAGACCAAGAGGGCGTCGGGGGTGTCGACAATGACGATGTCGTCGAGGCCGAGGGTCACGATGAGTTTCTTGGCGTCGCCGGTCTGAACCGCAACAGTCGAGCGCGAATCGTGGTGGAGCACTCGTCCCACGGAGAGATTGCCGGCGGCATCGGCGGGTAGGCTCTCGTGCAGCGCGCCCCAATGGCCCACATCGCTCCAGCCGAACGAGGCCGGCACGACGACGACGGACTCGGCGCCTTCCATGATGCCGTAATCGACGCTGATCGAGGGGAGCTTGGGGTAGAGAGTGGCCAGCGCGGCGTCCCAACCGTCGGTGCCCCAGGCCTCGACGAGGGCGGTCACGCCGCGGCCGAGCTCGGGCATCTGGCGGTCGAGCTCGCGCAAGAGGGTGGAGGTGCGCGCCACGAAGACGCCGCCGTTCCAAAGGTAGTTGCCCGCATCGAGGTAGGTCTGAGCGGTCTGGGCGTCGGGCTTCTCGACGAAGCGCTCGACAGGGCGCGCGTCGAGCGGCGCTGCGCCGTCGACCTCTTGATAGCGGATGTAGCCATAACCGGTCTCCGGCCGCGAGGGTCGGATGCCCAGCGTCACGATGGAGCCGCTCTCCGCTGCGCGGTAGGCCGCGCTCAAGCAGCGCGCCCAGCCGTCGAGGTCGGTGATGATGTGGTCGGCGGGAAACACGCCAAAGACCGTGTCTCCGTGAATCTTCTGCAAGAGCGCAGCGGCGAGCCCAACGCACGGAGCGGTGTTGCGGCCTACGGGCTCCGACAGGATGCGGTCTTTGGAGACGTTCGGGCAGGCGCGAGCGATGTTGTCGGCGAGGTGAGCGCCGGTGATGATCCACTGCTCCGAAGGGGCAATGACGGGCGCTAGGCCACGCACCGTGCGCGCGATCAACGTTTCGCCCCAGAGATCGAGAAGCTGTTTGGGGTGATTGTAGCGACTCGCTGGCCAGAACCGAGTGCCGGCGCCGCCGGCCATGATCACCGCGTGGATCGTCATCGCGCTTCTCCTCGAAGGGGGTTTGACGCCCATCTCCTACTCGAAGGCTTGCGGATTGGCGAGCGGGCGGGGTCGCGGTCTGACGTGTGTGGGCGCGCAAGCATGCCCACACACGTCTGCCCAACTGCCGAAACGCTCCATCGTTCGAGATTACTGGACGGGCGCCTCGACCGGAGCCTCGACGGGCGCCTCGACCGGAGCCTCGACGGGCGCCTCGACCGGGACTTCTTTCTTCGCGGCCTCGGCTGCGGCCGCCTTGGCTTCCGCGTCCTTGGCGCGCTGCTCGGCAGCGGCAGCCTTGGCCTCGGCGTCAGCGGCCTTCTTCTCGGCGTCCTTGACCTGCTCGTCGACGGGCGCGGCCACGGGCTCCGGCGGAGGCGTGCGCTCGACGAGGGTGTACTGGAAGGACAGGAGCAGCGCGTTCTGGACCTGCAGCTCGTCGAGGAGCTGCGGATCCTGCAGGAGCTTGACCTGGTAGTTGAGCGCCATCCAGTCGAAGACACTGGTGGTCAAAGTGCCGTAGGCGCCGTAGCGAGTCAGGTCGACCGCGCTGCGGTTTTCCGGGTCGTTGTTGAGGAAAGGCATCATGACAGAGCCACCGAGCTCGTAGCCGATGCGGTTCTTCATGAACTTGCCCTGCGCACCGAGGAAGAGCTCGGCGCCGCCTTGGTAGACGTCGTCTAGGCCGAGGATCTCGATCTCCGTGGTGTCCTTGTTGTCGGAGGTGACGTAGACACCATTGGCGAGGGTCTCACGGGCCCCGACGCCGAGACGGACGGACAGCGAAAACACCTCACTCTGAATGGGCTCGATGAACGCGCCGATGGACTGATTCATGGTCAGCGGAGAGAACGCCTCGGCGAGCTTGAGCCTGCGGGTGTTGGCGATGGTCTCGAGCTTCCCGTCATGGTGCGTGATGCTGTAGGTTTGCGGCTCGGACTGGACGTCCTCGGTGGGGAGCAGCGAGGTGCTGAACTCGAGGCGAGCGAACGGGCCCGCCCAATCGAAGAGGAAGAAGTTGTAGAGGTCCTCGAGCTTCACCGAGTCACTGTTCTTGACCATCTCGTCGATGACGGGCGTGCGCGCCCACGACTCACTGATGGTGAGCGTGTTGCGGAACTCGTGGCGGTAGTAGATGAAGTCGAGGCCGCCGACGACGCTGGCGCCGAAGAGCATGGAGAAGCCGTCCACTTGTCCGACGACGCTCGAGTTCTGGGCGAGGTGGACGTTGGCGCTGACCGCAAGGGTGCCGTCGAGGCCTTTGCCGAGTTCCTCTTGGCGTTGTTTGATCTCATCGGCGGGGACGTAGTTCGTGACCTTCTCGTCGATCTCTTGCGCGGACGCCACGCTGGCGAGAAGACTCAGCCCGAGGGCGACGAAGAGGACAAGGGGACGGGTGCGGCGATTCAGGTTCTTGTTCAATCTCAATTCCTCCATTTGGTGCCGAACGAGGAACTTCAGGAGCTGCTACGATTTCTGGCTGAGGTGGACGTCCATCTGAGGGTACGGGATGCTGATTTTGGCGCCGTCGAGCGCACGCCTGAGGTGGACGTCCATCTGAGGGTACGGGATGCTGATTTTGGCGCCGTCGAGCGCACGCTTGACGGCTCCTACTGCAGACTCCAAGACCGTGAAGTAGTCGGGCGTCTGGCACCAGACGAGAACTGTCCAGTTCACGGCTGAGTCCCCGAGGCTGACTAGGACGACCTGAGGAGCGGGCTCGGCGTTCATCTTTGCGATCTGCTTGACGGCTCCCTCGAGCGCCGCACGCGTCGCGTCGAGCTCGGCGTCGTAGCTACAGCCGACGTTGACGTCCACCCGTCGGGTAGGGTGGTGCGTGACGTTCTCGAGGGTCGCGCCGAAGATCACGCTGTTGGGGACGATGATGCGACGGTTGTCAGGGGTGTCGAGGTGAGTCGTGAAGAGGCTGAGTTCGTCGACTTTGCCAGAGTTCCCGCCGACCGAGATCACGTCACCCACGCGGAATGGGCGGAAGATCAGGAGCATGATGCCCGCGGCGACGTTGGACAGGCTGCCCTGGAAGCCCAAACCGATGGCTAAACCCGCGGCACCGATGAGGGCGGCGAACGAGGTGGTCTCGATGCCAAAGACCCCAAGACAAGCCAGCAGCGCCATGATGATTATCAGCCAGCGCGCCACGTTGCTCAGGAACCGGCTCAAGGTCGCGTCGAAAGAGGCTTTCTTGAGCCCCTTCTCGATCATCCCGCCGACACGCCCGGCTAGGTACCAAGCCACACCGAAGAGAGCAATCACGCCGACGATGCGAATCGCGTACGTCGTCACGAGCGGCCAGATATTGTCCATATTCATGAAAGTGCTCCTGTGGGAGGTCAGAACGGACACGCCCACGCAGCAGCGAAACCCCCCAAGTACCGCGCGTGACCGCCAAAATTCCGACCGTTACGAGAACCTCAAACAAAGGGATCGGGGGCCCCCTCGTCAAGCCCAACTCTTCCTACTTCTTGGAGAGGGTGATGTCGTTGGACAACAAGCGTGTCCCATCCAGGATGTCTGCACCTGAGTCGTCGCCGAAGAGGTGACGCTGAATGAACGCCATCGAGAAGGCGTTGATCGTCCGATACGCCTCCTCGAGGTCGACGAAGCCCACTCCGCAGCCGTCGTTCTCGCCGATGGCGGGAGCCAGCGCGCAGGCATTGGAGAAGGTGAAGTGGCCGGCGGTGGCAAAGTCGACCCGCAGATCTCCAGGCCCATCGAGCGCGGCCCAGGTGGGATCTCCCTCGGTGGCGTTCGGGGTGGTTGCATCCCTTGCCCCCGTGAAGAGCAGGACCGGCACGTCGATGGCGGCGGCCCCCGCGCTGCCGAAGGCCATCGTCCCCCCAGGGGCTTGCGGGATAATCAAGTCGATGCGTGGGTCGAGGAACCCAGCTCGGAAAATGTCTTGCGAAGCCGCCAAGCTCTGACAGACAAAGGCTGGCCAAAGGTTGTTCGCGCACTCGGCGAGGAAGGTGTCGACTGGGTAGTTTGCGCCCGCGGCGGCCAGCGAGGTGTAGCCTCCAAAGCTGTGCCCACTCATCGCGATCGTGTCGCCGACGAGCCCATGCAGCAGGTGCTCGGCCGGAAGTGCCTCGATGGCGTCAAGAACCGCGCTGGCGTCCTGGGGTCGCAAGAACATGGTCTCGGGCGGGACGCCACCACCGAGGTCATTGAAAGTGTTGCCCGTATGATCCGGAGCGGCGACCACGAAGCCATGACTCGCGAAGTACTCGGTCATGAAATAGCTCTGTTCCGCGAAGCCGTTGGAGCCGTGCGAGAACAAGAGCAGCGGGAACGGGCCTTCCGGGGCCGGGATCGGCTCGTGCCAGACCTTGGGGCGGGCCAACAGGTTAAGATAACTGATCGAGAAGCCGTGCGCCGCTCGCGTGGGGTACCAGAAGGCCAAGCGCAGCTCGCGCGAGCCGGTCACCCCTTCGGGTTGGTACGTGAGCGACGTCTCGTAGTAGCCCACGTTGTAGGGGCCCTTTGGGTTGAAGTCCCAGGGCTTGTCGGGCAATGGGATGAGCTCGACCTCGGGTGGCTGGTCCGCGACTAGGTCTTCGAGCTGGGTCTCGTCGGTCTCGGCGGCGACGTCGGGCTCGCTCAGGTCGGCCGTGAGCCCCTCCGTCGTGTCAACGTCGTCGCTCGTTAGGTCCGTTGGAGTCGTCTTGCCCCCGCTGTCGTCACAGCCCCAAGGAGCGGACACGGATAGGAGGAAGAGGAGAGCGACGAGTCGGAGGGAGCTGAGGTTCATTGCGGGCTCTTTGTCTTTGGGAGTGCCGAGCGGCCATCGCCGACCTTCATAGCCATAAGTCAACGCTGAGTCCATGAGTGCGCGCAATGCCCTCAATGCCTCTGCTTTCCTCGGGCGGAGACCGGACGGAAAACGGGCGAAGGCGAGCCTGCTCGCCTTCGCCCGTTTTCGAATTCGGTTGTTCTCCAGAGTCTCGCTTACTCGCAAGCCCCCGAGAGGAGCTCTTCGAACGGGTGGCTGGCGACGATGTCGCTAGGTGGCGCCTGCAGGAGGCACATGCCAGCGGCGACCTCGACGGTCGTCTGCTTGCTGCTCAGCTTGAGATTCCCAGAAAGAACCTCGACGCCGCCTTCACGAATGGCGACGGCGGGAGCGGTCCCGTCGAGGAGAACTCCGAAGAGCTCGTCCAACATCCAAGGCTCCATGTCGGTGACTTGGTCGGCGATGTTCTTCATGGTCAGTGCCACGGCGAGGTCGACCAGCGGAGAGACCTCCAATTTCACGCCCCCCGTGCTGTCGCCGAGGGAGGTCAGCACTGCGCCGAGTCGGCGCTGGGCGTTTGGGTTGAGGTCGACAGTCACCAGCGGCAGGTCGTTGATAGAGAAAGTCGACGTGCTGTCGCCGAGACCGAGGTTCTCGAAGATGAGCTGATCGGCGGTGCCGTCAAAGACCGTGCGGCCACTGACTCCACCGATATGCAGGGCGTAGGTTCCGACGATGGAAGGGCTGCTTGAGACCGGCTCGCAGATCGGCTCGGTGCCGTCGATTGGTATGGTGCAGGTCATCTCGCTGCTCGACTCCATCAACGAGGCCGGGATGGAGAGGTCGATGGCGCCAGCGTCGAGCTCGAGGCTGATTTGCTTGTTCACACCGTCGAAGCGCGCCGAGAAGGCGGGTGACTTGGGAGCGAGGTCAAGAGCGATCAGCTCCCCGTCGACCTGGAAACGAACCGACACCGCTGAGAGGACGGAGAAAGAAGCGGTGAAATCCTTGTCGCCGTTCTTGACGAGCTCGGCCCGCAGACGTCCCTGCATGACCTCTGGGAGCTCGACGTCGGTCTGTCCCTGTGCGGTCATGACCGTATTGATGGTCGCCTTCAGGGCGGCCAGGTCGAGCTCCAGGGCGAGCTTCCCGCGATAGATCTCGAGACGCAGCGGAGCGTGGCGGGCTTCACCGACGAGCAGCTCGATGTCGAGGTTGCCAGCGGCCATGGAGGTGACGCGGAGACGAATGACCATGTCGGCGTAGGACGCGGCACAATCGGCATCGAGGCTGCTCTCGATGAGCTCTTCGCCCGTTGGCGAGGTGGTGATGGTGTCCGACATGCAGAACGCGTCGGCTGGGAGCTTGAAGGTGACGGAGGTCGAGGTCTTCTCTTCGACGAAGTCGGGGCTGAAGACCGAGTCCATGATGGCGCGAACGAGGTCGGTGGCGGCCTGGCGCTGATCGAAGTTCATGGGCTCTGGTGCTGGCGGGTCGACGGGAGGGAGCGTTGGGTCGACGGGGTCGGGGCTTGCACCGGTCATGGCGCTCGCCATCAGCACCGAGAAATCGTTGGCGAGCACTGAGTTGTCCATGAAGACCAACGCATCGGCCATGCCGACGATGTGGGTGTTCAGGTTCGACTCGAGGTCGATGGTGATTTCCTGCTGGGTGACGGCGATCGGTTGTGGTTCGGCGTCGTCGCAAGCTCCGACTGTGAGTGCTGAGCACATTGCAGTGGCGGCGAACAGAAGGGTTCGAAGTCTTCGCATGGAGTCTCCTGAGGTGATGGCTTGCCGGAACAAGGTCTACGAGTCTATCTCGGTGGTCTATTTCGGAGTGAACGCCGGCGAACGTAGCAATACCCGAGCCAACTGCAGGGGCCCTGAACTGCGCAAGGAAAGCCCCGGGCCTCCGAGCGTCAGTTCGTCTACCCCACGCTCCGCGGACTGGACTCTGGAGTCAAGACAGTGACATTTCTGTCATGAAGTGCCCGTTCGGTGATACATTTCACTTCTTACTAGGCTGCGGCTCAGCGTGTCGACTCGTTCAGCGTTGAGGTCGTCGCTCCACCGAGACGAAGAGGATCCCGCCGATGGCTCTGATGCCGCGACCGTCACCCTATTCAGCACGTGCTCTGGCTGTCGTGTGTTCACTATGGGTAGTGAACTGTGGTTCTCTGGGTTGGGCACAAGAAACGCCGACACCGCTCGAAGCCCTGTTCGCCAGCGCGGACGAGGAGCTCGCTTCGTCGCAACTGGGGGAGGCCTTCACCAACTACGACGCGGCCTTGGCGCTGGCTGTAGCCGACGGGCTGCGCCTGGCTCAAGGCCGGGCTTTGATGGGGATGGGGGCCGCAGCGGCAGCGAACGACGTCGCCAGCGCCGAAGGGTACTTCAACCGCGCCCTCGAGCTTTTTCAAGCGGACAAAGAGTACGCCTGGGCTGGAGTAGCCATGTACCAACTGGGGACGTTGGAGGGAGCGCGGGGTCGTGAGGCCAAGGCTGCCGAACTCTACAGCGGAGCACTGCAGCACTTCGACCGCACCAAATCCGACACCCCCGGTATCGCAAAGTGGCAGGCTGCCGCCATGGTCGCGCTCGGCAAGAGCCTGCTGGGCAACGACCCGGAGCTCGCCGCCACTCGCTTCGACAAGGCCGCAGCGCTCTACAACAAACAAGGGGAGACCCTCTTGGAGGCCGACGCGTACTACCAGAAAGGACGCGCCGAGTGGGAACGCAATCGACTCGACCGCGCCTCCAAAGCCCTCGAGACCGCCTTGCAAAAGTACCGCGAGGGAGACGACCAAAAGTGGGAAGCCGCCACCCAGACTGCGTTGGGTCAGCTCCGCATCGCTCAAGGTCAGTTCGACGACGCACGGAGTCGCTTCAACCGTGCCGTGCGCCAATACGAGCGCCTCGAAAACGTCGAGCCGTTCGAGCTCCTCGCCCGCTACGGCCTCGCCGAGGCTCAGCGCGAGCTGTTGCATTTCGACAAAGCCATCGACGAGTACACTTCAGCCTTCACACTCGCAGAGAAGCTAGAATCCCCGGAATGGAAGGTGGTCTTGACGGTTGGGCTCGGACGAGCGCTGACCTATTCCGGCGACCAGGACGCTGGCAAGCTCAAGCTCGACGAGGCGCTGCAATTGCTCGGCGAGGAAGGGAACTCGAAACAACGGGCTCTGTGTAACTTGGTCTTGGGGGACATCTACCTCGCCCAAAACGATGGCACCTCGGCCCGAGCCAACTTCGAGTCCGCCCAATCCATCGCCGCTGCGCTCGAGGATCCGACCGTTCTCTTGTTAGCTGATGTGGGGCTGGGGGAGGTTCTCATGGTCGACAAGGAGTTTGACCAGGCCAAGGTGAAGCTGGAGGCCGTGCTCGAACGCGTCGACAAGGACGACCTCAGCGTCCGAGCCCGAGCCAGTCTCGCCTTGGCGCGAATCGCCCAGGAGCAGAACGACAGCCGCGCAGCCCACAGCTACTACGACGACGCCATCAAGCTCTACAAGACCCCGGACAGCCGCCTCGCTCGAGGACGGGCCTTGGTCGCCAACGCCCAACTCTATGCCAAGGAGCAGGATGAACGGCACGCCCGCAACGATTTGACCGACGCCATTGAGATTTTCGTCGAGGTCAATGCGCAGCGCGAGCAGGCGGAGGCGAGGGCCTTACTTGGCTCGAACCTGGCCAACTCCAAGAAGGCGCAGCCGGCCATCACCGAGTATGCAAAGGCCTCCGATCTCTTCGCGACTTTGCAGATGCCGACGGAAGCAGGCCGTGCGAGACTGGCGGTGGCAAAACTCTTCCTCGCCGATGGTGACGTCGAAGACACCATCACCTCTTTGCTGCTCGCCGTCGAACAGTTCGATGCTGCCGCAGGGGAGCTCCCGCAAAACTCGGAGGCGCTGCTGCTGCTCGGGCAGCTGCAGTTCGAGCAGGGCCAGAAGGTCGACGCGAGGACGACACTGGAACGGGCCTACGAACTGGCCAAGAAACTCTCTCTGAATCGGGAGCAGGCGAACGCCTTGCTCTTCATGGGTGAACTGCACGAGGAGGCCGGTGAAGTCAGCGATGCGCTCAAGGCATTCGAGGAGGCTGGCACCCTTCTCGTCGACTTGAACGACGACGACGGACTGGGAAGAGCCCGGTTTGGCATGGGCAGAATGTACGTGGCCACCAACGATCCTCGAGCTCGTGAGGTCCTCGAGGAGGCCAAACGACTCTTCCGACAGGCAGGCTCCAGCGCAAAGTTGGTGACCGCCGTTCGGCGTGCGCTGAAGAACCTCCGATGATGCGCGCCAGCCCGCTCGTGCTTCTTCTATTTTGCTGCGCGGCCTGCTGGCAACAGCAAGGCCACCGGCCCGTCCTAGGTCCGGAAGAGACCTGGCGAGTCGCCCTCGACACCCGCGAGCGTGGCGACCTCATCGCCGCCGAAGACCTCTTCTGGAGGCTGCGCACAGAGCACGCTGCGAGCCTCTACGGCGTCCTGGCGACTCTCGAGTTGCGCTCTTGGTCTCCTGAGGCCGCACAGGACGCTCACGTCGGTGGGTTCGGCGCACGGCGGGCCGCGCCAGCCGTTCAAAGCTGCATTGCCCCATAGAGCTCGCCGCTCTTGGGGGCGGCCTCGCTCCGAGACCGCTCGGCGCCGAGGTGCGCGCGAATCCGATTGCGACCGATGCTAACTCCGCGTACGACTCACCAATCCCCCAAGAACAGTTGGAGGGATCCTGCTGCGTCGCTACTATTGAGGGCCGTTCCTTCTTCCAGGTGCAAAGTGTTTATGAATTTTGGTCCAGACAAAACCCACCTTCACATCCCCATTGGGGTGTTGGCAGCGCTGGTCGCTATGGGGTGCAATCCAACCTTCGACAGCAGCGGGAAGGACCTGTGCAGCACCGACACGGACTGCCTGTCAGGCTATCACTGTGAGCTGAATCGCTGCGTGGTCGACTCCGACTTGACTGCCACTGACGCGGAGGTGGACTCGCTGGTAGACGTGGACGCCACCGTCCCGGATGGGGCTGACAGCGACGGCCGCGAGACCCATGTCGACGAGGTCCAGGGTGAGCTCGACGGTCGAGACGTCGACCTCGGCCAGGACACCGACAATGACGGCGTCCCCGACGCAATCGACAACTGTGCCGCGCTCCCTAACCCGCTACAGGAGGACTACGACTCCAACCAAGTGGGCGATCTCTGTCAGACGGCTCAACACAGCTCACTGGTCATCACCGAGGTCATGGCAGATCCGGAATCTGGTGTGGGCCCAGCCAATGGGAACACCATCAGAGAGTGGCAGCGACAGTACGTCGAGGTCTACAACGGCGGCACGACAGATGTGGACCTTTCGGGGTTCACGCTGAGCAATTTGGCCGGCTTCAGCGTGACGATTCCGACGCACGCAGGCTCGCTCTTGCCCGCCAAGAGCTTCTTCCTGATCTCAGGCAGCCCGGTGCTCGACGCCGACAACGTGGTGCTGCGAGGCTACTCTCATGGCGACAGTGTCTTCCGTGTCGCCCAGGGGCTCAACGCCGACAACACCACGACCTTCGAAGAGCTGACGCTGAGTCACCCCCTCAAAGACGTTGGAGGCACGGGCGAGCTCGTCGCAGACACGGTGTCTTTTGTAAGACGGATGCCCAAGGGGACGGCCTGGCAGCTGTTGTGGCCAGCGGCCTCTGGCGTCCTGCCGGCCCTAGCCAACGACGAGGGGTCCCAGTGGTGTCGCTCATGGCTCGCCGCTGGACACGGACGAGATGGGGGCACGCCTGGGGGGGTCAACGGGCCGTGCTTCGAACCCGCCAAGATGCGCTGCGCAGGGGAGACCCAGGTCCTCGACCTAGACTCCATCGTCTACGGCGACCTGCGAGATGTGGATGCGGTAGCCCTCAACGCCAATGATTGTCCCGCGACGATCTCGACGTTGGCCTTCGCGAACGACTTGAACTTCAAGGTCGAGGTGCCCATCGACACGCCGGTGAGCTTGGTCTTCGAGCCAATCCCTGCCGTCGTCGGAGACCAGAACGGTTCCAACGTGAGCTTGGAGCCTTGGTACTCGATGGTCTATTGGCGCAAAGGCACCTGCCCGGCCGGTCTACCCGTTCCACCGTCCATCTGCCTCGCGCCCTCGGACGCTCCCCTGACGTCGAGTCTCCTGCTCGAAGCCAACACGACTTACTTCTTTACGGTCGACGGTCAAAAGCGAAGCACTATGGCCGCCTTCGAGGAGGGTCAATTCACACTGTCGCTGCTGCGCTTGTGAGCCCAAGTCCCTCGACGATTCTCGGCGCTGCATTTCTGTATCCTGATGGTGCACACCCGAGAGTGCCGATGGCATCGCCCAGACCCTCGCACGCAGCGGATTTTTGACCCCTGTGTTCGAGTCGTTAGAGACCCACGTGGGGCCAAAACCGCTTGACACTCTCCTGGCGGAATGATTAAAACGTCGAACCGTTTGCTCTGCAAATCAGCCGTGCGAAGTCAGAGAACAGCTAAGGGAGCGGACCTTATGGAGACGCCCGGAACGATTCTGAAGCGAGAACGAGAGCAGCAGGGCATCTCCTTGAAGGAGATCGCGTCCATCACGCGTATCCCTACGAGTGCTCTGCGCAACATCGAAGAGGATCGCTTTGACCTCTTCCCGGCCGAAGTTTTCGCCAAGGGGTTCCTTCGCAACTACGCGCGTGAGTTGTCGATTTCGACCGACGACGTCATGTTGGCGTACAACGCTTTGCGCCATCAGCAGCGCAGGCAGGACCTCATCGAAATTCCCATTCGCAGCCAGGAGATGCCTCGCAAGAGAGCTCCTGAGGCGATCCGGTCCCTGGTGCTGTCGAGTCCCAAGGCGGATCACGACAACGCCAGTGTTCCTCCCGTCGATTCCTCCCAGAAAACCTTCCGTTTTGCCTACCTGGTCGTTTTCCTGGTAGTCGCAACGAGCTTGGGGCTCTCGATCCTCTTCACAGGGACGGGAGAAGCCGAGGAGAACGGCAAGCACAAGATGCGGCCGGTGGTCGAAGGGGAAGCAGAGAAGGGCTCGCGTTGGTTGATGCCCGATCAGACTCTCACCTCGGTGCCCGCCCCGACCGAAGCTTGGAGTCGCCCAGCCTTCCCTGCGGACGACGAAGGCAAATAAGTCCCGCTCAAAAACCTCGCAGAGGCCCGTGCGTTCCTTCGAATGTCACGGGCTTCGTGCTTTCTTGTCGCTAGGTGCGCGAAGCCGCACAAGCCCTCCCTGGCTCGCCTCGGCGATGACCCCCGAGCCGGCAATTCCGACCGCAATCCTTGCCTTTTAGGACCGCGGCTCTCACCATGCGTCGGGGTCGACGGGGTCACTGCCCTTGTGATTCGTCTCTGACGCGCACGTGTTGCCGAGAAGACGACCGATTGCCGAACCGTAACGCTTCGAAATATATCGCAAATCGTCCGCTTGGAAGCGGGCATCGAAATCCAAATCGACTGCGGGTTGAGCTTCTTCTTTCGGTGGCGGGGGCGTGCTCTCGCTCGGTGTAGCAAGTCTTCCTCTCAAGCTCTCCACCAAGAATCAGGAGGAGCCCATGCCTGGCCGCTCCGACCTACTCTTCGACGCGCTCCCGCGTCTGCTGCGTCGCGGCAATAAGCCGGGAGTTCGAAAGATGATCGATGGCGCTCACGCCGCCGACATCGCAAACGTCTTCCGGAAACTGACTGAGAAGCAACGCTCGACCCTCTTCCCGTTGATCGATGACCTCGGCAAACGCTCCGAAGTCCTCTGCGAGCTTGATGTCGACATCGCCCAAGAGTTCCTGGCCACCATCGACGACAAGATGCTCGTCGCGCTGCTCACCGAGATGGGGAGCGACGACGCCGCTGACCTGATCGATGTTCTCCCCGAAGAGCGGCGAGAAAATATTCTTCACCTCTTGCACCAGGTGGGCGAGCCCGAGGTCGCCGAGCTCTACAACTACGACTCGCAAACGGCGGCTGGCATCATGACGCCAGACGTCTTCGCGTTGCCGGACTCCACCCCCGCGGGCGAGGCCATCAAGGCCCTACAGGACCACAGCGACAGCTTCGAGATGTCCTATTATCTGTATGTGACCAGCGCCGCAGGGGACTTAGTGGGCGTGTTGTCCCTGCGACAGTTGGTCTTGGGGCAGCCCGACGTCCCGATCTCCGACCTGATGGAAACTGACGTCGTTCGCGTCGATATTGGGACCGACCAAGAAGACGTGGCGCGCCTGGTCGCTCGATACAACCTTTTGGCGATCCCGGTCGTCGACCACACCAACAAGCTCGTGGGGGCGGTCACCGTCGACGACATCATCGACGTCATTCGGTTTGAGGCGACCGAAGACATGTTGAAGATGGCCGGTGTCGGCGACGAGCTGGACCACTCTTCGACGCTGAGCGCAGCAAAGGCCCGACTGCCATGGTTGCTCGCCAGCTTCGTTGGCGGCAACATCGCCGCAATCCTGATCGGATTGTTTGGGTCCTCCCTTGCCAAGGTCGTTCCCCTCGCCGCGTTCTTTCCCATCGTCTTGGGAATGGGCGGTAACGTGGGCATTCAGAGCGCCACGATCGTCACCCGTGGGATCGCCTTGGGGCGTGTCGATACCTCGCGGTTGTTGAGTGTCGTGCTGAGAGAGATGATCATCTCAGTGGTCTGTGGTTTTGTGTATGGGTCCTTATTGGGGGTGTTTGCTTGGTGGCGCTATTCGGAGTCCCCTCTCGTGGAGAGCGGAATGATGTTTGGCGCCACTGTTGGGCTCGCCGTTGCAGCCTCGATGGTGATCGCAGCGACAATGGGCGCTGCGGTCCCTATCGCCTTCGAGCGGCTGCACATCGACCCGGCGCTGGCGTCCGGACCCTTTGTGACCACATCCGTCGACGTGCTGGGAATCACGGTCTATTTCGGCATCGCCATGATGCTGCTCGGGATCTGACATGGCCCTTCGCTCGATCCGCGGACGGCTCGCGTTACGGCTTACGCTGTCGTTTCTGATCCCGACGGTCGGGGGGTTGCTCGCAGTCGGGCTCATTGCCGATCAGGTCGCCCAGAGGACTCTCGAAGCTCAACTCTCGGAGCGGCTGATCGCCATCGCCAAATCCGAGAGAGCGATGCTCGAAGGCTACTTCACCGAGCTGCTCACTCGCGTCGAAGGGACCGACGAGCGCTCGTTGACCAATTTGCAGAAGCGGATTGCTCCCATCGCAAAGGAGACGGGGGTTCGCCGGGTCTTCATTTTTCGACCCGATACGCTCACGAACATCGTCGATGCCAACAATGCTGTTCCCTATGGGCACCGCTATTACGAGCTCGAGGCGGACGCGGTGGAGCTCAGCGCCGTGCGCGATGGGGAATGTCGTCCCTCTGTGCTCTACACCGCAGAGGATGGTACGCCCTACAAATACGCCTATGCGCCCATCTTCAATCCAAACACGGGCGAGGTGATAGCGATCATCGGCGTCGAGGGTTCGGCCGATCAGGTCGAAGAGCTCGAGCAGCTGCGGCGCAACCTGCTGATTCTCGGCGCGGTCATCGTTCTCGTCCTCCTGCTCACGGCGACGTGGACCGCGCGACGCCTCCGCAAGGCGGTCTCCAATCTCGTTGCGGCCGCCAAGCGCATCGGAGCCGGCAACCTCGAGGAGGGGGTTCCACAAACGCGAACCGACGAGCTCGGTGAGCTCGAGGTCGCCGTCGACCGCATGCGAGAGGCTTTGCGAAGCCGCGAGGAAGAGCTCCAGATGATGCTCTCGGGCATCGCGCACGAGGTGCGCAATCCGCTGGGAGGGATCGAGCTCTTCGTTGGACTCCTCGACGAGGACCTCGCAGAAGTCGGCCACGCCGCAGGAGCTGGACCGCGCGGCCATGTTGCGCGTGTGACTCGTGAGCTGGAGTACCTCGCCCGCGTGGTCAACGAGTTTCTGGAATATGCTCGTAGGAGCAAGCTCAGCCCGAGCCGATTCGCGGCCGAGCCCTTCATCAAGGAGCTCGAGCAGGTCATGGCCGCGGACCTTCTCAGCGCCGAGGTCACCCTGAAGATGACCGTCCCAGAAGGTCTGGAGCTGACCGCCGACCGGGACCGTCTGCGGCGGGTTCTCCTGAACTTGATTCGAAATGCGGGGCAGGCTTCGAGTCCTGGCGCCACGGTCGAGGTCGAGGTCTTGGCGCAGGCAGACAAACGCATGGTCCGCGTCACAGACCAGGGGGCTGGGATCGCCAAGGAGAAGCTCGAAGAGGTCTTCCGACCCTTCTTCACGACCCGGGAGAAAGGCACGGGCTTGGGGCTACCGCTCGCCCGGAAAGTCATCGAAGCGCACGGCGGTGAGCTGCACATCGAAAGTGAGGTGGGCAAAGGCACACAACTCACCCTAGTGATTCCCTTCGATGCCGAGATGAAGGGGGCCGAGTCGATGACGGACATCCCAGACGGTTGGCTCGGCTAATTAGTGCCCGTCCGGAAAATACCCCATCTGCGGCGTCACCTTCCTCCCTCGCTCCTCAGCGTAACGGTGTACGCCTGCGTCGCTCGCTCGTCGGCTCCTTGCGCCTGGGGCATTCCCGAACGGGCACTCACAAGATGTCCTTCGGGAAGAGTTCAGAGTTCGGTCGCATTTTCCACCGATCTCAGCAAAACACGCAATTTCAAGATGGACTCTAACTATCGCCAAGCCGAGACTCCGACTGGCGTCAGCTGGCGGCCAGGTACTGGCCCGCCTCCAGGTGCAGCTCGGAGATCCATTGCTCGTAGCGAGGGATAGGCGTGAGCATGCGCTTGATGAAGAGCGCGTCTTCGGCGAGGTCCTTTCGGACGTGCTTCACGAGCCGCTGTAGGTGCCTGAAGCCAGGAGCAAAGTTGATGGGGCTGGGCACGTGGCGAAGGGTGTGCGTGAAGTCCGAGTAAGGCCGGTTGGCGAGCACACCAGGGCGTGCCAAGCGTTGCACCGGGATGAACATCGCGTTGCTGTTGGGGACCGGCGCGAACGGGTCGAGGGCGAAGATGAGGGCGTTTCGGCTCCCGAGCTTGCCTTTCTGCACGGACTCCCAAGCCACTCGCGACGGGACGTTGTTGATGATCCCGCCGTCGGTGAGCCTGAAGAGACCTTGCTCCTCGAACACGCGCTCGAACGATTTGACGGTGGTCGGATCTTCGTCGAAGAGATCGAAGTGCAAGAGCCCTGGGACCGAGCACGAGAAGCCTACCGCGTCGATTACCCTCATCTTCTCGGTTCCAGGGAGGTCGTTGAAAACCACCTGGGTGAGGAATTTCGGGTTGCTGGCGAGCTGTCGAACGACCTTGAAGAAGAGCCTGACTTTGCTGCGCAAATCCCAGGGCATGAAACCAGCAGAGCCAGCCCTTTTGAGCTCCTTCTCCAAGCGCGCGGCGTCCATGTCGATGCCGGTCCGCACCCCGGTCGCGACGACCTCGAGGCGGATCGGGAGCTCATCGAAGGTGGGAATGCGCTGACTCAGGATCGAGCGGATGGTCTTGGAAGCCATGGGGACGAGGTGCATGTCGAACGCCCCGGGAAAACCGAAGCGCGTCTTTCCCGCAAACGGCTTGAAGATGTCCCCCAGATCGAGCTTACGTGGTAGTGCCAACAGTGTGGCCACGCCATCGTAGTCTCTTCGCAGGGCACGCAACAAACCGACCAGCGACCCCATGGACGAGCCAACGATGAGGTCAGGGATGACTCCCATTTCGTCGAGCAGGCTGAACATTCCAAGGTGCGCCATGCCCGAACCGCCACCGCCGCCTAAGACCAGCGCCATTTTTTTGAAGCGAATCTCGCGGTCCAAGCACTCCGCGTTGAACCGGTTGACATAGCGTACGACCAGCGCCGCCCTCATGGTGTCGGTCCGCACGGCGACCAATGGGGCGAGCTTGATCAAATCTGTGGCAGAGGGTTGTGAACCCTCTGGAGCGATCTCCATCAGGTGGTTCCGCAGCCATTGGCGGTAGGCCATCAGGTCGTCCGCTAGGGAGACATCGGTCCCATCTGGGCACCGCAACCAACCGATCTTGGCGAGGTTCACCGCGTAGCGATAAAGCGCCCTGTAGGGCTTGGGAAGTAGAGTCGGGTTCTTGTTGAACGCACGAATCAGCCGTCTCTCGACGGTGATCAGATCCGAGACTCGTGCGAAGTGTAGCGAATAGATGCCCAAGTGTTCGCCAACCTATCTATCTAGAGAAGGATTCGGTCACACTTCACGGCGCCTTCGAACGGCACCGCTGCAAGGTTCACCGCCAAAGCGCGAACACTTCTACGTATAGCAAATTCTTTCAGGCGTGTCGAAAACGGAGCGGAAACGCGAAAGCCCTCCAGAACTACGGTTCTGGAGGGCTCTCGTTGTTAGGTGCGCCGTCCCAACTAGGCTAGTGTAAACCGTCATGACTCTCCATGTTTATTGACTGCAAGGAGCGCCCCCCAATCCTCAGGAATTCTTCAAAAATACCGGCATGTTGTTGATTACAGAAAAAAGAAAGTCATTGGGGGTCCGGGGGACAAAGTCCCCCGGCGGGTCAGGGCAGAGCCCTGCTTCCCTGAAAGGCCACGCTCATAAGCACGGACACATGTGAAGCGTTACACTAGGGACGCGCGCAGGTGGAGATGTTGGTGCGGCCGACTCCGTTGGGGAGTGAGACCGAGGTCGTGTTGGAGCAGGCCGTGAGCGGATTGCCGGTGATCCCGGTACAATCGCTGACCTCGTTGCACAGCGCGGTGCAGTTGTCGGTCGTCGTCGCGCACTCGCGATTGCCTGTGCCGTCGAGGAGCAGCTCGCAGGTCTCGCCAACGCTGCACTGCGTGTTCGATGCACAGCGCCAAGTGCCATTGAACTCGCATTGCTGACCAGTGCCGCAGTCCGAGTCATTGACGCAGGCCGTGGCGCTGAAGTCCAGCGAACATGGGGTGTTGTTGTACGAGAACGTGCGCAGGCAGAGCCCTGTCTCACAGACCGTGCCGTTTTGATTCGGACATGGGGTCCCCACGCCGCCAGCCCCGACGAAGGTCTCACAGACTTGGTCGATGGTGTTGTCGCGGTAGTTGCTGTTGATGGTGCAGATGTTCCCCACGGTTCCGCCAGCGCAATCGGTGTTGTCCGCACAGCTGCGATTGCAGAGACCAACGTTGGTGGGCCCCGGGCTGAACCGGTAAGACGTACAGATCTCGCCGGCGCCACAGTCCGCAAGCTCGGTCACCTTGTCGCACCCGACGCTGCACTCTTGTGACGCGAACAGGCAGATGTTGTCGAAGCAATCGGCGCCGACGGTGCAGTGATCACCGATGGGAGCCTTGCCGGTGTTGGGGAACGTGCAGTGCAGCTCCAACGTCGAGGCCGAGACCATTGAGCCACAGACACGCACGCCGTCGGTGCAGTCGCTCGACGAGGTGCAGATTTGGTCCGGCAGCATCTCACACAGTTCGAAGGTGTCCGACAACGGGGTCTTGCTGACCGTGTTGTTCTCACAGAGCTGCCCCGTCGTGCACTGAGTGCTGCTCGTGCAAGGCGCTGCGCAACTGTTGTTCAAGCAGACTCGACTGGCGCAGTTGTTGTCCTGCGTACACGCCGCGCCGTTGGGTGAGCCGGTGGTTGGGATGCATACCGACTCCAGCGCCGTTCCACCGATGTTCGGGACGATCGCGCAGGTCGTGCCTGCAGTGCAGTCGTTGCGCGAGGTGCAGGGTGTTGCAGGGCTTGTGACGCAAATAGACTTGCTCACCGAGGTGCCGTCTGTCGCTTGCAGCGTGACACTCGCGCAGACGGTGCCGGTTGCGCAGTCCGTGTTGTTCAAGCAGCCGATCGTGCACATGTCCTTGAAGCGATCGGAATAGCAGAGGTTAGCGCCACAGTCGGCGTCGTCAGTACAGGTCGTCCCCAACGCCCCGCCGCCCACATTGGGATTCTGGCAGAGCGTCGTGATCGTGCTGGTCTCTGGCCGGAAGAAGCAGACCTCGCTCGTGAGGCACTCGTCGTTCTCGATGCAGAAGACCGGAGGTTGGCAGATGCTCGCGGTGTCCGTGAGGTTGCCACCGAGGCTGACCGTGGTCAGATCGCAGCCGTAGTCCGTGGGACAATCCGTGGCGGCCGTCTGACACGGGCCGGCACATTGGCCAGTGACACAGAGATTTTGTGCACAGTCTGAGTCGAGCAGACAGTTGACGCCTGTCTCCACGCCACCGGCGTTCGCCGTTGCGCAGGTAAAGGTCAGGTTTGTGCCGGTCTTCTGCGCTACACAGCGCTGCGGCCCGACACAGTCTCTGTCGGAATTGCAGACGTTCGGCGGAGTCTCGGCGCAAACGGAAATGGTCGCTGCGCCTCCGTTGGTCGCAACGTCGATGGTCTCACACCGCCAGCTGCCATCGGTCGAGCAATCGTTGCTCCGCTCACAGGGGCTCGTGCACAGTCCCCCAAGGCACAGGTTCGCTTCGCATGCGCTGTCTTGGGTGCAAGCAGCACCAAGGGTTCCCGCGCCAACAGGCGCGCCGCAGAGCAAGCTCAGCGCGGCACCTGAACGGTCAGCCACACAGAGCTCAGAGGGGTCACAGGCTGCGTTGGAGCGGCACGCAGTGGGCTCCGGGACGCAAGCGTCGATCGTCATGCCCCCGACCTCCGTCGCCACGCAGACGTGTCCACCGGGGCAATCGTTGTCATCGACGCAGGGAGCTAAGCAGATGCCGTCCTGACACTTTCCGTTCTCGCAATCGCTGTCATCGGTGCAGGCGCTGCCAGGGAGGCCCGTGCCAACTGGAGGCCCACAGAAGAGCTCCAACCCCCCACTGCCATCGTCGGTGAAGACGCAGACCTCGGAAGACGGGCAAGTCGAGTTGCGATTGCAGGGGACGGGCACGAAGGTGTCCGTGGTCTCCGTACTGACTGTGTCATTCAGCACGTCGGCCAGGTCGCCCGACGTGGCGTCCGACGTGTCCACTCCAGAAGTGTCCCCGGCGTCCGCGGTCAGAGTGTCCCCTGCGTCGTACTTGACGGAGGTTCCTGCCTCGTCTCCGCACGCTGGGACGAGCAAAATCAAAACGGCGAGCAGCAAGGCATGGCGCGGACTCGGGTGATGCATCCGGAGCTCCTTTGAATTCAGTTGACGCGGAATGAGTGGGGGCGGATTCGATCGAATTTTCGCGCGCTACTCGGAACCGAGCGGTCTCGAGGCGAGACCGCCGACGTCCCCGCGCGCGATCGCAAACGTGAGAAAGAGTCTGACTCCGACACTGTAACGTGCAATGCTGCCAGGTCAGAGCAAAAAGTGCGGAGACACTGGCCAGAAGACCACCAAACTGCCAGCGGATCTGAAGAACTTGAGAGTATCGGGCGGTTTCGCCCAGTGCAAATCAATGCTTGATGATCCCGCGGCTCCCTGTGGCCTCAGCACTCCAGCAGGCCTGACTTGCTTTCTCTCAGTGACCTTGGCAACAGGGACAATCGGCACCGTAAGGAGTCGTCCGGGAACAAATTGCGCATTTGGGCGAAGTCAGAGGTGGGAGGGCAAGGAGGCCGATGCAGGCGATGCCCAGCATCGTCGAAGCAGACCGACGCTGCCATCACGCCTCTGGCGATGTTCAAATGTGCAGGTTGTTCCCTGACGACTCCTAAGCTGCCCCTCAAAGAAAAGGCCGGGCGATGCCCGGCCTTATCTTTGACTCGCGCTGAGGCTCAATCGTCGTCTTCGGTCTGGTGAGAGAACGGGGATTCTTTGACGATCTTGGATTCCATATTCGAAGGAACCTCTTCGTAGCCGTCGAATTCCATCGTGAACATGCCCTGACCACCTGTCGCCGAGCGAAGGTCAGGGGCGTACAACTGGATCTCGGCCAGCGGGCAGACCGCACGAATGATGGTTTTGGTGCCGATTGGCTCCATTCCCAAGACACGGCCACGACGCTGGGTGATCCCCCCCATGATGTCGCCCATGCACTCGCTTGGGACGATGATTTCCATCTTGTAGATCGGCTCGAGAATGCGGCTTCCACCCTGCTCCAATGCGGCACGCAGTCCCTTCGATCCGGCCGCCTGGTAGGCTACATCCTTGGAGTCTACTGCGTGGTACTTGCCGTCGAAGAGCTCCACGCGGACATCGACGATGGGGTAGCCCGCCAGGGGCCCTTGCCCCAATCTCGACCGCACCCCCTTCTCTACGGAGGGGATGAACTGTCTGGGAATCGCGCCGCCAACGATCTTGTCGACGAATTCGAAGCCCGTGCCGCGCGGCAAGGGCTCGACATTGAGGAAGCAAACCCCGAACTGCCCGGCTCCACCGGTCTGTTTCTTGTGTTTGCCCTCGATGTTCATGACCTTCTTCTTCAGGGTCTCACGATAGGGCACCAGCGGCAGCGCGGTGTCCACGGCCATCTTGAACTTGCGTTTCATCTTCTCGGTGGCCATGTCGAGGTGGGCCTGTCCCATGCCCCGGAGCACGAGTTTGCGACCGAGGTCATCGTAGCCAACGGAGAGGGTCGGGTCCTCGTCGATGAGCTTGTCCACTGCGACCTTGAGCTTGTCCTCGTCCCCCTTCTGGGTGACTGAGAGGGTGTACTCCATCATGGGCGCTGGGTATTGGATGACGGGAAGGGACAAGTTCTGGCCCGAGATCGTCAGGGTGTCATTGGTCCGCGTTTCTTTGAGCTTTGCAACCGCGAGGATGTCGCCACAGACAGCCTTCTCGACCTGGTCACGGGTGGTGCCGCGCAGAGAGTAAACCGAGCCGAAGCGCTCGCTGCCTTCGTTGCGCAGGTTGATCACAGCGCCATCGTCCGGAGCGGTACCGGCGAAGACCCTGAAAATGGAGAGCTTGCCCGAGAACTCGTCAATGAAGGAGTGGATCACTTGAGCGACGAAAGGACCATCCAAGGTCACGGGGAGGATCTCCTCGTTGCCCTCGGGATCGACGACAGTGACTGGGCCGCGCTCTAGTGGGCTCGGGAAGGCCCAGCACATCAGCTCGAGGAGCGCTTGCACCCCAACGTTCTTCGACCCTGCCGCATAGACGAGAGGGACAATTTTCCCAGCCTTGATCGCGTTCTGCAGCCCGCCTCTGACCTCTTCCTCGCTAAGCTCCAGCGTCTCGAGGTACTTCTCGAGCAGGGTGTCGTCCGACTCCGCGACGGCCTCCACGAGCGCCTCCCAAGCCTCATCAACGTCGTCGACAAGGTCTGCAGGGACGTCCTCCTTCTCATGCTTGCCCGAGCCGTCCAACTGGTAGCGATAGACCTTGCGCTGTAGGAGCGAGACCACTCCGACGAAGGTCTCAGAGCGCCCAACGGGGAGCTGCAATGGGATGACTTTCGTCCCCAGATTCTCTTCCATCTCGGCGATGCACTTCTCGGGGTTGGCCCGGTCGCGGTCCATCTTGTTGATGACCACAAGGCGCGGAATCCCGAGCGTCACGGCTTCTTTGTAGGCGCGCTCGGTCTGGACCTCGACGCCGTCGGGGGCGGATATCACGACGATCGCGGCGTCTGCGCCACGAAGGGCGGCGAACGAGTCCCAGACGAAGTTGCCGTCACCGGGGGTGTCGATCAGGTTGATCTTCTTGTTGTCGAACGTCGTCCACGCAAAGGCGCTGGAGATCGAACCGACGCGCTTGACCTCTTCGGGCTCGAAATCGAAGGTCGAGGTCCCCGCCGCTGTGTCACCCAACCGCGTCGTGGCCCCGGTGGAGAAAAGTATGGCCTCCGCAAGTGAGGTTTTGCCGCAAGATCCGTGACCGATAATAGCGACGTTGCGGATATCCGCGGTTTCGAACAGGGTCTTTGCCATTCCTGAGCCTCCGTTGGGTACCTTATCTGCGGCAGTCCGAAAGAAGGGCCGCATCCTATGAACCGAACTGCGGTCCGTCAATCGAATATCGTATTGTATTGCACCCTCAAAAAGGGTTGCTCGCCGCCACCTTAAGCACGAACCAAGGCCCTGATCTTCAACGCCTCCGAGAGGGCGCGTTCGCCCCACTCCCAGTGGCTGCGCTTGCGGGCCATCGAGGACATCGCCCGAGACAAAACCTCCCCTCGCGAGAGCGGGAGCTTGTGGATCATGAAGCGCAACTCCGAAGAGAACCGGCGACTGAGCCCGAGGGCCATGAGGTCGGCGCCCATTCCGATCAGCGCGTGCTCGACACCCCGCGTGCCGCTGCCGATGAGCACGCTCTGCATCCGCAGCTTCATCCGTGCGCACATCTCAGGCGAGAACCGAACTCTCATCAGTGAGTACAGGTGGCGTTCGGACTCCTCGAGGGAGAGGGCGACGGCTGCTTGCCTCCTTGGAGGCGCGTCGCTCGTCGCGATGACCAGCCCCGCGAGACCCAAGTCGTCGAGGAGGGCAATGAGGTGCGGGACCTCGAGGAGGGCGAAGTGCCCTGATCCCTGTTTCTCGTCTTTGACGCTAAGGTGTACCGGCCCAAGAGGGAACCAATTCACCGCCCGCCACTCTAGCCAGGTCTCCGGGGGGCGCTCGAGACCGTTCTGTAAGAGCTCTTGGTGTGTCTCGCTGTTCGTCGTTGGAAATTCGCGCAGTGCGAGGGACACCCAGTGATCGTGGATTCGGCTAGCCCGCGAAGTGAGTCGAGCTTTTCGCCGTATCTCTCCGTGGGCGGCGTCGCGCAAAGGCTCTTCGAGTGCGCAGAGGTCGCGCCAGTAAGCCGCGAGCGCGGTCATCCCGCCATGCGCCGCCTGCGCCTCGATGGACTGTTGGGGACTTGATGAGTCCAGGAGCATGGAGAGGATGCGAAACTCCTGGGTCGACAGCTCAGACAGCGAGAGGCTCATCCTGTTTCACCTTGGCCGACAGGACGAGCTCGGCGCCCTGTCAACAGTGAGAGCGCCGCGACGACGGTCAAGAGAATCACGAGGCTGACCAGACCGCCCATGGCCCAACGCACCTGGGCGGCGACCCCCGAAGGGAGGGCCCAGGGACCAACCCTGTCGAACTCGAGCTCGCGCGGCTGGTCTGGTGCGGATTCGACGACGAGGGTGATGCTGTCCGCGTCGACTACGGAACCCAGCAGGAGGCGGACGCGCTGCTGTGTCTCGGCCGAGAGCTCGCTCGCCGACAAGAGCAACACCGTCGCCTTCGCCGGTTGCTTGGCTTGGTTCGGCCACGACTCAACTGGCAGCGTCAGGTGGACTCGAGCGTCTCGAATCTCCCGAAGCTCGACGAGGCTCCTCTCCAGCTCTCGCGCACGGAGCTGCTCGAGGTGGTGATGTTCGCTGGCTCGGGACGGGCCGAGGAGTCCACTCGAGCTGTCGTTTTCGCGCTCTCGAGGCAAACGATTGGAGACCACGATGGCACGAGCTCGGGGCAGGTCTACCTCACTCACGACCAGCATCCAGGCGTCTTTGCGGCTGCGGTCGGCCTGCAGATCGACGCGGATCCCCTCCGCCTCGATCAGCACGGCGAGCCGGCTGGCCTCGGCCTCCTCCAACCCGTGCAGCAACTCCTCTTGGCATCCCGCCGCGAAGAAGGCCAACCCAAGAAGAACGAGGCACCGAAAAGCCGCTCTCATCGCATTTCCTTCTGCACCTGCATGAGCCGTCGCCGCAGCTTCTCGATCGCGTTCGTGCGCAGCCGACTCGCCCACCCTCGTGTGATGTCGAAATGTAGGGAGATCTCGTCGAGACTTTTGTCCTCATAAAAACTCATGAAAATAACGGTCCGGCCTGGCTCGTCGAGGGTGTCGACCTGCTTTCGCAACCACGCCTCATCGAACGCTTTGCCGACCTCCTCTTCGGGGGTTGGGCCTTCGAACCTGGGTTCTTGTTTGTCCGTAGGCTCGTCCATGAGCAGGACGATCGTCGCAACATCGCCGACCATGGTGTCGAGGTCCGCGGCGACGCTCGCGAGAGTCGGCGAGGAGGTCTGCTCTTGGTCTTCGCTGCGCACCGACAGATGGTCGTTGACCAAGGTGTCAGCTTGGAGGCGTCTTCGCCTGGTGCGCGCGACCAGCCCCATGCTGCGACAGCCATCGAGGATATGCCCCCGGATGCGATACCAGGCATAGGTGGTGAAGGAGCAGCCTTTGCTGGGGTCGAATCGACGGTGGGCCTCGAGCAGCCCTTCCATCCCGTACGCGACGAGGTCGTCAAGGAAACGTCTGAGCCTGTACTGCCGAGCGAGGTCGTTGGCCACGTCGGCGACGAGCTTTTGGTGTTCCTCGATGCAGATCCGCTCGTCGTTCATTCCTCAACCATCGCGGCTCCATGGGCGCGTTAGCCGCACCTCCTGATATACCGATTTTGGACGTCGAACCCTAGCTGCGAGCCCCCGGCGGTGGGGATCGCCAGTCTGGTCGCTCTGTGCTTGGAGGACTGCAGCGAGAGGACCGGCGAAAGCGCTCCAGATGGCCTAACGTGTGGCTTCTGGGCCGCCGTGTTCGGCTCCGACCTCGCAAAGAATTCACTAGACGTCGAGGACTGTCATTGCTAAATAGGCGGCCCGACCAACGGGTCGACTGTCAGGGAAGCGGCCTCATCCGCGTGGATGAATCCGGTGTCGCGGGGTTCGAGCTCACGACGCCACCTGCACAGCCGAATCACGACAACGGCCGGGAGCAGAACTTGGACTTGCAGGGGGGCAAGTGGGGCTTCGTTTTCGTGCGACCGCGGATGCTCTGTCCGCGTTGGTGCCGCATTTGTGAGGCCCGGTTCGGGTGCGTTCTTCGCGTTCACTGTGTGCGCATGGAGGGAGAGAGATGTCAAAAGACACACGCCACTTGTGGCGGGCAGCGTTCATTGGGTTGCTCGCGGTTTGTGGATTTATTGGGCTTCGCACCCTGATGGTCCCCGCGAGCTTCGGGAGCACTGGCCCGTACCGGGCGGAGGCACCAGAGGAAGAGGCAGCTCGGAAGGAGCTTCTTCCGGACCAGAAGGAGTGCAAGCCCTGCCACGAGGCGCGCTACGAAAAACTCCAGGGGGGGGCGCACAAACTCGTCCATTGCAAGCACTGCCACGGAACTGCGCGGGAGCACGTCGACCGCTGCAAAGAGCTGGCGGCGAGCGGCAAGGAAGGAAAATGCGCGGGCCCAGAGTCGGGTGTCACCGACCTCTACAAGGGCATCAACTCCGCGAAGTGCGACAAATGCCATCACCCTCGGGTGGGTCCTCCAAAAGGCTTCCCCATGATTGACATCAGCACGCATCCCCAGGAAATGGGGGCCGAACCAACCGACGATCCTGCGGTCTGTGGCGAGTGTCACGACGGCCACGATCCCACACCGTAAGGAGCTGCAAATGACATCATCCAATCGAGGTCTCGAGATGGCCCCCGCAGCCAATAACGTGAACAACGACGTGCCCGAAGACAATTCTCGCCGCAACTTCCTCGCGGAGATGGCCATCATTGGTGGCGCCGCGATGAGCATCAGCATCTTGCCGGCTATGTCCGTCGCCAACGAAGAGACCGGCGAAGAGCATAAGGTCACCTACGCCTTCCTAGTCGACACCACCAAGTGCATCGGCTGCGCCCGCTGTGTCGAAGCCTGTGTCGCCGAGAACTCGGTCCCGGAAGGGTACTTGCGGACCTGGGTCGAGCGCTATGTGTACTTCGAGGACGGGACGATCACGGTGGACAGCCACCCCAAGACGGCGCCGTTCTCCTTTGGGATGTTCGCGGGAGAACACGAAGCGTTGGTCTCCAACAGCTTCTACGTCTCCAAACTCTGCAACCATTGCGTGAACACGCCCTGCATCCAAGTCTGTCCGGTCAACGCCTCCTACATGACTCCCGAAGGCGTGGTGCTCATCGATAAGGAGCACTGCATCGGCTGCTCCTACTGCGTACAGGCCTGCCCGTTCAACACTCGGTTCATTAACCCTGTGACCCAAACGGCGGACAAATGCACCTGGTGCTACCACCGACTCAAGAAAGGGCTCCGAACGGCCTGTGTGACCGCTTGCCCAACCGGCACGCGCATCATCGGTAACATCGAAGATCCCGAGGATCCCGTTCACATCGCGTTTACTCAGAAGCGCGTCGATGTGCTCAAGTCCTATATGGGAACGCGCCCAAAGACGCGTTACATCGGACTCACGACCGACGTCATCTGAGCATCGCCTAGCGTTGACCGCATGACGCGGTCTCCTAACGAGAAGACCCGCTCCAAAACTGGGAGCTGAGAAAAGGGGGCCGTTGCCCCCTTGGGGAGAGTGAAGTGCACGGTCCCAACTTCGTATTTCCGAACGCAGAAGTCGCCTGGTCCCTGATGATCGTACTTTACCCGTACATCACAGGGCTCGTCGCTGGCGCCTTTATCGTCTCTGCCCTCTACCACGTCGCCCACAAGAAGGAGCTCAAGCCCATCGCGCGTTTGGCGCTCGTGGCGTCGTTCTGCTTCTGCTCTTTCGCGACGTTGCCGTTGTTGTTGCACCTCCACCATCCAGAGCGTGCCTTCAACGTCATGTTCACACCAAACTTCACGTCGGCCATGGCCGGCTTCGGTTTCATCTACAGCTTTTACATGGTCGTCCTGATCATCGACCTGTGGCTGGTGTTTCGGCAGGACTTCATCGACCGCGCCAAGAGCTTGCCCGGTGTGATGGGCCTGCTCTACAAGGTCCTGGCGCTCGGTGTCCTCGAGATGACCCCCAAAGCGCGCGCCATCGACAAGAAGCTCATCCACTTCTTCTCGGTCATCGGGATCCCCGCCGCGTGTGTCTTGCACGGGTATGTTGGCTTCATCTTCGGTGGAGTCAAAGCCAATCCGTGGTGGTCGACGGCCTTGATGCCGGTGGTGTTCCTGCTCAGCGCGATCGTCTCGGGTCTCGCCGCACTGGTCGTGATCTACGTGGTGATCTCCAAGATCCGAAAAGCCCCCATCGACCTGCCCTGCTTCCGCAGCCTGCTCAACTACACCTGGCTCGTTCTCATCGTCGCGGTGTCTCTCGAGACCCTGGAGTTGGCCAACCGAGCCTACGAGGGCGGACACGAGTGGGAGATGCTCTCGACGCTGATCACCGACCACCTGACCTACACCTACATCCCACTGCAGATCATCGTTGGCTCCGTGATCCCCATTCTGCTGCTGCCTTTCGCCTTCCGAGCAGGCGCCAACCCGAAGTTCATGAAGTTCGCCGGTGTCCTCGCGGGCTTGCTCATCCTCGTCCAGGTCTTCTCCATGCGATGGAACGTCGTCATCGGTGGCCAACTCTTCTCCAAGAGCTTCCGTGGATTCATCGAGTGGGAGCCGGAGTTCCTTGGCCGAGAGGGGATTTTGATGGCCATCATCGTGCTCTGTTTGCCCTTCATCACTCTCGCCGTCGTACACAAGTTCTTGCCTGTTTGGGGCAAAGACCGCGATGATACAGACGAAGAAGCGACCGCGGCACACTAAGGGTCTGCCGGAGAATACGTGGAGCGTTTTTGTCCCTAATCAGGACTTGGCGTTCGTGATGGAAGCAGGCCCCAATCTCACCACAGAGAGCACAGAGAGCACAGAGAGAGTTTCCTTTCTCTTTCC
>Ga0210044_10001738_pt1 | contig 33312 bp, 32 predicted proteins | sample CryGey13umfilter_2_FD_183959 | JGI IMG/M metagenome (GOLD analysis project Ga0210044, IMG submission 183959) | Groundwater microbial communities from aquifer in Utah, USA - Crystal Geyser 4/9/14 3 um filter (SPAdes) (version 2) | ecosystem: Environmental > Aquatic > Deep subsurface >...
AATCTAGCTCAACAAGTTTAACATGGTATGGAACAAACCTTAATACGAACACTACATATTTAATTGTAGTTAATTATGTTTTTCAAAGCGGTGATGATGCTGTTAATTTATGGGTTAATCCATCATTTAGTGGGAGTGAGCCTACTTCTGATGTTCAAATTTCAAGTGGATCTGATGCTACTAGCCTTGGAGGATTTCAGTTTTTGCAAAGAACTTCCTCAGGGGATGAAGAAATTGATGGACTAAGAGTTGCAACATCTTGGGCTCAAGCCCCTCTCCCTGTAGAGATAACTTCCTTTTCTGCTTTACCTTATGGAAATAATGTAGAGTTAATTTGGAGTACAGCAACAGAGGTAAACAATTATGGATTTGATGTTGAAAGGAAAGTTCAAAATATAAATATTTGGGATAAAATAGGTTTTGTACCTGGACTCGGAAACAGTAATACCCCACACGAATATTCTTTTATTGATAAAAACCCGTTTGATGCAACTTCATTTTATTATAGACTAAAACAAATTGATGTTGACGGTAAATATGTTTTATCAGATGCTATATTAGTTAATCTAAATGTACCTGATAAACCAAAGCTGCTTCAAAATAATCCCAACCCTTTTAATCCTTCTACTTCAATTAAATTTTTTATTCCAAATCAATCTGATGTAAAAATAAAAGTTTATGATCTACTTGGAAGAGAAGTAACAACTCTTATAAATAAGAATGTAAGTGAAGGATATCATATTGTGTTTTGGAATGGAGTTGATAAAAACGGAGAGTTTGCTTCAAGTGGAGTTTATTTATACAGATTAACGGCAGTTGCTTCTACTGGCTCAACAACTGTTTTTACTGAAACAAAAAAGATGACACTTTTAAAATAATTAAACTTAAAAATTTTATTTAAGGCAACTTTTTTCAAGTTGCCTTTTTTATTTTAAAAAATCCTTCACACCAAAATCTACTATTGTTATATTTAATTATGTAATTTTAAAAATTTCTATTATTGAAATGAAAAAAACATCACTCATCTTTTTCATCATAACTTTATTTTTAACAAATCTTTTTGCCCAGCAGGATGTTAGAATAATGACCTACAACTTGCTGAATTATGACAGCTCTGTAGATACTTCAAGAAACACTTACTTTAGAGAAATAATAAATGCAACAAATCCTGATATATTAGTAGTTGAAGAAATATTGAACCAGAATTCTGTAGATGTGTTTTTAAGTAATGTGATGAATGCCGTTAATTCTAACTATAGAGCTGGAATTTTTATAGATGGATTTGATACAAAAAATGCTATTTATTATGACAACACAAAATTTCAATTTGTACTAAATACAGTTATAACAACAGAGTTAAGAGATATAAATGAATTTAAAGTAGTAAATATTTCAAGCAATGATACTTTAAGAATTTATGCTGTTCATTTGAAGGCCAGTACAGATATAACCAATGAAAATAAAAGGGCCGACGAAGTTGATTCATTGAGAAAAGTTACCGATGCACTCTCCACTAGCAGTAACTTTATCGTATTAGGTGATTTTAATATTTACAGTTCATTTGAACCGGCATATATAAAATTAACTGACCAAACTAATTCAGGTTATTTTATTAACCCTATAAGTATGAGCGGTACCTGGAATAATTCAATTTATTCCGCTTATCATACCCAGGCTACAAGATCAAGCTTTGGTGGATTGGACGACAGGTTTGATATGATCTTATACTCAAATGCAATTAATCAAAAATTAAGAATTGAATATGTAACTGATTCAACTATACCTTTTGGTAATGACGGAAATCATTATAATAAATCAATTAATGATCAACCAAACACAGCAGTATCTTCTACAGTTGCTGATGCTTTGTTTAATGCTTCTGATCATCTTCCTGTTTATGCAACATTTAAATTTCTGAATGCCACGGATATTAAATATGAACAAACTGTACCTGCTCAGTTTTCATTAAGTCAAAATTACCCCAATCCATTTAATCCGGAAACAGCTATCAGCTATCAGCTTTCAGCATTCAGCTTTGTAACTTTAAAAGTTTATGATCTACTTGGAAGGGAAGTTGCGACTATAGTAAATGAAGAAAAACCATCCGGTAATTATGAAGTTAAATTTAATGCAGAAAATTTATCCAGTGGAATTTTTTTTTATAGATTAACTAGCGTTAGTGGTTCAAGTAAATTTGTACAGACAAAAAAAATGATACTGCTTCGCTGAGGCTTTTTAAAAAAGGTACTGTTTTATTAATAATTTTAATATCTCAATTAAAAGAGTATATAGTCGGAAAATATTGTTATTCTTTTTATTACACCATTAATTAAAAATGCTACATCTACAAATTTTACAAATAATCCAACTGGTCTTCTATTACTTTTAGCGTATTTAATTTCGCTATTATTTGTGATTTATTTCAGATATAAAAATAAAAACAAAGCTGCTTTTATTTCATCCAACTCACTTATATTAACTCTTATGTTGAGTGTCATATATTCAATTTGTCCTAATATTTTAATTTCTATTTTAAATTCAGAACACAGTCTAACAATATCTAATTCCTCTGCATCCGAATATAGGCTTAGTAATGGCAAATTTGGTTTATAATAGAGATGACTTTAGCTAATACTTATACAATATATATGTACCGTTCATTTAATGATAAATTGAAACTTTCAGATATTAATAACGATGAAAGTCATTATTGAATTCAATTAAATATTGATCTTTAAGGTAAATGATAGTTTGTATCTTGTAATACATTGAAATACAATCATTTAAGACTTATATTTGCCTACTATTTTAAAAAGTGATAATGCAAAAAAACAAAGTATATATAGAAACATACGGATGCCAGATGAATATGGCTGACACTGAATTAGTACAGGGAATTCTATTAAAACAAGGTTATGAATTAACTGAAAATTCAAACGAAGCCGCCGTTGTTTTATTAAACACATGCAGCATAAGAGAAAAAGCTGAAGAAAGAATTTACGGTAGACTTGGAAATTTTAAAAATGTAAAAGAATCAAATTCAAATTTAGTTGTTGGTATTTTGGGCTGCATGGCAGAACGTTTGCGCAAGGATTTAATTGAAGAGAAAAAAATAGTAGATCTTGTTGTTGGTCCTGATGAATACAGAAGATTACCTGAATTAATAGATGTTGCGTTTAACGGCGGTAAAGGAATCGGTATTCAGCTTTCAAAAACAGAAACCTATGACGACCTTATTCCATACAGAGAAGACGGACTGCAAGCCTGGATATCGGTAATGAGAGGTTGTGACAAATTCTGTACATTCTGTGTTGTTCCTTTTACAAGAGGAAGAGAAAGAAGTCGTTCATTAAATTCTATTGTTGAAGAAATAAAACATCTTTCTGAAAGAGGATTTAGGGAAGTAACACTGCTTGGACAAAATGTTAATTCATATTCTGATAACGAATATGATTTTGCTGATCTTCTTGCTGCATGTGCTGAAGTTGATCCTTATTTGAGAATTAGATTTACAACTTCTCACCCGAAAGATCTTTCAGATAAATTACTTTACACAATATATGGACATCAAAACATATGTAATTATATTCATCTTCCGTTTCAGTCAGGTTCAAACAAAATTTTGGAAGCAATGAACAGAACTTACACGATTGAACATTATTTAGAGCTAATCAATAAAGCTAAAAAAATAATTCCTAATGTTTCTTTTTCTACTGATATAATTGCGGGTTTTCCAACCGAGACAAAGGAAGATCATCAAATGACTTTGGATGTTTTAAGAAAGGTTAGATATGACGGTGCTTATATGTTTAAATATTCACCAAGGGAAGGGACAAAAGCATATAAAATGAATGACGACGTTTCCGAAGAAATAAAAGTTAAACGATTGCAGGAAATTATAGATCTTCAACATCAGATTTCTTTAGAAAAAAACAATGAACAAATTGACACGGAAGAAATTATTTTAATAGAAGGTTACAGTAGAAAATCAAACGACAATTTAGCAGGCAGAACAGATGGAAATAAAGTAGTAATAATTCCATTTGATGAAAAAATTAAAACAGGAAGTTATGTTAAGGTAAAAATAAACAGAGCCACCTCAGGAACTCTTTTTGGCGAATTTATTGACTTTTATGATGTAAAATCTAATCTTGCCGTTACAGTATAAGGGAGTATGAAAAATGAAAAAGCTACCAATAAATATTTTTCTTCTTTTAGTCCTTCTGCTTTCATCAGTAAATTTATTCTCTCAGGAAGTAAATATTGTTCCTTATTTAAAACAAATTGATAACGGTCAAAAAATTCAGGCAATGGCACAGCTTGTAAAATTAAAAGATGATTATCCCGATGATCCATCAGTAATGTTTTTAGAAGGTGTCCTTACACAAAATGGACAGGATGCAGTTGCCATTTATAATAAAATAATTAATGAACATCCTAAATCCAGATATGCAGATGCATCAGTGTTCAGAATTTATTCTTATTATTATTCTTTGGGTCTTTACGGAACTGCAAATTCTTTTTTGAATAGATTAAAGAATGACTATCCAAATTCTCCCTATATTAAAATAGCAGAACAAAGAAATGTAAGTATTACTCAGCCTGAAGTAGAGCCAACACCGGCTCAGTCTGTTGTTCAAAAACCTGAACCTCAACAACCTAAAAGCAATATTGAGTATAAGTACACAATACAAGTCGGTGCATTTACAAATAGTAATAATTCAAATAATTTAAAAGCAAAATTTGAAAGTGCAGGTTTCTATTCTTCTATCTCTGAAAAAAATGTAGCCGGAACGATATTCCATATAGTATTTGTTGGAAAATTTGAAACAAAAGAAAGTGCAAAGAAAGCTCTTGATATAATTAATAGGCAATTTAACCTTGATGCAAGAGTTACTACTTTAAATAAATGATCTTCTTAAATGTCTGAGTTGATTTTTATAGGTACAGGTTCTGCATTAGAATCTTTAGATCGTTTTCATTCCTCCTTTTTAATAAAATCGAAAAATTATAATTTATTGATAGATGCAGGGGATGGTGTTTCAAAGGCATTATTAAATCAACAAATAAATTATTTTTCTATTGATGGAATTCTGTTTACACATTTTCATCCTGATCATTTTTCAGGATTTGGCGGACTAATTGTACAAATGGAAATTTTACAAAGAGAAGAACCATTAGAAATATTTGCTCATAGCAAACTAATTCCATTTATTAAAGATTATTTACACCTTTCCTATCTTTATGAAAAAAGATTAAAATTCAAAATTAATTTTGTTGGGTATGAACACGAGGAAGATTTTAATATTTGTGATAACCTAAAAGTAATCTCAAAGAATAACACACATATTGATATCTATAAAAAATATGGTGCAGAATTCAAAAATTATTTTTCTTCTTCAAGTTTTATACTTACAACTGAAAACAAGAAAATATTTTATACAGGTGATATCGGTTCCGGTAATGACCTGTATATATTTTCTGATGAAAAGATAAATTATATGATAACAGAAATTACTCATGTTTCAGCTGTAGATATTATTGAAGCAGTAAAAACAATAAAACCGGAAAAATTATATTTAACTCATATTAGTGATGCAGATACACAAAAAATTAATAGTATTATTAAAGAAAACTCAAAGTTTTATATTTCCACGATTGAAGCAAAAGACGGACTAAAATTTAAAATATAGTATAAAAAATCTTTCCAAATCTCAAAAAATGTATTATATTTACTCCCTAATTGAAAAAAATAAGCAATTGTGTGTCATCTTGGCAGAAACATAATAAATGACAGTAGAAGAATTTAAAAATAAATACGGAATAATTGGCAATTCTAAAGAAATTAAGGATTTAGAAGATATTTCGTTGCAGGTTGCTCAATCTGATATTTCTGTATTAATTTACGGGGAAAGCGGAGTTGGAAAAGAAGTCTTTGCTGCTGCAATTCACGGACAAAGTAAAAGAGCTAATTCAAAATTAGTAAGCGTAAATTGCGGAGCCATACCTGAAGGAATTTTAGAGAGCGAATTATTTGGTCACGAAAAAGGTTCCTTCACAGGTGCAGTCGGAAAAAGAAAAGGATACTTTGAAATTGCAGACGGCGGTACATTATTTTTAGATGAAATTGCAGAAATGCCTTTAAGAACTCAGGTAAGACTTTTAAGAGTTTTAGAGACAAAAGAGTTTATGAGAATTGGCAGTGAGACAGTAACAAAAGTTGATGTAAGAATAATTGCGGCAACAAATAAAAATCTTCAGGAAGAAGTTGATGCAAAAAGATTTAGAGAAGATCTATATTTTAGATTAAAAGCAGTAACACTTACAGTTCCACCTTTAAGAAATAGAAAAAACGATATTGATGATTTAGTAAAACATTTTATTAATATTTCTGCAAAAGAAAACAACATTTCTCCACCAACAGTCACTGATGATGCATTAGATTTCTTAAGGGAATATAGTTGGCCAGGTAATGTGAGAGAACTTAAAAACACAATTGAAACAGCAGTAATACTAAATAAAGAAAATATTCTTGACAAAAAAGTATTTGAATCATTATTATTTAGTGTTAAAGATACTATTGATAAAAGAAATTTGCCTGTGTTTTTAAATAAGTCTTCTGATGATGCAGATAGAGAATTAATTTACAGAGCATTGTTTGAACTTAAAAAAGATATAATGGAACTAAAAGATATTGTTGTGCATAAGCAGAGAGAAGATTTTGAAAGAGAGTTATCTCAAATACAGCAAGAGGTAATCCCGTTAGATAATATGGAATACGAAGCCATTAAAAATGCATTAGAATTTACACACGGAAACAAAAGAAAAGCGGCTAAACTTTTGAAAATTAGTGAAAGAACACTTTACCGAAAAATAAAAGAATATAATTTATAAATATTATAAATGGGCAGAAACGATAAAATAATACCGGACTTTAAGAAAAATAATAAGAAGACAATTATTTTCTTGTTTATAGTCTGTTTCACAATTAATTTTAATGCTTGCGGTGTATATTCTTTTTCAGGTGCATCTGTTCCTTCGCATTTAAAGACAATATCTATTCCAATTGCTGAAGATAGAAGTGGTTCAGGTGAACCAGGATTAAGAGAATTAGTAACAGAAAAATTAATTCAAAAGTTTATTGATGATAATAGTCTGCAGGTTTCGGAAAAAGGAAAAGCAAATGCTAATCTTGACTGCACAGTAACCGGATTTTCTGATGTGCCGAATATTGTTGCAGCCGGTGAAAATATTACATCAAGAAGATTAACCATTATTATTAATGTAACTTATACTGATAATGTTAATAAAAAAGTAATTTTTGAAAAAGGATTTTCAAATTATGGTGATTATCCACCTGCTGGAAATTTAAATGATAGAAAAGAAGCAATTAACACAGCTATTGATAGAATTACAGAAGATATTTTATTAAGTGTAGTTTCAGGATGGTAAAAAAAAATGGATAATTTCATACTTACTTTATATTTCATGACACTTTCCGTTCTGTTTATTTTCGGTTCACACGGATTTATAATGTTGTTTTATCACAGAAAATATGGAGATAAAAAACAAAAATCTGATACTAAGTTAAACCAGAATTCTACAGTCACAATTCAACTTCCTCTTTATAATGAACTTTATGTTGTAAAAAGATTAATAGATTCAGTATGTAAAATTGATTATCCTAAAGATAAATTGGAAATTCAGATTCTTGATGATTCAACTGATGAAACTTCTGAAATTGTTGCAGAAATTGTAACTGAAAAATTAAAAGAAGGGTTTGACATAAAACAAATAAGAAGGGAGGATAGAAAAGGTTTTAAAGCAGGTGCCTTAAAAGAAGGACTAAAAACCGCCAAAGGTGAATTTATCGCAATTTTTGATGCTGATTTTTTACCACAGGAAGATTTTCTAAATAAAACTCTTTCTTTTTTTACAAATGACAATGTTGGTATGGTGCAGACCAGATGGGAACATTTAAATGGCAACTATTCAATTATAACAAAAGCTCAGGCTCTGGCTTTGGACGGTCATTTTGTCATTGAACAAAATGTAAGAAACAAAGCGGGATTTTTTATCAATTTTAATGGAACCGGCGGAATCTGGAGAAAATGTTGTATTGAAGATGCCGGGAACTGGCAAGATGATACTTTAACAGAAGATTTGGATCTTAGTTACAGAGCTCAATTGAACGGTTGGAAATTTGTTTTCTTAAATGACTTTACTTCTCCTGCAGAATTACCTTCTGAAATTAATGCATTAAAAGCTCAACAATTCAGATGGACAAAAGGTGCAATTGAAACAGCTAAAAAAATTCTTCCATTAGTTTGGAAATCAAATGAACCAATGAGAATTAAACTGCAATCAACCTTTCATTTAACAAATAATGTTTGTTTCCCATTTATATTGTTAACTGCAATACTAAATGTTCCGTTAATTTTTATTAAAAACAGCGGTGCACACGATCTTTATTTCGGAGTGCTATCTCTATTTGTGCTTGCATTTATAAGCTCATTTTTATTCTATTTATATTCACAAAAAGATATTCGACAGGATTGGAGAAGAACAATTGTATTATTCCCATTGTTTATGGCCGGCAGTATGGGTTTTGCTGTAAATAATTCAAGAGCAGTTTTTGAAGGACTGTTAAATAGAAAAAGTGAATTTGTACGTACTCCAAAATTTAAAGTTATTTCTTCAAATGATACTTGGACTGATAAAAAATATTTAACTAAAAAAGTAAATACAATGGTAATTATAGAATTGATCATGGCAATTTATTGCTTAATTGGTGTTGTATCTTCAATTTACTTTTTAGAAATTGCAGCTTTACCGTTTCATTTATTATTTTTTATTGGATTTTCATTTGTCTCAATAACTTCATTAAGACATGTTTTATCAAAAAAAATAACAACTACTTAGTTTGGCTAAATCATTATTCGAAATATTTAACGATAAAGTAAGTTTGATTTATGAATATGATAAATCAAGTCCTCTTTTTGTTAGAAAAGCAAACACAGAAATACTAAAAAATAATATTGATGATGCAATTGATGTCTTAATGAAGGGAATCGAAAATTATCCTGACTATCCCACGGCATATTTCATTCTTGGTAAAGCTTACGCACTAAAAAATCAATTTAAAGATGCTGAAGATTCATACAAAAAAGGATCTGACCTTATTTATTCCAATCCTACTTTTGATTTTTATATGGATGAAATTGAAAATTTAAAATCAGAAAGATTAGTGTTTAATCCCGAAAGAGGAAAAGCTTTTTTAAAGACAGAAAATAATATAACAGAAAAAGAAGAACCATCTTTAAATTTTGATGAAAATGTTGAGATTGATAATAGTGACGTTGTTCAAGAAACTACGGAGGATTTAGTTAAAGATGCAGAAGATATTGAAATTGAAAAAGTAAAAAAGGAAATTAAAAAAAGTACCGGCATTCATGAAGATTTTGAAGAAAAACTTGATGAACTTGCAAACGAAATTTCTACAGCTAAATTACCTCCAGTTGATAGCACTCCAATCGATAATGTTTCAACAAAAGAGTTTATAAGTGAAGATCCAATGATTATTTCTGAAACTCTTGCAAAGATATATGAAGCACAAAATGAATTTAAAGAAGCAATTAAAATCTATGAAAAGCTAATAATAAAGCATCCCGATAAAAAAGAAGAATTTACGAACCGAATATTATCACTAAAGAACAGATCCGACAAAACATCCGATTAAAAAAATTCAATCTTATGATTGATTTAAATAATCTTTCCAAATTAAACAAGAAATTTTACTCAAAAGATGTAAACATTGTAGCTAAAAAATTACTAGGCAAAGTTTTAGTGCATAATATTGGCGAAACAAAGCTTGCAGGTATTATTGTTGAAGTTGAAGCATACGAAGGTAAAACAGATAGAGCTGCTCACACATTTATTGGAAAAACTAAAAGAAATGAAATTATGTTTAACGAAGGCGGATATTTATATGTGTATTTTACATATGGAGTTCATTTTTGCTGTAATGTTGTTACAGGCAAAAAGGATGAAGGAACCGCTGTTTTAATAAGGGGAATAGAGCCAATTGTTGGAATTGATAAAATGGAAAAAAGTAGATTCGGTTCTAAAAATATACAAGCTAAAAAAATATATGATCTGACAAACGGACCCGGGAAAATTTGCCAGGCATTTCAAATAAATAAATCTCATTACGGATTTGATTTAACAGATGATAAAATATACTTGCTCAATTACAAAAAAATTAAAGACGAAAACATTATATGCACAACAAGAATTGGTATAAAAAAATCAATAGATTTACCTTGGCGTTATTATATTAAAGATAATCCATTTGTATCTAAAAAATGATCAAACCAAAAAATTTACTTATTATCCGAACTGACAGAATTGGTGATGTGGTTTTAACAGTACCTTTAGCTGAATTAATTAAAAAATATTATCCAGATTGTAAAATCACTTTTCTTGTAAGAAAATACACCAAAGAAATTTTATATAATCACCCGTTTATTGATGAAACAATTATAGCTAAAACAAAAGGAAACAAATTAACATTCTTTGAAAATTATAAAATTCTTAAAAATAAAAACTTTGATACGGTGGTTGTAGTTAGTCCAAGTTTTATAATTTCACTTATTATTTTCTTATCTAATACTGAAAATAGAATTGGAACAGGTTACAGATGGTATTCATTTTTATTTAATAAAAAAGTATTTGTTCACAGAAAATTTGCTGAAAAGCACGAGTTGGAATTTAACGTTGAATTACTAAAAGAAATAGGTATTGATGAAATAATAAATTCGTCAAATGTGAAGTATTCTTTGCAAGTTAATACCAATAATAAAGAAAAAATAGAGAATCTTTTAAGAGTAAATAATATATTATTATCAAAACCAATTTTTATTATTCATCCAGGTAGCGGTGGCAGCTCAGTTGATTTACCTGCAAATAAATTCAAAGAGTTAATACAAAAAATATTAACTGATTTTGATGTTAACATTATTATTACCGGAAGTAAGGAAGAAAAAATAATTTGTCAAAATTTAGTGGTTAATGATTCAATTTTTAATTTTACCGGAAAGTTAAGTTTATCTGAATTAATTTATTTAATTAATGAATGTAAATTATTTATTTCTAATTCTACCGGTCCTTTGCATATTGCTGCTGCTTTGAATAAAAATGTTGTAGGTTTTTATCCAAATTTATTGGCATGTTCTTATAAGAGATGGGGACCTTTTGGCTCAAAAACAAAGGTTTTTATACCTCAAAATGAATGTAAAAATTGTAAATTGGAACAGTGTTCATCAGAAGAATGTATGAATAATATCGATATAGATGATGTAATAAATTATATAAAAAATATAGAGAAAACATAAATCAAAATAATGTGAATAGAATGAAAGTTAAATTACAAATAGCATCTTTAGTATTAATAATATATTTAATTTCTACTCAATGTAGTTATGCACAATCTAAAGTAGATTCATTTAGAGTAATTGAAAATAACGCTTTTAAATTAGGTGAAAATCTTACTTTTAAAATTAAGTATGGTTTTGTTACTGCTGGTATTTCTAAAATGTATGTTAAAGATGAAAAGACATTATCCGGTAGAAAAGTTTATCATGTAATTTTTGAAGTAAATTCTGTTCCTAGTTTTGATTGGATTTATAAAGTACGAGATAGATACGAAACTTTTATTGATAAGGAAGGTCTTTTCCCGTGGAGGTTTGAACAGCATATTAGAGAGGGTGGATACAAAAGAGATTATTCAGCATATTTTGATCAGAGAAATAATAAAGCATTTACAAGTGAAGGAATATTTGATATTCCAGAATATGTACACGATATTATTTCAGCTTTTTATCTTGCAAGACTTTTTGATTATTCAGATTTAAAAGAAAATGATGAAATTCATCTTAAGAATTTTAATAACGGTAAAACTTTTAACCTTGATGTTGTTTTTAGAGGCAGAGAAGAAATTGAAGTTCCGGCAGGTAAATTTAAATGTATAATTATTGAACCTTTGGTAAAAGGCGGTGGATTATTTAAAAGCGAGGGAAGTATTTATATTTGGTTAACTGATGATTCTCTTAAAGTTCCTGTAAAAGTAAAATCAAAAATTGTTGTCGGTTCTATTGATGCAGTACTATCTGAATATAGCGGATTAGCAGGTGAAATTTATGCTAAAATTCCCGATTAAGACAACAAATTATTTCCATTTATAATAAATTTTTAGGAATTCCATTTTAAATTATATATTTTCTTTATATGGAAAAAAACCTTAATGAAGAAAACAATACTGACCAAAATTCTGATATAAATAGAGATGCTAGAATTACATTAAATGGTTTTGAACCGCAAATTTCTCCTATAACAGCAGCATTTATTGGATTAATAGGCGGCTTTTTTCTCTATCAGTTTGTTGGCGGATTATTAACTTTTATAATTTTTGGTTTTAATATTAATGATGCCCATGTAAATGGCTTACGCATAATGACTATGCTGAGTCAGTTACTTTTTATTTTATTACCTGCCCTATTGTTCAGCAAATGGTTTTATAATGATTTAAATAGAATTCTAAAATTCAAAGCACCAGATTATAGAGAGATAATATTATTTATAATCGGTATTTTTATTCTCACTCCATTACTACAAAACTATGTTTCTATCCAGAATTATTTTATTAATAAAATGGCGGAAGTTTCTCCATTTATTAATTCTATAAAATCTTTATTAGATTCATTAAATAAATTAGTGGAAAATTCTTATCAAAATCTTTTGTCAACAAAAACTATATTGGATGCAATTTTTGTAATATTTGTAGTTTCTATTGTTCCGGCAGTTTCTGAAGAAATGATGTTCAGAGGTTTTATTCAAAGTAGTTTTGAATTAAAACTTAAAGCCAGGTGGGCAATTGTTATCACTGCAGTATTTTTTGGTTTATACCATTTTAATCCATACGGGCTGGTCCCGTTAATAATTTTAGGACTTTATTTTGGTTTTGCTGCTTATATGAGCCGCTCTATTTTTGTACCTATGATACTACATTTTACAAATAATTTTCTTGCCGTTATAATGTATTTTATTATTGGCGATAAAGATCTTATAGATTCTTCAGCTACCGGTAATATTGATGTTAGAATATCATTTTTTCTATTAATGATGTTCGGAGTTATGTTCATTGCTATAGTTTATTTTATATTCCTTTTTTATAAAAAGAAAAAAATTGAGATTATATAATGGCTGTATGTCCAAATTGCAAATATGAATATGTAAAAGGGATAACTATTTGTCCTGATTGCAGAACAAATCTTGTCGATCCAAATTTACTAAAACAACCACCAGCATTAGAAGAAAAAGATTGGAAAATTATTTTTACTTCAGATCAAGAATATGAAATGCAGATGCTAAAAGATAATTTAGCAAGTGCAGGAATTGAAGCTATGATTTTTTCTCAAAAAGACAGAAATATACCAACACCAGGCGATCTTTCAATCATTAGTTTATTAGTTAGAAATGAATCTGTAGATGATGCTATAAATTTTATCAATGAAGTTTTAGGGGAATAGATAGTAATAAATGACTTTTAGCAATACCTTCCTTCGTGTTTTAGTATCAGTAATTACAATTCCACTTATTCTTTTTATTTGTTATATAGGCGGAGTTGTATTCTTTATTTTCGTAATGTTTATTGCGTTGGTTTCATATTTTGAATTTACTTCGTTTATAAAAAAAATTGATATAAGTGTAAATTTTTGGGTTGGTTTTGCCGGTGTTTTGTTTTCACTTCTTAATAATAGATATCATTATTTAGACACATATTCTTTTGTGCTTCTATTTATGCTAATACTTGCTGCTTCAGAACTATTCAGAAATGAAGGTTCTACTATAGCAAATATAGGTTCTACATTATTTGGAGTTATTTATTTAGGATTTTTTTCAAGTGCAATTATAGGTATTAGAGAAATATTTTCACAAGTAGGAGGTCTATACACTAGAGGCGGTTTTATAATTATTTCAATGTTAGCAACTATTTGGATCTGCGACTCGGCTGCATTTTTTATTGGAACGGCTTATGGTAAACATAAATTATTTCCCAGAGTAAGCCCTAAAAAAAGCTGGGAGGGAGCTATCTCCGGTTTTATTTTTGCAATTGGAACTATGCTCTTAGCAAAAATATTAGTCCTGAATTTCTTTAGCTGGAGTACAGTAATAGCAATAGGATTTATAATTGGTGTTTTCGGTCAAATGGGGGATTTGATAGAATCACTAATAAAAAGAACTGCAAATGTTAAAGACTCATCAAATCTTATTCCGGGTCACGGTGGAATTTTTGATAGATTTGACTCACTTCTATTTACTGCACCAATAATATTTTTATATCTTACATACTTCAGTAAATAAAAATAATTTATATCTTGAAAAAAAAAGAAACCGTAAATATAATTACGCTCGGGTGTTCAAAAAACACCGTTGATTCCGAGCGTTTGATGAAACAGATCAATTGTAATAATTTTAATTTAATTGATGATCCGAATAAAGCAGATACTTTAATTATAAACACCTGTGGTTTTATCGAAGCTGCAAAGGAAGAATCTATAAATACAATTCTTAACGCAGTTAAACAAAAAAAAGAAGGTAAGATAAAAAAAGTAATTGTTGCCGGATGCCTGTCAGAAAGATATGCCGATGATTTAAAAGAAGAGATACCTGAAGTTGATGCTTTTTTTGGAACCGAAAAATATGAAGATATATTAAACGAAATTGGCGGAAAACTTAAAAGAGAACTTTTGGGTGAAAGGACTTTATCCGGTCCTCCTCATACAGCTTATTTAAAAATTTCTGAAGGATGTGACCACCCCTGCTCTTTTTGTGCCATTCCGCTTATGAGGGGTTTACATAAGTCAAAACCAATTGAAGTGCTTGTAAAAGAAGCCGAGTTTTTGGCAAAAAATAATACTAAAGAACTAATATTAATAGCGCAGGATACAACAGATTACGGGAAAGATATTTATGGTGAAAGATGTCTGCATAAATTACTTTCAGAATTGAGTAAAATTGACGGAATTAAATGGATTAGAGTAATGTATGCTTATCCATCTCATTTTCCCCAAGAAGTAATTAAAGAAATTGCTGAAAATCCTAAAATTTGCAATTATATTGACATCCCTCTTCAACATATTTCCGATAGTGTGCTAAAATCAATGAGAAGAGGAGTAACATCTAATAAAATTAAAGAATTAATTACTGATTTTAGGACAAAAATACCAAATGTTGTAATAAGAACCACTTTTATAGTAGGTTATCCAAATGAAACCGAAAATGAATTTTATTTGTTATGTAAGTATATAGAAGAAGCAAAATTTGACAGAATAGGTGTATTTACTTTTTCAGTGGAAGAAAATACTTCGAGTTATATTCTTGGAAATCCCATTTCAGAAAAAGTTAAAGAAGAAAGAAAGAATAAATTAATGGAAATACAAAAAGATATTTCTCATGAAAGCAATCAAAAAATAGTTGGCAAAAATATGGATGTGCTTATTGAAAGGCAGGAAGGTGAATTTTATGTGGGCCGCACTTATCGTGATGCACCTGAAGTTGATGGAGAAATACTTATACCAACAAATACTAAAAAAATAATTTTTGGTAATTTTTATAAAGTTAAAATTTATGATTGCAATGAATATGATCTATTCGGAAAGATTGTGTTTTAATGGAGGAAAGATGAAAATTATAACTAGATATTTTATTACTGCAATAATATTGTTTACTTCAATAATAGTTGGGCAAACTCATAAAACTCCGGTAAAAACAGACCTCGGAGTAGATAATTCTTTTGCACAAGATTTTTTAAATTATAAAACAGAAAAAGATGGGCAGACTAAAGTAGAAGCTTTTATTCAGGTTCCATATAATAATATTAAATTTATTAAAAGTGATGACGGCTTTTTAGGAAGATATACCATAACTTTATCTTTTTTTGATGAAAAAGGAGAAAAATTATTTGCTGAGAAAATATGGAATGAAAAAATATTTATTAAAGATTATAAAACTACAACCTCACGTTTTACTTATAACATAAGTAGAAAGACTTTTACAGTTAGACCGGGAATGTATGTAATAAGAACAGCTATTGCTGACAAAGAAACTAAAAAAGAGTTAGTAAAAACTTTGAAGTTTAATGTGCATGATTTCTCAAATGAAGTTGATATAAGCAGTATTTTATTTATTGAAAACAATAACAGTAATGATATTAGCAAAACTATAGTTCCAAATGTTACAAGAAATGTTGCTAATCAGCACTTTGGAGTTCCAATTTATTACGAGATTTATTCAAACAAAAAAGATACCGTTTCAATTAATTATAAAATATCTGATAAAGAGGAAGAAGATATTTTTACTGAAACTGTAAGTTCTAAAATCGATTCCGGAGTTAATCATATATTATATACAGCTAAAGACACAACAATTAGCTTAGGTACATATCAGTTTGAAATATCAATTTCCAATTCTAATAATGAAATGTTAGCGCAATCTAAAAAATTATTTATTTCAAGATGGGCAGGAGCCCCAACAAATATTGAAGATCTGGAAGCAGCCATTGACCAATTAGAATATATTGCAAGCGATGAACAAATCGATTATATAAATGAAGGCAAAACCAAGGAAGAAAAAATAAAAAGATATAGAGAGTTTTGGAAATCAAAAGATCCTAATCCGGCAGATGAAGATAACGAAGTGTTTAATGAATACTATAGAAGAATAAATTTAGCAAATATCAATTTTTCGCACTATAACAGTCCCGGATGGAGAACGGACAGAGGAATGGTTTATATTGTTTTAGGGCCGCCAAACAATATTGAGAACCATCCATTTGATAGCTATAATAAACCTTATGTTGTTTGGGAATATTATGACTTACTTAGAAATTTCACTTTTGTGGATGTAACCGGATTTGGTGATTACAGATTAGCAAATCCATTGGATTTTGATTATTACAGATACAGATGATACTTACTGTTACTTTAAATCCTTTATTAGAAAGAAGGTACTTTTTTAAAAAAGTAACTGAAGGAAAAGGCAACCGTGCAACTGATCAAGATTTTAGAGCAGGTGGAAAAGGAATTAATGTAAGCCGGCAGTTAAATGTTCTTAAAGTAAAAAATCATGTCTTCACTTTTTTCGGTGGAAAAAACGGAAAACTATTCAAAGAAATTCTCTCCAGCGAAAATATCGATTATTCTTCAATTCAAACTAAAACAGAAACTAGAGACGGAACAGTTACAGTAAATAATAGCTCTAATTCTGTAACAACATTTTTTGGAATAAATTCTAAAATAACAAAAGAAGAAGTAGCAGCTTTTAAAACAAAACTGGAAAAAATGATAGTGAATTGTGAAATCGTCGTTTTCTCCGGTAGTTCACCCTGTGAAAACACAGATTCAATTTTCCCATTCGGAATTGCAAAAGCTAATGAGTATAATAAAATATCTGTATGTGATACTTATGGAAGGCATTTAGAAAATTGTATCTATAGCACGCCAACTATAATTCATAATAATATCTCTGAAATAGAAAACACTTTTAATATTTCATTAAGTAATGAAAAAGAGAAATTAGATTATCTTCGATCTTTATATAAAAAAAATATAAAGCAGGTATATTTAACCGATGGAAGTAATCCATTTTATTGTTCAAATTTTGATTATCATTTTAAGATCACTCCACCGCAAATTAAAACTGTTGATGCTTTAGGAAGCGGCGACAGTTTTACGGCAGGAATTATTTATACTTGGCATAATAAACTTACTTTTGAAGAAGGATTAAAAATTGCTACTTCTTTGGGAGTGCTAAACGCTGCATCTGCCAACACTTCCCAAGCTGATTTTATCCAGGCTCAAAAAATATTTAAAAATATTATTGTAAATTCTGTTGGTAAAAAAATGATAAAAATTGATGCAACACCAACTTAAAATAATATTCATACTTTCTCTTTTTTTAATTTCATCCTTTTTCCCTCAAACAATTGAATCAATAAATTTAGCCGGTAACAAGAATTTCTCACACTCTGATTACCAGGAATGGATAGCACTGCAATCCGGGCAAACTGTTTTTGAAGGAATAAAGGACACAATACTTAATAGAATTGCTTTTAACTTAAATCGAAGAGGATATTTCCATTATACATTTAACTCAGTCAAATTAGATGAAATAGATGAAAAAAATAGTGTTGAAATTAATCTTGAATTAGATGAAAATGAACCGACATATATAAATAAAATTAATTTGGATAGAGTTAATAAAATAGATTCAGAATTTGTCTATTCTGAGTTCAATAATTTTGAAGGGAAAATATTAAATAAATATGAATTGGAAAATTCTATTACTGATATTCTGGCTTATTATGAAAATTCAGGCAATCCTTTTTCTGTCGTAAAAATAAACTCGCTTAACTTTTTTTATGATTCCTTGAACACAGAATATAAAGTTGATATTAATATATCAATAGATACAAAAAAGAAAAGCACTATTGATGAAATTGAAATTACAGGTAATGAAAAAACTAAAGATTACGTATTAGTTAGAGAGTTAAGAATACAACCGGGGCAGGAATACTCGCAGCAAAATATTAATATTTTACCCGAAAGATTAAATAAACTGGGCTTCTTTCAACCAATTGAAAAGCCGGAATATTATATTAATTCAAAAGGGAGAGGTGTTTTATCTTTTAAAGTAAAAGAAATTCAAACAAATAATTTTGACGGAATTATTGGCTATATACCAAGCACTGCTCCAAATGAGTCGGGTTATGTTACAGGATTAGTAGATTTGAGTTTAAGAAATCTTTTTGGTACGGGAAGAGCTGCATCTATTAAATGGCAAAGATTAAATCGTTCATCTCAAATATTAGATCTTAAATATCTTGAACCATGGATATTTGGATTTCCTATAAATATCTCAACAAGAATATTCCAAAGAAAAGAAGATTCATCCTATGTGCAGAGAACTTTTGACGTTTCACTTCAATATCTTGCAACCGAAGTTTTATCAGCAGGTGTTACACTTTCTTTAGAATCTGTAATTCCATCTGATAATTTAACAAACCAATTCACTGTTTTTAATTCAACAATAGTAAATACTGAATTGAATTTAAAACTTGATACTAGAAATGATCTATACACACCAACAAACGGAATTCAATTTATTAATTCATATACTTTCAGACAAAAAACAATAAACGGACCGGCACAATTTATAGCACCCGGTACACCAACAAAAATCAATCTCCAAAAATTTGAATTATCATTCGATGCTTACTTTTCTTTTATAAACAGACAAGTATTAGCTCTTAAATTACATGGCGGAGAATTACGCGGACCATTTTTTGAGATCAGTGATCTTTTCAGAATGGGTGGTTTTAATTCACTAAGAGGATATAAAGAGGACCAATTTTTAGGCTCAAGAGTAATTTGGGGAAATTTGGAATACAGATTTTTACTTACTAACAGAACTTACTTTTTTGTTTTTATGGATAACGGTTATTTTTTAAGGAAGGAAGATGTAGACAGAAACATACCTATAATTGAAGAATACAAAATAGGATATGGTTTAGGAATAAATCTGGAAACAGGACTAGGGATATTGGGCATTAGCTTTGCTCTCGGGCAAGGAGATTCATTTTCAGACGGGAAAATACACTTCGGAATCATCAATAATTTTTAAAAATATCTATAATATATGTTTTTTAATAATAGATGTTGTAACTTATAATGTTATAACATATATTGGCTCAACAAATTTATTATTATTAAAAAATAAAAGGTTAAAGATGAAAAAATTCAAATTATTATTTACAGTTATTATTATATTATTTGTTACGCAAACATTTGCACAAACATCAAAATGGGAAATAGATAAAGTTCACAGCAAAATCGGATTTTCCGTTACACATTTATTAATATCAGAAATTGACGGAACATTTAATGACTTTGATGGATCTATTATTACAAATAATAACAGCTTCGAAAATGCTCAAATAGAATTCACCCTAAAAACAAACAGCATTTATACTGATAATACAAGAAGAGACAACCACTTAAAATCACCGGATTTTTTTGATACTGAAAAATACCCTGAAATAAATTTTAAGAGTACATCTTTCAAAAAAATAGAAGGAAACAATTACAAATTAATTGGTGATTTCACTATTAAGGATATTACAAAGCAAATTGTATTAGAGGTTGTTTTAGGTGGCACGATTAAAGATCCTTGGGGCAATGAAAGAGCAGGTTTCAAAATAAATGGAAAAATTAATAGATTCGATTACAATCTGAAATGGAATAACCTGCTGGAAGCAGGAGGTGCAGTAGTTGGAAAAGAAGTTGAATTAAATTGTAAAGTAGAATTAATTAAACAAAAAGATGAGAAGAAATAATGATAAATGAATTAATAGAAAAACGATTTAGTCCCTATTCATTTAGTGATAAAGAAATTGCTAAAGAAGATTTATTAAAATTATTTGATGCTGCAAGAAAATCACCATCATCTTATAACGAACAACCTTGGAGATTTATTGTTGGGACTAAATTAAATAAAGAAACATATAACAAAATATATGATACTTTAATGGAAGCAAATAAGGAGTGGGCAAATCAAGCATCGGTTTTAATATTAACTATAACTGCAAATGAATTCAGCAAAAATGGAAATAAAAACAATCATTCAGAATATGATCTTGGTCAGGCTGTAGCCTATTTAACTCTTCAGGCTATGGAGCTGGATATTTATCTACATCAAATGGCTGGTTTTTCAAGGGAGAAAGCTAAAGAAAATTTTAATATACCAAATGATTTTACTCCAATTACTGTTATTGCTTTGGGTTATAAAAATGAAGATGATAAAAAACCTGAAAAGGGTAGAAGAAATATTGAAGAATTAGTTTATGAAGAATCTTTTGGAAAAAATAAATGAAAATAGAAGAAGAAATAAAGCAGAAACATTTTAAAAGTGAATATCACAAAGCAATTGCAAACATTATTTTTACTTACAACTGGCTTATTAAAAATCATGTTGAAATATTAAAACCATTTGATATAACACTTCAGCAATATAATATACTCCGAATTTTAAGAGGACAGTATCCGAATCCTTCAACAATTAAATTGATGAAAGAGAGAATGCTTGATAGAATGTCGGATTGCTCAAGAATTGTAGAAAAATTAGTCAAAAAAGGTTTAGTTGAAAGAAATTTATGTAAAGAGGATAGAAGAAATGTTGATGTTTTGATTACAAAAAATGGATTGGCTTTGCTTAAAAAACTGGATAAAAAATTTGAAACTATTGATAAAGATCTGATACACCTAAATACTTCTGAGGTAAAAACACTAAATACTTTATTGGATAAGTTAAGGGGATAATTATACTACAAAAACTTTTGCAATTTCTTTTAACAATGATGGTTTATTTTTTAATGCTATCATAAAAAATCTACCAACTGTTCTTTTTTTCTCGGGTAATTTTAACATAGATTCAATAAGGTTATTAAATTGTTCGTCTGTAAAATTAAAAAGACCGTCTTTAATCTTATCTAAAAAATCGTGTTTCTTACCTCTTAATTTCTTCCATTCTTTATGATAATTATTAATATAGTTTAAATCATTATTTTTTATTGATTGTGCTGCTAATCTTCCTGCAATACTTGCACCGATCATTCCACTGGAAATTCCTCCTCCGCTTAGCGGATTTACTTGTCGTGCTGCATCACCAACAAGCATAATTCCGGGCGCTGCCATTTTTTCTAAAGCTACAACGGACGGAACTCCGCCTGCAACTTGTGTTAGAATATTAGCAGTTGGAAAAAAATTTTCTAAATTATTATTTAAATATGAAAGAGCAGATCTTTTTTTACCAACTCCTCCGCTCACTCCAAGCCCAATATTTGCCGTACCTTTTCCTTTTGGAAAAACCCAAAAATATCCTTCAGGAGCAACTTCTTTACCAAAGTAAAAGAATAAAGCATCCTGATCACATTTTACATTTGAAGCTGTAACCTGGAAACAAGATTCCATATCTCTAAAATCAATATGTGTTTCTAATCCTGCCCACCGTCCTACTCTTGATTCAACTCCATCAGCACCTATAACAATTTTACATTTTATTTGTTTTTGTTCACCTCTAAATTCAAATTTTACTCCTGCTACTTTTCCGTTTTCTTTTATAAGATCATTAACATAAGCCCGGGTTAAAATTTCTGCACCGGCAACAGATGCAGTTTTTGCAAGTTCATAATCAAATATTCTTCTTTCAAGCATGTAGCCTTCAACTTTTCCTAAATTGATCACAACCTTTTTTCCGTTTGGAGCAACAAAACCAAATTTTGTAATTTCTGCATTTATCCATCTTTTATCAGGTTTAATAAATGCCTCTAATCCTTCACGACTAATTGCTTCGCCGCATCTTACCGGGTAACCTACATCTCTGTCTTTTTCTAAAACTAATACAAAAGCTCCATTTTGAGCAGCATATCTTGCTGCAATTGAGCCTGCAGGCCCGGCACCAACTACAATTATATCATATTCTTCTTTCATAAAAATTATTTTTCTAAAACACCTTCTTTATTAAATTTTATAACTTCAATAGGACACGACCAAATACATTTTGCACAATTTGTACAACGTGGATCAATTATATATATCTCGGCTTCTTTTAATTCAATTGCATCTTCTGGACAAACACCAACACAACATCCGCAAAAATCGCATTTGTTTGGAAGAATATCTATTAATAGTTTTCCCGTTTTAGCTTGTCTGTAATTCATTTTTATTGGTAAAATTGGAATAAGTTGAATAGGAAGATAAGAAAGCAAAAAATTATATCAAAGAATGACATATAATAATTAAGTTACAATTATTTTGTAAATTTAATTAAGATTATTAGTTTGAATATAAGCTAAAACATTAAAAATTAATGGATAAAATTAAAGCAGTTTTTAAAATTATTAGACCACTGAATATTTTAATTACTTTTATTTCTGTAATTGTGGGTGGAATAATTGCATTAAAATCAAATTTTATTCCACAATCCCTTCTTTTTGCTGCATTAGCAGAGGCGCTCACATTTTCTTCCGGCAATATTATAAATGATATATTCGATCTTGAAATTGATAAAATAAACAGACCCGAAAGAGTTTTACCGAGCAGAATTATTACTATAAATTTAGCCGGAATTATTTATTTGTTGTTTGCTCTATTGGCAGTTTATATATCATATAATATTAATCCAACAGTTTTTAAGATTATTCTAATTACAAACATCATTTTATTTTTATATTCTTTTATAATTAAGAAAATGATTTTGATTGATAATGTAATTGTATCTGTAATAGTAGGTTCTGCTTTTATTGTCGGTTCAGCATCAGTTGGAAATATCTCTGCCGGTTACATTCCTTTTGTATTTGCACTCTTGATCAATTTTACACGAGAAATAGTAAAAGATATAGAAGATATAAAAGGTGATTCAGCAAGTGGAATCAAAAGTTTTCCGTCAGTATTCGGATTTGGTAATTCTAAAATTATAATTTTACTTTCAACAATTGTATTAATTATAATAACATTTTATCCTTATATTTTTGACATATATGGTTTTGTTTATCTTCTAATAATATTAATAGTTGTTGATCCATTTTTAGTTTTTATTTTGATTAAATTATTTAAAAATGACACGATTGAAAATTTTAAAAAAGTAAGTATATACTTAAAAGTAACTATGCTTTTTGGTTTAATAGCAATTTATTTAGGTTGATGAAAAATTTTGATAATACTTTTCTTACTGATAAAGTAAAAATAATCGCCGGCTGTGATGAAGCAGGCAGAGGACCACTTGCAGGTCCGGTTGTTGCAGCTTCAGTAATATTTAAAAATGATTTATTTATTGATGGAATAAATGATTCAAAAAAATTAACAGAAAAACAAAGAGAAGAATTATTCTCCCAAATTTTAGAAAAATCTAAATGCGTTGGTGTGTCAGTTATATCTCACGGCATTATTGATAAAATCAATATTCTTCAAGCATCACTTTTGGGAATGAAAACAGCAACCAATCGTTTAAAAATAAAACCTAACTTAGTTCTAATTGACGGAAATAAATGTTTTAATTCGGAAATAAATAATATTGCTATCGTAAGTGGTGACTCAAGATCATTCTCAATTGCAGCAGCTTCTATAGTTGCTAAAGTAACTAGGGATAATATTATGAGACGATTGGATAAATATTTCCCCCAATATTTATGGGCAAAGAATAAAGGATATCCAACCAAAGAACACATTGAAGCAGTAAAATTATACGGGCCAACACCATTGCACAGAAAGACTTTCTTAAAAAATATTTTACCTGAATATTATAATTCTATTTTAGAATTAAATTGAAGAAATGACTGATAAAAAGAAAATTGGAAATAAAGGAGAAGAATTAGCTGCTGAATTTTTAGAAAAGATAAATTATAAAATAATAGAAAAAAATTATAGATTCGGTAAAGGTGAAATAGATATTGTTTGTGAGGATCCCAATAATAAAAATCTTGTTTTTGTAGAAGTAAAATCCAGAACCAATTTAAATTTTGGCGATCCGATTTATGCTTTAACTAAAAGAAAAATGGTACAACTTAGAAAAATTGCTGATGCTTATATTTACGAAAAAAAAATTGATAATATTGATTGCAGATTTGATGTGGTTACCATTTTGTATAAGCCAAAAGAAAAACCGGATATCAAACATTACATTAATGCATTTTAAATAATACTAAAATGAAATTTATTAAAGCTTACATAAAATTTATTGACAAGCTTAATGATAAAATAGGCAATTGGGTTTCCTGGCTTACAGCACTACTTACACTTGTAGTTTGCTTCGATGTTTTTGTCAGATATTTTTTAAGAGAAAGCAGTGTCGGTTTTCAAGAGTTTGAGTGGCATTTATTTGCAATAATATTTTTGCTTTCAGCTGCATACACATTAAAAATAGATCAACATGTAAGAGTTGATGTAATTTACACACGCCTTTCTGATAAGAAAAAAGCGTATGTTGATTTTTTCGGTTCATTAATATTTTTGATACCATTTTGTGTTGTTTTAATAATGGCATCAAAAAATTTTGTAATAAACTCTTTTAGTATGGGTGAAACATCCCCCGATGCAGGCGGTCTTCCGGCCAGGTATATATTGAAAGCCGTTATTCCACTATCAATATTTTTAATGTTGCTTCAGGGTATTTCTTTAACATTTAAATCTTTTCTTACTATCAAAACCCAAAATAAATTTAAAGAGAAAAATTAATGGAAATTCTACCCCTACTTTTCTTTTTAACTGTGCTCATATTTCTATTAATGGGATTTCCTGTTGCATTTACATTAGGCGGTATATCAATAATCTTTGGTTTGATAATTTTTGGATTCAATTATTTTTACCTTTTACCCCTCAGAGTTTGGGGAATAATGTCCAACTATGTTTTGTTGGCAGTTCCCTTATTTATTTTTATGGGGGTTATGCTTGAGCGTTCTGGGATAGCAGAAGAATTGCTTGAAACAATGGCACTTTTGTTCGGAAAGTTAAGAGGTGGTTTGGCTATTTCTGTTTTGATCGTCGGTGCATTGCTGGGTGCTTCAACAGGAATAGTTGGTGCAACAGTCGTTACAATGGGAGTTTTAAGTTTACCAGTGATGTTAAAAAGAGGTTATTCCACTGAAGCATCTACCGGAATTATTATGGCATCAGGTACTTTGGGACAAATAATTCCACCCAGCATTATTCTGGTTTTATTAGGCAGTGTTTTAAATGTACCTGTCGGTAATCTTTTTGTTGCTGCAATCATCCCGGGATTATTGCTAGTCTTTTTATTTTTATTGTGGATAATATATTTAGCAATATTCAAGCCTAAATCCGTACCGGCAATGCCAAAAGAACAATTAGCTGAATTTCAGAAAGGAAATAAATTTAGAACAGTTGTCTCTGCTTTTTTACTCCCATTTTTTTTAATAACCGCAGTGTTAGGTTCTATTTTTGCCGGTATAGCATCACCAACTGAAGCAGCTGCTGTTGGCGGCCTTGGTGCAACTATTCTTACAATATTTAGAAAAAAATTTAATATCAGTGTATTAAAAGAAGTTATGATTAAAACCACTTCACTTACAAGCATGGTTTTTATGATATTGGTTGGGGCGGCTGCTTTTGGACTTGTATTCAGAGGATTGCACGGTGACACTTATTTAACAAATTTAATTGTAAATGCTAATCTGGAGCCGCATCATTTTATTGCAATAATAATGATAGTTATTTTTATTTGTGGTTTTTTTATAGATTTTATAGAAATTACTTTTATTATTGTTCCTGTTGTTGCACCTTTACTTATTCATATGCACATTGATCTTTTATGGATAGGCATATTAATCGCTATGAATTTACAAACATCTTTTCTAACACCTCCTTTTGGTTTTACAATTTTTTATTTGAAAGGCGTAGCCCCGGATAATGTTAAAACTTCACAACTTTACAAAGGTGTTGTGCCTTATGTAATAATTCAATTAATTGGTTTGTTACTTGTACTGTTTTGGCCTGATCTAGCTTTATGGCTTCCAACTGTAATAGGAAATTAAAAATGGATCTTTATAAAAAAATATTTAATGCAGGAGTAGTTGGTGCCGGAGGTGGCGGATTTCCAACTCATATAAAAGCAAAATCAAATGTTGAATATGTAATAGCAAATGGTGCAGAATGTGAGCCATTGCTTCATAAGGATTACGAGATCATGGTCAATCATCCCTCTGAAATTGTAGAAGGTATGCAAATGATGATGGAGCAGACTAAATCAAACAAAGGATTTTTTGGAATAAAAGGCAAAAATCAAAATGCAATTTCATCAATAGATGAATTTTTAGATGAAAAAATTAAGATGAGTGTTCTTGGTGATTATTATCCAATTGGTGATGAATATGAACTTGTTTATGAAACAACAAAAAGACTAATACCTCCTCATGGAATTCCTTTAGATGTTGGATGTTTGGTTAATAATGTTGAGACATTTTATAATATTAAAAAAGCAACTGAAGATATTCCTGTAACAGAAAAATTTTTGTGTGTAACCGGAGCCGTGAAAAAACCATTCTCTGCTTTTATTCCACTTGGAACCTCATTTAAAGAATTAATTAACTTTGCTGGTGGTTCAACTGAAAAAGAATATGCAGTGTTCGTTAGCGGTTTATTAATGGGCAAATTAAATTTTGATATGAATGAAGTTGTAACAAAAACTACTGCAGGATTGATAGTATTGCCTGTTGATCATTATATGGTTAACAGAATGGAAAGAAGCGTTAGTGATATGAATAGAATTGGTAAATCAGCTTGTGACCAGTGTAGTTATTGTACGGAATTTTGTCCACGCTATCTTCTTGGTTATGATGTTCAACCTCATAAAGTTATGCGTTCTTTAGGTTTTACAAAAACAGGAGAAGCTGTTTGGAATCAATATGCTGATCTTTGTTGTTCTTGCGGATTATGTTCACTTTATTCTTGTCCGGAAGATCTTTATCCAAAGGAAGCATGTGATGAGGGTAAAGCGGAACTTAAAAACCGTGGAATTAAATATGAAATGACAAAGGACGTTAAAGTCCATCCAATAAAAGACGGAAGAAGAGTACCCATAAAACAATTGATGCAAAAATTAAATGTCTTACAGTATAGTAAACCAACTCCTTTTCTGAAAAATTTTCCTACACCATATAAAGTAAAAATTTATTTGAAACAACATGCAGGTTCACCTGCAGAAGCAGCAGTCTTAAAAGGTGAAAGTGTTTCTAAAGGAGATCTGATTGGGAAAATTGATGAAGAAAAGTTGGGTGCAAATATTCATTCTTCTATAAATGGGAAAGTAGAAAAAGTAAATTCTGATTTTATAGAAATATCATCTTAAAAGTTTAAAATTTAAAAGGTACAAAATGAATTCAATAGGATTAATAGAAATGTCAAGCATAGCTGCCGGAATGCATTCGGCAGATATAATGTTAAAAACTTCTCAAGTAGAACTTATAATTTCTCGTTCAATTTGTTCAGGTAAATATATGGTTTTAATAGGAGGAGATGTTGCAGAAGTTGAATCAGCCGTAGAAGCTGCAAAACAAATTTTGGATTATGCTATTATTGATACATTTGTAATTCCAAATGTTCATAAAGATATGTTCTTTGCACTTTCAGGACATACAAAAGCTGAGCACCTGGAATCTCTAGGAATTATAGAAGCATTTTCTGTTGCATCATTAATTGAAGGAGCAGATGCTGCCGCAAAAGCAGCAAATGTAAAATTAATAGAAGTAAGATTAGCTATGGCCCTTGGAGGAAAAGCATTTTGTACTTTAACCGGAGATGTTGCTGCCGTTACAAGTGCTGTTGAAGCGGGTGCACAGGTGATTAGCAGCAAAGGTATGCTTGTAAACAAAGTTGTGATTCCACAACCCAGACCGGAACTTATGAGTGAAATGATTTAATTAGATATAATTCCTTTCAGCAATTTCATACCAATTAGAAATATTTTTCTGAAACTTTTTATAAGAAGCATAAACTTTTTTACTCATTGCATCATTAGATGTTATATTATCTACCACTTCTTTATTTAATTTTTTAAATGTTGAAAGTACATCTTTGGGAAAAGGTAAATATTTAATTTTACCTTCATTCAATATTTTATAATAATATTCTGTGTTTTTAGATTCAAAATCTGCAAGCATTGATATATTTACTTTACCTGCAGCCACTCTAATAATTTCTTTTAGATCACTCGGTAATTCTTCAAAAGCATTTTTGTTTATTATGAGTTCTAAAGACGAACCGGGTTCGTGCCAGCCTGGATAATAATAATATTTTGCAATTTTATTGAATCCCATTAAATAATCGTGATAGGGACCGATCCATTCCAAAGCATCTATTACACCTCTTTCAAGGTCAGTATATAGTTCACCTGCAGGTGCTAAAACAGCAGAACCACCGGCTTTAGTTATAACTTTTCCACCAAGCCCGGGGATTCTCATTTTTAATCCTTTTATATCTTGAATAGAATTAATTTTTTTATTAAACCATCCTCCCATTTGTCCGCCTGTATTTCCACAGGGGAAAGGAATTAAATTAAAATCATTATAAAGTTCTTTCCACAAATCTAATCCGCCGCCAAATTCAAACCAGGCATTAACTTGTACCGCATTCATTCCAAATGGGACACTTCCAAAAAATTGAGCTGCAGGTGCTTTACCTGCCCAATAATAAGCAGCACCGTGTCCCATCTCAGCTACACCGGAAGAAACTGCATCCAAAGTTTCTAATGGAGGCACTAATTCATTTCCTCCGTATACATGAATTTTTAATCTGCCTTGAGACATAGCATCTATCCATTCAGCAAACTTATCTGCATATTCACCTAATATTGGAAAATGAGGAGGCCAGGTAGTAACCATTTTCCATTCGTAATGTTTATTAGAAATTACTGCTGCAGAATTATTGTTTTGTTCAGTTGAACAACCTGTAAAAATACCTGCACTAACTGCTGCTGTTGAAATTGCAGCAGTTTTGATAAAATTTTTCCTGTTGATTTTTTTCATCTAGCAATCCTTAATTATTTTCAAATGTGCTGAGTAATTCAATTTCAGATAAAAATATAATAAAAATTTAGAATAACTTATTATTCAAATAAAAAACAAGATAATTTTTATTTGAAAATTATACCCATTTGCAAAAAAATTTGTAATTTGCTCACTTACCTTAATCGCAATATTATGAAAAGAAAGAATAACTCAAACAATAAAAAGATAATTATTAAGGGTGCCAAAGAGCACAATCTTAAGAATCTTTCTTTCGAAATACCAAGGAATAAATTAGTTGTTTTTACAGGTGTAAGCGGTAGTGGAAAATCCTCACTTGTATTCGATACAATTTATGCAGAAGGTCAGCGCAGATATGTAGAAAGCCTTTCTTCCTATGCCCGCCAATTTTTAGAAAGAATGAATAAACCTGATGTTGAATATATACAGGGTATTAGTCCCGCAGTTGCAATAGAACAAAAAAAGGGAAGTAAAAATTCTCGTTCAACTGTTGGAACAAGCACTGATGTTTATGATTATCTTCGTTTGCTTTTTGCTCGTGTTGGTAAAACTATTTGTTTTGAATGCGGAAAAGAAGTAAAAAAAGATACAACTACAACTGTAATTGATTGGTTAACGGAAAGAGATGAAGACGAAAAGTATTATTTAACTTTTCCTGTTAAAGATCACGAAGGCAGAACTGTAAAAGAAGAATTGGAATCACTTAAAAAAAGAGGTTTCTTTAGAATTTACAATAATGGAAATATACTTGATTTGAATGAACCATTTAAATCACCCAAGTCAAAATCTAATTTAAGAGTAATTATAGATCGTTTTAAAATTAGCAAAAAGAATTTAAGGGAAAAATTATTTGATTCGATCGAAGTTACTTTTAAAGAAGGAGAAAACAGATTATCTGTAATTAACGCTGAAACAAATGAAGAGAGAAAGTTTAACAAATTTTATGAATGCTGCGGAATAAGATACGAGGAACCCGAGCCCAGATTTTTTTCATTTAATAATCCTTTTGGTGCTTGTCCAGTTTGTCAAGGATTCAGTAAGGTTGTTGGCATTGATATGAACTTGGTTGTACCTAAACCCGAACTTAGTATTTCAGAGGGTGCTATTGCTCCATTCAGATCAACAAAATTCAGTGTGCATTTAAGAGAACTTGTACAATCAGCAAAAGAATTTGGTGTTCCATTAAATAAACCTTTTAAAGAATTGACAGAATCACAAGTTAGTTTGTTAAGAAGAGGATTTGGTAAATATGTAGGAATTGAAAAATTTTTTGAGAAACTCGAACGTAAATCTTACAAAATGCACATTCGTGTTTTGCTCAGTCGCTACAGAGGTTATACACTTTGTTCTGCGTGCAAAGGCTCAAGATTAAGAAGAGAAGCTTTGCAAGTAAAGGTTGGCGGAAGATCGATTCACGAAATTGTTCAGTTACCGATTGAAAAATCATTAGCCTTTTTTGAAAAATTAGAATTATCAGAATACGATCTTAAGATTGGGGACAGAATTTTACAAGAAATAATAAAGAGACTTACATTTTTAAATAATGTAGGAATCGGTTATTTAACATTGGATAGATTAAGCAGCACTTTGTCCGGTGGCGAAACACAGAGAATAAATCTTGCTACTTCTCTTGGTTCTTCATTGGTTGGTACTCTTTATGTTTTGGATGAACCAAGTATTGGCCTGCATCCAAGGGATAATTCAAGATTAATTAACATTCTAAAAAATTTAAGAGATATTGGTAATACGGTTTTAGTGGTTGAACACGATCCTGAAATGGTAAAAGAAGCAGATATTATTATTGATATGGGACCAAAAGCAGGTGTATATGGAGGTGAAATTATTGCAATGGGTACTTATGATGAAATTTTAAAGGATAAAAATTCATTAACAGGCAAATATCTTTCAGGCAGAATGAAAATTCCTGTTCCGAAAAAAAGAAACAAAAAAGAAACTAAAAACATTGAAATTTTTGGAGCGAAAGAAAATAATCTTAAAAATATAAAAGTCGATATACCATTAAATAAATTTGTTGTTGTAACAGGTGTAAGCGGATCAGGTAAAAGTACGCTTATTTATGATGTGCTGTACAATGGTTTAGGAAGATCATTAGGGTTGGTGCAGAATGATAAAGTTGGTTATGAAAAAATAGAAGGTGCCCGTTTTATTGATGAAGTAGAAATTGTTGATCAATCACCGATTGGTAAATCACCACGTTCAAATCCTATTAGTTATATAAAAGCATTTGAACATATAAGAGAACTGTTTGCAAGTACCTATCAAGCAAGAGCAAGAGGATATAAACCCGGTTATTTTTCTTTTAATGTTCCGGGTGGAAGATGTGAAACCTGTACAGGTGATGGCTTTATAAAAGTTGAAATGCAGTTTCTTGCTGATCTTTATTTAACCTGCGAAGAATGCGGTGGAACAAGATTTAAAAAAGAGATAAGAGAAATTACTTATAAAAATAAAAACCTTGTGGATGTTCTGGATATGACAGTTAACGAAGCTGTAACTTTTTTTAAAGATGAACCAAAGATCTTAAAATATATTAAACTACTTGATGAAGTTGGTTTAGGCTATATTAAATTAGGGCAACCTTCCAACACACTTTCCGGCGGTGAAGCGCAAAGAGTAAAATTAGCAGCACATCTTTCCAAACAAAAAGATAGAAAGCACACTCTGTTTTTATTTGATGAACCAACAACAGGTCTACATTTTTATGACATAGATAAATTGTTGAATTGTTTTAATTTATTAATAGAAAGAGGCAATTCAGTTTTGATTATTGAACATAATCTAGAAGTAATCAAGTGTGCGGACCATGTAATTGATTTAGGTCCTGAAGCCGGGGAAAAAGGCGGTGAAATTGTAGCAACCGGCACACCTGAAGAAATTGCAAAAAATGAAAATTCCTGGACAGGAAAGTATCTAAAGTACTATTTGAATTAATTATTATTAGCCATTTATTACAATTCTTTTCTTCTTATACAAAAGAAAATTAATTTATCCCAAAAAATTCATTGGAAATGAATTTTTTGCCGAAGGCCGCTATATAAAATGTTTTTATAAAACATTTTATATAGCGTGGTTAACCCCGACAATTTGTAAGAAAAACATACTACTCAAATAACGAATTCCTTGATTTTTATATAACTAAGTATATGATCTTTATTTACTTACAAATTATCTGCCCAAAGGGTAGATTTTCCAATGGAAAATCTGGGTTTATTATTTAATTGTAAACTGACATACAGTTTGGTATTCAATTTTACCAGATTTTAAAATTATATAATTAAATATTATTTGTATATGAATAAAAAGAACTTTTATGCTCTCTTAACAGTTTTATTATTAGCAATCACAATTTTGTTCTTTTATGGTATTACCACTTCCGATAAAAAAATAAATAAGAAAAATGATAATGTTAATAGATTAAGAGAATTATACATGGACATGGCGAAAAATGGTATAGTAATCATTTACCCAACCAATCTGCCAATAGCCACTATTGACAAATATAAAGACCAATTGAAAAATTTTAGATTATTCTTCAGAGGAATGAAAATGGAGCTTATTGCCGATTCTTCTGTTACAGATTCAATACTTATGAGTAAAAATATTGTTGTAGTAGGTACAATAAATTCTAATAGGATACTAAA
>Ga0210044_10001743_pt1 | contig 33231 bp, 33 predicted proteins | sample CryGey13umfilter_2_FD_183959 | JGI IMG/M metagenome (GOLD analysis project Ga0210044, IMG submission 183959) | Groundwater microbial communities from aquifer in Utah, USA - Crystal Geyser 4/9/14 3 um filter (SPAdes) (version 2) | ecosystem: Environmental > Aquatic > Deep subsurface >...
CTGGGGGACGCACCCAACTTTCCCACGTTTCGCCGGACCGCGTGGAGGGACAGGCTGGGGGACGCACCCAACTTTCCCACGTTTCGCCGGGACAGGCTGGGGGACGCACCCAACTTTCCCACGTTTCGCCGGACCGCGTGGAGCGTGATCGCGCTGCTCGCGTCGGGGTGCTCGCTGATCCTGCCGCTGGACGGACAGCCGGATGGCCCGGTGGGCGAGGCCGCGGTGCTGGAGCAGGGCGCAAAGGACGCGGTGGCCGATGTGCCGGTGGAAGATGGCGGGCCCGATGGTGGCGCTTCCACGTGCCTCAACGCCTGTACCACGACCAGCTGGTGCACGCTGGGCTCCGGGGTCACGATGGAGATCCTCGACCTGGCCGGGCCGGATCTGAACAACCTGTGGGCCGTGGGCGCGGGTGGTACGGTGCTGCAGTTTGCGCCGGGGACCTGCACGTGGACCCCGGTTTCGGTTCCACCGAGCGTGCTGCCGATCTCGACCGATGTCACCGCGGTGTGGGCCAGCAGCAAGACCGCGGTGTGGGCCAGCAGCAAGACCACGGTGCACCTGGGCACCAAAGATAAAAAGCTGCTGTTGAATAAGGGCGGCTGGACCTCGATCTACACCGGCACCGGTTCCATCAACGACATCGTCGCGGATCCGGCGGGCTCGGTGATCGCGGTGGGGAACAGTGGGCAACTGCTGCAGTTCGTCGACCAGGCGAACCCCCCATGGACGGAACTGGCATCCGACACGGAACAGCACCTGTATGCCGCGGTGGCGACGGGCACAGGCTCCTTCGTCGTCGGTGGCACGCAGGGTATCCTGCTCACGGTGGACAGCTCGACCAAGACCATCGACGCCCACACATGTACCACGCAGTCAGGCGTCGACGTGATCAACGGTTTGTGGACCAACGGCGCGGATCTGGTGGGCGTGGGCAAGTCCAACGGTGGGGGCGTCATCGTGATGAGCAAGTCGGCGGCGAAGTGTATCATCATCAAGCTCAGCGCTGTTGCCGTCCTGAACGCCGTGGCGGGCTACAGCATGACCGAGGTGTACGCGGTCGGCAACAGCGGAACCGTGCTGCCCCATGGCCAGTCCACCTCGGTATCCATCGCGTCTCCCACCCAGGTCGATCTCAACGCGGTGTGGGTCAACCCGCTCAAGAATCCGAAGATGCTCATCGTGGCCGGCGCGAACGGTCAGATCTGGGGCCGGAAGCTGCCCTGACGCCTCGTGCCCCTGTCCGCCCGACGCTCCCGCCTCCTCGGACCCCAGCCGCTGGCCTTCCTCGTGGTGCTGCTGCTGGCGCTGCTGCTGTACGGGCCGGTGCTGCACGGGTTCTTCATCCTCGACGATTTTGTGTGGCTCGAGTGCGCGCGGCAGACGCTGCACGATCCGGGGAACGTGTTCAACCTGCAGATCAGCGGGTTCTTCCGCCCGCTGTCGCACCTGGTGTTCGCCGGGGTGTACGCCGTGAGCCCCACCCCGGCCGCGTTCCACCTGGCCGTGTGGCTGCTGCACGCGCTGTGCGCCGCGCTGCTCGCGCAGCTGGTGCTGCTGCTGTCGCGGGACCGCTGGCTGGCGTTCTTCGCCGCGCTGCTGTTCGGGCTGAACATGCTGTACGCCGAGGTGATGGTGTGGGTCTCGGCGCTCAACGAGCCGCTGGCCGGCGCCATGGCGCTGGCCACGCTCATCGCCTGGCTACACCACCTGCGACGCGGCGGGTGGGGCAGCTACCTGCTGGCGCTGGCGTTCCTCGCGCTGGCCCTGGGGACCAAGGAGTCCACGGTCTCGCTACTGCCGCTGATGGGGCTGCTGCACCTGTGGCTCGGGCACCGCGGCGAGCTCCGCGAGGGGCCTCGTGTCGCATGGTTTCGTGCGGGGCTGCGCTACCTGCCGCCGGTGCTGCTGCTCGCGGCCTACCTCGCGATGCAGCTCGGGTTCCAGCGGCAGAACCTGCTGGTCCAGGGCGGGCGGTACGCGCCGGGGCTGCACGCCGTCCCGCGCCTGGCGCTCAACCTGTGGCAGCTGGTCCGGTTCATCTGGCCCCCGCTGGTGGCCGCGGCGTTGTGCGCGCTGATGCAGCGGCGGGGACGATGGGGGCTGCGGCGTGCGCCCGCAGGTGCGCTCCACCTCGCACTTCAGAGGAGCTCCCCTGCTCCGGGCGCGAGCCTCTGGCTGCCGGCGCTGCTGCTCTCGGCCGCGGCGCTGCTGATGCTGCCCTACTGCATGTTCCACGGCGGCGTGATGGCCAGCCGTTACTTCTACGGACCGGCCCTGGTGGGAGGGATCGCCGCGGCGCTCGGGCTGCGCCTCTGCGCCACGCTGCCCGCCGCGGCCGCGCGGATCATGGCGCTGCTGGCGCTTTCGGGGGTGGCGATCCACGCCGCCGTGGTCAGCGCCTCCCATACGCGGAGGTACCGTGACATCGCCGACGAGGTCCAGACCTTCGTGCTGGCCGTGGCCAAGGTCCCGCCGACGGATGCGCCGGCTCCGGTGCTGGACAGTGTGCTCGGCGGACAGCACCTTCAGGCCGCGCTCCGGCTGTACCACCCCAGCCATCGCGTCGTCCTGCGCGCGGAGCGGCGGGGTGTGAATCAATGTCAGCCCGGTCCACTGTGGCGCTGGGACCGCGAGGTGCGCGAGCTGCGTCGGCTGCGGTGAACGGCGGAGCCGTCGACGACCAGGCTCAGCGGCTCTTGGTGTAGACCACCCAGTCGCTGGTGTGGAACGTGGGCCAGGCGCCCTGCATCTCGGCCCGATAGTGCGACTGGGTCGTGGCGTCGTAGTTCACGTAGCTCACGGGGCCTCCGACCTGGCTCGCGCCCGCGGGGAGCCCGGGGAGCGCGTCGCCGAAGCCGACGTAGTCCGCCACCACGCCCCCCGGCGTGCGCAGCACCGCGGCGTTGGCGTAGGCCCCCACCAGCCCGTTGTAGAACGGGATGTTGTCGCCGGTGTTGATGTCGCCGGTCAGCCCGCTCGAGTATTCGAAGATCGCCACCCGCTGCCCGGGCTGCAGCGTCTTCGCCGGCAGCGTGAAGTACACCGGTCCGGTGCCCTGCATCTCCAGCGTGTAACCCGCGGTGTTCTGCGCCACGGTGGAGGCGTTGCGCAGCACGATGTAGTCCACCGTGCCGGGGAACACCTCGTGCAGCACCAGGGCGCGTGCGGCGCCGGTGCAGGGCGGCTTGGCGTGGCAGTCCAGATCGATGCAGTCGATCTGGCCGTCGCTGTCGTCATCGGTGCCGTTGCCGCACAGCTCGCCGGGCGGCGTCAGGTCGGGCCAGGGTTTCACGTCGGGCCAGGGCGTCAGGTCGGGCCAGGGCGTCACGTCGGGCCAGGGCGCGTCGAGCTGGCGCTGGTCCATGACGACGGATCGATCCGGCGGCGCGAGATCTCGCGGCGACGCGTCGGTGGACCGGTCCTGCTGCAGGTCGTGAGGTGCGTGGGTCTCGGCGGCGGCCAGATCCGGCGCCTCCGAGTTGCCCGAGGCGCAGCCCGCGAGCAGGGTCAGCAGGAGGGATACTGCGCGAAGGTGAGCGTTCGGGGGAGTCAGGGCCGCTTTCGCTGAGCCAGGACGTCCTTGATCTTGGCCTCCAGATCGGAGAACTCGAACGGCTTGTCGACATAGGCGTCGGCGCCGTACAGCGGCGAGGTCATCTCGTTGATCTTTTCGCCGATGGCGGTCAGCATGACGATGCCGATCTCCTTGAAGCGCGCGTCGTGACGCAGCTCCTTGGCCACCTCCCAGCCGTTCTTGCCGGGCATCATCACGTCCAGCACCACCACGTCGGGGTAGTGTTCGCGGACCCGGGCCAGCGTCTGTTCCCCGTCCACGGCCTCCACCACGTGGTAACCGGCGCGATTGAGTCGGATGCTGAGCAGCGACAGGATCTCCGGATCGTCGTCGGCCACCAGCACCACGGGCTTCGTCTTTTCCTCGGCCATCTTGGTCTCCAGGCACAGCTGGATCAGGCTAGTTCGGGAGCGTTTGTGGTGTCAAGCACCGTGGTACTATGCGGTGCAATGCGGTACGAGCTGTTCATCCGGGCGACCAGCCCCTCCACCGACGCTGAGGCTGGGGAGGCGTCGCTGCAGCGGGTTCATGAACAGGTGCTGCGTGAGGCGGTGGACCTGACGCTGGAGCTGTATTGTGACGCGCAGGGCAGGCTGGCGGGCTTCGACCTCGGCGCAGACCCCGATCAGCCGGGTGGCATCGAACGGCTATGCGCGGTCAGCTTCGGGCTCGCCGAAAGGCACGCGCTGGTGGTGTTCGATCCCCAGCTGGGTCGCACCGTGACCCTCGACGACCGGGAGCAGATCGGTCAGCAGGCGGCGCAGGCGGCGGCCTTCGCCGTGGCGGCTCCGGTGATGCCCGTGGCGCAGGGCCAGCGGATGTCTCCCACGCTCAGGCTGTGGCTGGTGGTGTCAGGGCTCGTGGTGCTGTTGCTGCTGGCGGGACGGGCGCTGTCCTGCGCCGTGCGCTGAGTAGCGTCAGGGGACGACGGTACACCCCACCGCGGTGAAGCCCACCCCGGCGGAGAGCTCCTGGGTCCCGTCGTTGTCCACGTCCACGTCCCCCGCCAGCAGGACCTTGATCAGACCGTTGTCGGCCACCTCCGATGCGTCGATCGTGTCGTCGTCGTTGGTGTCGAACAGGTTCTTGATCAGATCCTTGACCTGCTGGCTCTGGCCCGTCTGGTTCAGCTCCCCGTCCAGCACCTGGGCCACGGCGGGGATGACCTTGGTGTCCAGGTCGGTCTTGGTCACCACGCCGGTGACCTTGCCGTTGAGCAGTCCGCTGGCATCGATCGTGGCCCACAGGCGCGCCTGCTTCAGCGTGACCCGCGTGGGATAGAACCCGATGGGCAGCAGGACGTCAATCTCGCCCGGGCCGAGCTCGGCCACGCCGCCGGAGATGGCGCCCGAGAGCACCGCGTTCTGCGCCGAGGTGGCGGCGACCTTGAAGCTGTGGCTGCCGGAGAAGCAGGTCGCCTTGGCGTCGGCCTCGGAGCAGGGCAGGGCGCCGCAGCAGGTGGCCTCCTCGCCGGTCCAGGCCTGAAGCGTGGCGCCGGGGTCGGTGGCGAAGTCCTTGGCCGCCAGGCGCATCAACATCACCACCTTGCCGTTGTACAGGTTCTGGTTCATCGTGCCCTGCAGGTCCAGGCTCGTCACGGCCGCGGAGAGGGCGGTGAGGATCGCGCCCAGCGCGTTGTCCGGCTGCTGGTCGTTGTCGTAGTCGTGGCCGTACTTCTCCGTGTCGGCCTGGGACGTGGGCACCACCATGCTGCTGACCACGTACTCCCGGGGTGACGGGGCAGAACCGTCGACGGTCGGTCCGTCCACCGCGGCGTCAACGCCCTTGTCGGTGACCTGCGTGTCCGCCGGCGGCGTGCCGTCGTCGCTGCAGGCGGAAAGGAAGAGAGCGGCGATGCTGATGATCCGTACGTATCTCATGATCCCTCCGGCTCAGGTTATGGGTGATACATGGCAGGGTGTGATGTCTTCCCTGGTAATCTGACAGAGCATGTCATCGTGGCCACCCCGATGGTGTGAGACGCGTCACACGGAACCGAGTCAGTCCTCGTCCTCGTCCTGATAGGACGGGCTGGAGTTGTTGAGCCACTGGTAGGCCTTCTGGTACGCCTTGCTCGACGGGGGGACCATCTTCAGCACCTGTTGCCACAGCTTGCGGGCCTGCGCCATGTTGGTCGTACGCATGGTGTAGCCGCTGGTGAAGAGGTTCATCGCCGTCTGTTCCAGGGCGTTCTTGGCCTTGTCGAAGATCGGGTCACGGGCTCCGAGGCTCTCGGCGACCTTGATCGCCCGGGACGCCACGGGGTAGTTGTGCTGCGCGATGGCCTTGGCCGCCACCGCCCGGGCGGCCTGGATCACGAGCTTCTTCAGCGCCGCCTGGTGCGTTCCGCCCTGGATCGCGCGGTCCTGCTTCAACGCCTCCTGGTAATACTTGAGCTGCTGCACCTCGCTCCGGGTGCCCTTGGCCCGGTTCCAGGACATCCCGACCTTGTAGATCGCCTGAGCCAGGGCCTCTGCCGTCTGCCTGGACCGCCCACGCTGGGTCTCGGCGTAGCGCTTGGCCTCCTTGTGCGCTGCACCCCACTGCTGCTGCTTGTACAGCTCCAGCACGTTCTTCAGCTTGCCGCCTCGCACCCGGATCTGCGCCGGTCCCTTGTCCGGCGGGGTGGTGGGCGGCTTGACGTGGGTCGGCTGATTGACGTGGGTCGGCCGGTTGACGTGCGTCGGCCGGTTGACGTGGGCCGCGACGTGGGTCGGACGCGTGGGCCTGGCGTCGGACAGCTCGGTCGACAGCTTGAGCACGTCGGGGTTGGTGGGCGCCAGGGCCATGGCCTCCTTGAGCCTGGCGCGCGCCCCGTCCAGGTCGTTGGCCTCCTTCAGCGCGCGAGCCGCGGTGAGCAGCCCCGACAGCTGCTCGTCATCGACCTTCTGCTTCAGGGTCTGGGCCTGTGCGGCATAGGCCGACGTGGAGGGGATCTTCACCAGCTCCTTGCGCGTGGTGGGGAAGTCTTTGGCCGCGAGGCTGTGCTTGGCCCGCTTCAGCGCGTCGTGCGACGTGATCTCGGCAGTCGCCTGCTCCAGATAGCGCTTGGCGTGGTCCGCGGTGGGGACCAGCTTCAACACCTGCTGGAAATGCAGCCGCGCCTGGGCCCAGTTGCGGATGTTGTACTGCGAGATGCCCTTCTTGTACGCCAGGGCGGCCAGCTCGTCCGGAGGGGGCCCCTTGGGCTGCTGCGTCGCCACCTGCGCCTTGCGCGACCGGAGCATCAGCTTGACGCCGATGAGGGTCCCCAGGAGCAGCACCAGCCCCAGCGAGCCGAAGATCAGCAGCTTCTTGGAGTGGCCGTCGAGGAGCCCCGCGCCAGGGCGCTTCTCCTTGCGCGTCATGGACGCCCCTCGCGGGACGATGTCCGCGGTCATTCGCGCCGCGTCCTGGGGCTCGATCTTCTTCTGCGGGGTGATCATCGTGGCCATGCTGGCGATGGCCGCGGGGTCCGTGGGCGCTGCCGCCATGGGGTTGACGAAGCGCAGCAGCGTATTGCCGAGCTCCACCTGATCGCCGTCCTGCAGCGGGTAGGTGTCCGCCTTGCGCGAGTTGACCAGCGTGCCATTGCCGCTGCCCAGATCACGCAGCACAAACTGGCTGCCCTCGAAGCACACCAGGGTGTGCTTCCGTGAGACCGCGATGTCGGCCAGGATGATGTCGTTGTCGACACCTCGACCGATGCTGTTGTCGCCCAGCTTGAGCGGATACTCACACCCACGGTTGTTGCCGCCGATGATCACCATCCGGGGTCCGGGCTGAGGCACGCCGTCGATGGAGGCCCGGATGTCCTCCTCGCGCTCGATACGCGTGGGGGCGTTGTCCAGCGGCTCGAGCCCCTCGTCCACGGCCAGCGGGTCCACCTCGGGGGCGAAGCTGGCCGCCACTGGCTCGTCCACGCCCAGCAGCAAGGGATCGACGACCTCTGTCATCACGGGCACGGGTGGACCCGGCATCGACGGACCGGGTGGCCGGGTCCGCGCCCGCACATCGACGCCGGCCTCGTCGGGAAACAGCGGGCTGGGCGCGTGCGTCACCGGCGTCGGGGCGGCCACTGGGTTGTAGTCGCGAGACGAGGGTCGTCGTGGTGGCTCGTAAGGCGGCGGCTGTCCCCCCGCCGGCTGCCTGCCCGCCGGCTGCCCAACCATCGGCTGGCTGTGTCGCCGCCGGGGGGTCGCGGCCAGCGTCGGGCCATCCCGGTTGCCCGAGTCCTCGTCCGCGTCGAGCTCCAGATCGGAGCCGGCCAGCTCCATGATGTGCTCCCCTGTGGGCGCCGTGTCTTCACCGGCGCTGGCCAGGGTGGGAAGAGGAGGCCCGACGGCGGCGCCCATCCTCGCAGGATCGCGACGTGGATAGGACATCTCGAAAATACTAGCCTATTCCCTGGACACGGGCAAGGTTACGACCCTTGGCACGCTTCGGCAGGCTGCTCATGGTACGGCCAGGGCGTCCAGCTGGCGCTGCACCTCGCGGTAGCGGAAGTCGTCCTTCTGGAAGTAACGCAGAGTTCGGATCAGGGTCATGCGCGCCTTGGCCAGGTCCCCGTCCACCTTCTCCGCCCGCCGCGCCGAGAACAGCCCCTCGGAGAAGCGGCGGGTCAGGGTCTTGTCGATGGAGTCCAGCGCGTCCTGATACAGCGCGGGTTTGACCGCCAGTCCCTCGAGCAGATCCCGGGCCCGCTTGAAGCCATCCAGGGCGCTGTACATGTTCCCGGGTTCGATGTCCTGGTCTTCCCAGGCCTTCTTCGCCAGGTCGAACTGGGCCTGGGCCTCCTGTGGATCCGGGGGCGGGATCGCCTCCTGGATCAGCTGAATGTAGCAGATCTCCCACGTCTCCGAGCCAGGAGGGTTGAGGGTGTTGTTGAACACCAGCTCGTTTGCTCCACGCTTGAGCGTGTCCCGGGGCAGGAGCAGCCGGAGCCCGTAGACCCAGCGGTTCATCGTCAGCGGGACCTTGCCCACCTCCTGGCCGTTGAGTCGGATCGCCAGCTCGTCCACCCTGTCCACCCCCCATGCCCCGTACTGCAGGGTGGCGCGTCCTCCCAGATACTCGAAGGTGATGATCGCGTGGTTGCGATGGGTGTGGTCGTACTTGCCGTAGCCCACGACGGCGTTGAAGAACGTGTCGTCGTCGGAGAAGGTCAGCGGCACGTCGGACTGGTCGACGACCAGGAACTGACCCGTGGCGTGCTGCTTGATGTAGTAGCCCAGGCCGGCGAGGAGCGCCACCCCGGCGATGATCGAGGCCTTGCCCACCCGCGAGCGCCACAGGCGCTTGATCCCTCGCACCGCCGCGAGGTCCACCTTGGTCCCGGTGGCGTCAGCGGCCTGCGCCTCGGCGTCGGACAGCGAGATCTGGGACGTGACCTCGCCGCGGGCCGCGGTGAGCTGCGAGAACTGCAGCGAGGTGCTGGCCAGCGTGATGTAGTCGCCGTCCTTGAGCACCTCCGGCTCGGTGAGCTTCTCACCGTTGAGTCGGGTTCCGTTGGCGCTGCCCAGGTCCTGGATCAGGAAGATGCCCTGCTCATCGTAGATCCGGACGTGGTTGCGCGACATCCCTGGCTCCACCAGCACGATGTCGTTCTCCTCGACCCGCCCGATGGTGGCGTGGCTGGCGAAGAAGTACTCCTGGCCCAGGTTGGCGCCGTCCACCACGGTGAGGATGAACCCGTCCCTGGGTTTCCCGTCGTCCGCCCGATGGCGGGCCCGCTTCTTGTCTCGGTACTTGGCGGGACGGCGAGAGACGGCCATCGCTAGAGCCCGCCGCCGAACAGCAAGCGGTAGACGATGGGCCCGAACAGCACCAGGAACACGGTGGGGAAGATACAACCGATGAGCGGCAACAGCATCTTCACCGGCGCCTCGTTGGCCGCCTTCTCGGCCCGGTGGGTTCGCATGATGCGCATCTGGGTCGTCTGGATCCGCAGCACCTTCCCCAGGCTGGTCCCCATGCGATCGGCCTGGATCAGGTTGGAGACGAAGGCCCCCACGTCCAGCATTTGCACACGGTCCGCCAGGTTGCGCAGGGCCTCGGCGCGGGTCTTGCCCAGCCGGATCTCGTTGAGCAGGATGTTGAGCTCCTCCATCAACGGCCCCGGCTGGCCCTTCTCCACCACCGTGCCAATGGCGGCCTGGAAGTCGAGACCCGCCTCGACGGACAGCGTCAGCAGGTCGATGTTGTAGGGCAGGGCCTTGGCGATCTTGCGCTGCCGCTTCTTGATCTGGTCGGAGAGCCAGATGTAGGGGAACAGCGCGCCGAACACGGTGAACGGGATGGCGTACCACAGCGGCTGCTTGAGCATGTTCATCGACATCAGCCCCAGCACGCTGAAGAACGTGGCCCAGATCCACTGGTGCCCCACGAAATCCTGGGCCCGCCACTCGGGTCGCCCCAGGGCGAGGAACCGCTGGTGCATCTTCTTCTGGAACCCGGGCCGGTTCCGCACCAGCCGCTCGTTGTAGTTGCCAATCTTCTCCACCAGCGCGCCGCCGAAGGCCTTGACCCGGCCCGGCGGCGGCGGCGGGATGTAGCCCCGGGTGCGGGCCTCGTCGCGCAGGGCGCGAGCCTGGTCCGCGCGCTGCCCCACGTCGCGCAGAAACTCCTCGGGATACAGCGAGCGCACCACGAGAAACATCGCGACCCCAAAGCCCACGACGCTGGCGATGATCATCAGGTTCGCGGGCGACAGGTTTGTCAGGAGCTCGCTCATGGTCAGATGTCGATGGCCACGATGCGCCGGATGATCCAGATGCCGACGATCTCCATCAGCAGGATCGTGCTGATGAGGAAGTAGCCGAAGGTGCTCTTCAGCATCGGCTCCATCAGGTCCGGGCGCATGAAGTTGAGCACCAGCCCCAGCGCCAGCGGCATGGAGCCCACGACCCAGCCCTGCAGCTTGCCCTGCGAGGTCAGGGCGCGGATGCGACCCTCCAGCCGGAAGCGCTCGCGGACCGTGGCCGAGATGATGTCGTACATCTCGGCCATGTTGCCGCCCAGCTGCCGCGCCACGTTGGTCGAGGTCACCACCAGCTGCAGGTCCTCCGACCCCACCCGGTTGGCCATGTTCTGCAGCGCCTCTTCCTGCATCACGCCCAGCTTGACCTCCTTGATCGTGAGCGAGAACTCCTGCGACAGCGGCTTGGGCATCTCCTGGGCGATGTTGTCCATGGCCTGGGGCAGGGTCAGACCGGCGCGAAACGCGGCCGCCATCTGCACCAGGGAGTCGACCAGCTGCTGCTCGAAGCGCTGGATTCGACGCTCACGCAGCTTCTTGATGCCGTAGAACGGGACGATGAAGCCGGCGGCGCCCATCAGCGCGGCCACGAACCAGTTGAACACCACCAGCCCGACGAGGGCCATGACCGTGGCGGTGGCCAGCGTCAGCATCAGGATCTGACGCGGCGAGAAGAACAGGAACATCTCGGTCAGGTCCTGGGACCCCTGGGTCAGGTAGCGCTGCTCGTACTGCTCCAGCCCCTTGCCCACCAGGCTGAGAATCACGAGGGTCAGGAGGAAGATCGAACCGAAGACACAGAGGATGATGATCCCGAGCACGACCTACTGCCCATGTTTGGAGGCGGAGATGCCCCGTATGATCTGGATCGTCTGGTATCGCTTCTGCTGCAGCTTCTTGACCCGCTCGCCCGTGAGCAGGGTCTGGATCGTCGTGCGGGCCCGTTCCTCGAAGATGCTGATGTCCTCGGCGTTGCGCAGGGAGAGGTACAGCGACCCCATCTCCTGGGCCAGCACGAGGATCTCCGCCTCCTCCGGCAGCACCAGCAGCGTGATGCTGCCGTACTCGCTGTCGGAGCGCGAGGTGGTCTGGCTCGTGGCGGTGCGCTGGCCGGTGGCCAGTACGATCACGTTCTGCAGCAGGGTCACGGCCACGATCTGGTTCGAGTTGGGGTCGCGGAAGGTGCCCAGCACGTCCACGTGGTCGTTGGGGCGGACCCACATGCCCACCGCCGAGCGCTCGTTGACGTCCATCGCGATGGCGCGCCCGCGCTTGCGCACCGCCTTGGACAGCCGCTCCAGCGCGCGGATCCCCTGCAGCTGGTACCAGTGGATCGGTTCCCCCTGCTTGATCGGGACGATCACCTCCCGACCCAGGGCGACCTCCATGTCCGACGGCCGCAGCACGCTGTCGTAGACGAACTTGGCCGGCATCTTCTCCACGGCGACCGAGTCGTTGCTCAGGAAGTTTCCGGGCTGGATGTCGGTGGCGGCGACGATGACGTCCTTCAACTTCCATCCGCGCGTGACCTCGAGCTCGCGCATGCGGATGGCGCGCCAGGCCACCAACACCGCGGCGATCCCGAGCACCACGGCCACAATCAGTGGAGTCTTTCCCTTGAACATCGGCGCCTTACGTTTTGGTGAGTGTAGCCGACCCGCCGCATCCGCGTCAAACGAAACGCTCGTCTGTCCCCATCTGGACCTGCAGGGCACTCGGTTGCTACTATCCGGCAGTACGAGATTGACCGACCCATAGCCCAAAGTGAGGTTGATATGTCGAGCAAACGCCTGCTGTGGCCCGTGTTGGCCGTGGCGCTGATCGCCTGTAGCGACGACAACGGGAGCTCGGACGCCGGCGCCGACGTGTATCAGCCGGGGGACGGGACCCCGGACAGGAAGCTGGTGCCGGACCTGCCCAAGCCGGACGTGGACGTGTCCAAGAGGCCGGTGATCGACAAGATGCTCCCCTCGGACGGCTTCGCCAACGCCACGACCAAGGTGGTCCTGACGGGCAAGGGCTTCACCCAGGACGTGCGGGTCCTGATCGACGGAGGCGCGGGCGACATCATCATGAACGTGGTGGTGGCCTCCTCGGTCTCGATGTCCTTCGTCATGCCGCAGAACCCGTACGGCGCCCCGAACTTCGACAAGCCGCAGAAGGTCTCGGTGTCGGTGATGCTCAACACCCTGGTCTCCAACGCCAAGGACTTCCAGTACACCGTGACCCTGCCGATGGACGCCACGTTCAAGGGCCGCGTGCTCACGGCGACGACCAGCAGCTACATGGACTTCCCCTCCGAGCTGATCGAGGCCCAGGTGTTCGTGGAGGGCATCACCGATACCACCACCGGCGATTCGAACAAGATCGTGGCCGAGATCGGCTTCGCCACGGTGGGCAAGGACCCGACCAAGGACGACGGGTGGAAGTGGTACAAGGCGCGGTTCGGCCGGGACGAGACCACGGGGTACGACGTCTACGACGGCGCGCTCACCGTCCCGCTGGTCCAGACCTACGACCTGGCGTTCCGCTTGAGCCAGGACGGGGGCCAGAGCTGGATCTACGCCGACACCGACGAGGCCGACCTCACGTACGACGTGGCCAAGGCGGCCAAGATCACCGCGACCCAGGCCCCGGCGAACTACTGCCAGGTCGACGGCGACTGCCAGCTCAACGCCCAGGCCGTGATGTGTCTGGTGGACCCCGTGGACAAGAGCAAGAACCAGTGCGTCGAGTGCAAGACCGACCCGGACTGCGCCGGCAATTCAAAGGCCTTCGGTCCGTTCTGCAACCAGAACCTGTGCTACTGCAAGCAGAGCACCGACTGTACGACGAACCCCAACGGCCACCTGTGCACCGGCGGGTACTGCGGCTGTCAGGCGGACACCGACTGCACCGCTCCGGCGAAGTGCGGGCAGGATCCGGTGACGGGGATGACCACCTGCATGTGAGGACACACACGGCCGGCTCGACGCTGTGGGACCGGATGCTGCTGCTGGGGAGCGTCCTGCTCGGCCTCGGTGTCCCGCCGGCGATCCATGGCTGCGATCCGGGGCGGGTGGGTCCCTGCGCTGGCGACGGATGCCCCCACGTCCCGGGGTGTGAGACCTCCGTCACCTGCGATCCGGACCACGTGTGCGTGGAGCAGGTGTGTGAGGGGGTGGCCTGGATCTGTGGCCTGGGTCAGCAGGGGACCTACGTCTGGCTGCGCAGCGCGGCGCCCTGCGACGACCTGAACTCGTGCACGATCAACGATCTGTGTCTCGAGGGTGTCTGTCGCGGGACGCAGATGAGCTGCAAGCTTTCCCCCGGCAACACCTGTCTCGACCAGACCACCCTGCGCTCCTTCGACACCACCGGCTTCTGCCAGGACGGGCGCTGCATCTACGGGTCCAGCGACATCAAGTGCCTCAATGGCTGCGTGCTGGGCAAGTGCCTCGGCGAGCTGTGCACCGGCGTCACCTGCGACAGTCCGCCGGGCCCGTGCTACGAGAATACGGGTACGTGCGACGATCTGACCGGCAGCTGCGACTATCCCACGAGGCCCGTGGGCCAGAGCTGCACCTCCTCCGACCCCTGCATTACCTCCGCCACCTGCGACGCGAACCAGCAGTGCAACGGCACGGCGCTGGATTGCACGCGCCCGCACACCAGCGGCGGCACCTGCGTCGGCGGAGTGTGTCAGGGGTTCAAGTGCGACAGCGGCTACAGCGACTGCAACACGTCATGGGACGACGGCTGCGAGACGGGGACCCAGAGCGACATCACGAACTGCGGCGGCTGCAACAAGACGTGCGGTGCGGTGGCTCACGCCACGCCGGTGTGCACGGCTGGCACGTGCGTGCCCAAGTGCACCTCGCCCCACGCCGACTGCGACAAGACCTACTCCAACGGCTGCGAGATCCCCATCGGGGTCGCCAACACGTGCAACCGCTCCGGTCTGGCCAGCTTCTCCGGCACCACCCCGCCCTGCGGCACGGCGCACTGCGGCAAGCACGCCACCGACGACTACCACCAGGACTTCGGCACCTGGTACTGCACGTTCTGCTCGCACTGCTACATCTTCTCGAACGGCGGATCGTGGTGCCTGTACAAGTCCCCGAGCAAGGGCAACTTCTCGTCGGATCGGTGCCCGAGCTGCTGCAACACGACCAGCTATCCCGCGGTGTGCAAGTAGGGAACCCCACTCGCGCCCGGGGCGTCGCCCTCGCCCAACCGACCCGACCGACTCAGGGCTGCTTGAGGATGTTGCCAGACGCGCAGCTGGCGAAGGTGGTGCCGGTGACGTCCAGCTGGGTATAGAAGCCCTGCAGGATGCAGTACACAGCGCTGTGCTGGATCGTGCTGTTCTTGATCGAGACCATCACGCCGCTGCTGTCGGAGGTGGTGTGGATCATCCCACCCCAGCCCTTGGCGGTCCCGCCGCCGCCGTACTCGATGGTGCAGTGGTCCAGGGCGTTCTGGCTGTTGATCGTGTTGTCGAAGACGATGCTCTCCCAGATGCCGGCGGTCTTGGTCAGGCTGGTGATGGTGATCGGCGCGGTGGCGGTGCCCACCGCGTGCAGCCCGGTGTCATCGCCGCCCACGTCGATATAGCCGCTGTCGGCCATCAGCAGCGTGATCCCCGGGGACAGGGTCAACACGGCGTGGTTGGGCGCCAGGTGCTTGTTGACCAGGTACGGCACCTTGAGATCCTGCCAGGTGACCGACTTGCTGACGTAGCCCCCCTGGACGTTGACACGGTCGACGTCGTTGCCGCTGTAGGTCGAGGTCGAGAGCAGCTGGTGCACCGCCTCGGAGGCGACGCTGACCGGGCCGAGGGCCGCCGGCAACAGGCGGTCGAGACGCGCGAATCTGCTTGATTTCCAGGGAATGATATCTACGCTTGGCCATCACCCGTGCGAAATCCTCGAGGATCGACATGAGCCTGACCGCCCCGGCCGACCGCGTGAAGCAGCTTCCGCCCTACCTGTTCGCCGCCATCGATACGATGAAGGACGAGGCCCGTGCGCGGGGGGAGGATCTGATCGACTTTGGCATCGGGGACCCCGACCGCCCCACGCCGGATCACATCGTCCACGCGCTGCGTGACGCGGCCGGCCGGCCGGAGCTCCATCGCTACCCGGCCTACGCCGGCAGTCTGGCCTGTCGCCAGGCCGCCGCCGCGTTCTACGCCGCTCGCTTCGGCGTCGAGCTCGACCCGCACGGCGAGATCCTGACGCTCATCGGCAGCAAGGACGGCATCTCGCACCTGCCGCTGGCCATCACCAACCCGGGCGATCTGGCGCTGGTGCCCGATCCGGCCTATCCGGTGTATGCCACGACCACGCGCTTCGTCGGGGGCGAGGTCCACACCTTCGGTCTGCTGCCGGACCGGGAGTTCTTGCCCGACCTGGAGCAGATCCCCGAGGCGGTGGCGCGCCAGGCGAAGATGATCTACGTCAACTACCCCAACAACCCCACCGGCGGCGTGGCGCGGCTGGAGGATCTGGAGCGGATCCTGGCCTTCGCCCGACGCCACGATCTGCTGGTGATCTCGGACCTGGCCTACTCCGAGATGTACCTCGACGAGCAGACGCCGCCGCCCAGCTTCCTGCAGCTGGAGGGCGCCCGCGAGCGCTGCATCGAGTTCTACAGCCTGTCCAAGACCTACAACATGACCGGCTGGCGCGTGGGCTTCGCAGTGGGCAACGCCGAGCTGGTGCGGGCGCTGGGCAAGATCAAGACCAACATGGACTCCGGTGTGTTCGGGGTGGTGCAGCAGGCCGCCATCGCCGCGCTGAAGGGCGATCAGCGCTGCGTGGCCGCCATGCGCGCGGTGTATCGCGAGCGGCGCGACCTGCTGGTGCAGGGGCTGCAGCAGCTGGGGCTGCAGGTCAGGCCGCAGCGCGCGACGTTCTACCTCTTCGTGCGCGTCCCCGACGGGACGAGCTCCATGGACTACGCCGGGCGGCTGATGCGCGAGCTGGGGATCGTGGTCACGCCGGGCGTCGGCTTCGGGGAGCGGGGCGAGGGGTTCGTGCGCTTCTCGCTCACCGTGGAGACGGCGCGCATCGCCCAGGCGGTGGAGCGCATGAAGCGCCTGGGGTAGAGCGGGCGCTCAGCGCTCGAACGGCGAGGGATTGGGCGGAAACAGGAACGCCACGTTGCCAGCGAAGGAGACGTCCATGTCCACGGCGCTCCCCACGCGGTGCAGGTAGTTGTTCACGTCGATGCGCAGGGCGAGCCAGGACAGGCCGGTGTAGAACTTGACCCCGCCGCCGATGACCCCCAGCGGTCCCCAGTCGCCGTCGAGCTGCCGCGCGCCCACGCCCAGCGTCATGTACAGGTCTATCTGCACCATCGACCGACCGATACGCATGGCGACGTCGGTGGACATGGCGCCCTCCGCGCTGAGGTAGTGCGTGTTGCGCTGCTCCAGCTGGGAGGCGGGGCCCGCGTAGTGGTTGACCGCGTGGTGTGAAAATCCATAGCTCCCCCCGACGGCGAACATCGAGCTCAGGTGGAGGTAGCCCCGGGCCCCGGTGATCCACGACTTCTTGAGCGACGGGCCGGTGTAGGTCCCGCCGAACAGCGCGAGCTCGATCTGGTTCTTCTTGCGGTGCCGCAGCTCGGGGTCGAGCACCGGGGGGATCTCGCGCAGGTTCGTCGTGCGTACCGGCTTGTGCTGCGCCTGGACCGGCAGAGCGCCCATGCAGCACACGACAACCACCAACCATCGGGTCCATCGCATGCCGCAAGCCTGGCACCGGGACGGCCGGCCGCCACCCGAATCGTGTGCGGCGTTCAGGGGCCGGTGGGACAGCGCGGGTTGGGGTGGGCCAGGCAGTGGCTCTCCAGCGCGTCATCGTCGCCGGCCATCAGGTCGCGGCACACGCACAGCTTGCAGCAGGCCGCGGAGCCGTTGGCCAGGGCGTGGATGCAGCGGAAGCCGTTCGGGCAGATCCGCATGCTGTCGGGGCAGTCGGCGTCCGTGTCGCAGCTCGCGGTGCACAGGCCCTGCGCGTCGGCCTCTCCCGGCGCGGGGCTGCCGTACAGCAGGCAGACGCGCGAGCGGCAGTCATGGGCATCCAGTGCGATGGACACCACGTCGGTGTTGTCCGGGGTGGTGATCTGGCACGGTACGCCGACGTCGTCTTCGGCGCAGGCGTACACGGCCAGCAGCAGGACCAGCGGTGGAAGGCTCAGGCGTCTCATGCCCGTTGAGTGTTCAGGGACGGGCTCGACGGCGCACAGATCTGCACCGCAGCCGCCGGAACGACGCCGGCCTCACTGGATCGGGACGGGCGGTGCGTAGAGCACGACGCTGCAGGGCAGCGCCGTGCCCGGGGCGTGGGCCAGTCCCCGCGCGGCGGCGACGCACAGACCCGCGCGGTCGCTCGAGCCGTCGGGATGGAGATCGAACCATCCGCCGACGAGGTCGCCGTGCTTGGCGCTGATCCAGTCCGTGGGGGCCGGGCAGTCGGCGTCGCTCCCACAGGAGACGGGGTAGATCCGCGTCTCCAGGTCCTCGACCCCGTCGGTCAGGGGGTGCTTGCCGGGGGGCAGAGCGCCGGAAGCGCCGGAAGCACCGAGCTCGGCCACGATCTGGCGCGGCGCGTCGAGCTGCAGGAACTGGAACCTGAGCGAGGGAGTGCCACGCGCGCGGATACCGCGCAGCGGGACGTCCTGGAAGTCCACCAGCGCCTTGGGGCTGTCGCCGCTGCAGAACAGATCGGGGTTGAAGCCGGCGGGCGGGCGACAGCCCACCGGGATGGACAGGGCAGCGTCGGGCGACGGTCCAGGGACCACCACCTGCCAGGTCACCCCCTGGTCGGGCCAGGTGGGTTGGTCAGCATCCGCATTCTGGCCGTGGCCTCCATGGCCGATGGGATACCCCAGAAGATCGCCGCACCCACACAGCAGCAGCAGCGCTGGCAGCAGGAGCTTCATCAGATCACCAGCTCCAGGCCGAGGCTGCCGGTGAGCAGCGGGCGACCCAGCGTGCCCACGGGCCGACCGGCGAACATCACCACCAGGCGTCGCAGCGGCGCGCCGACCAGGTAGGACAGGTGCAGATTCAGATGGGGAGTGAGCCGCAGCAGCACGCCCCCCTCGACGAAGGGCAGGCCCGTCACCAGGGTCACGTTCTCGGAGGTGTTGGGGGGAGTGTTGTCGGGCTGCGGTTTCGCATGCCCGCGAATGTGAACCACGAGAACACCGAAGCCAAGGCCCAGCGTGGGCCGAAACCGGGATTGACGGTCGCCGCCCAGCCACCGGGCGGCCACGCCGGTGAGCACGGGATAGATCTCCGCGTCGCCCTCCCTGGCCGAGATCCACGACGGGACCACCGGCACCGTGGCCCGCAAATCCAGCGCGAGGCAGGGAAACGGCAGCCAGCTCGCCCCCACCTCGACCTGGCCCGTGGGGGACAGACCCCCGGGTGCCCAGCCGATGGCGATGGCCGTGTTGATCTGGATCGAGCGGTGGACCTCGACGGATTCCGTGTCGCCGATGTCTCTGGCGTGAGGCCGCTCGCGATCCACCCTCTGGCTCGACGGACGTGGAGCTGGCTCCACGCGCGGAGTCGGGGAGGCACTGTGGAGTGCGGAGTGGAGCGCACCCGTGGGCGCGCGCGGTCGTCGGGGAAGCCGCCGGGACTGGACCTGGAGCCGATGGGCGCGCAGCCGTTCCACCGTGCGCAGCGCCACCACGTCGACCTTCGACGCGTGGTCGAACCGCTCCTGAGACACCACCATCCCCACCTCGTCGATGATCCAGACATCCAGGTGGCCGGGCTCATCGGGCAGCAGCGCGATGGCGGCGGACGCCCGGCGAGCGCTCATGCTGGCGTGAAGACCGATCAGATCGAGCCCCGCCCGGGCGGACGGCATGGCGGCCACATCCCAGCCAGCCGCCACCAGCTCGGCCTGCAGGCGCACGGCGACGGGACCCTGGCTCGACAGGAGCAGCAGGCGGGGCGCGTCGCTCGCGCCGGCGGGGCGGGCGAGACCCAGCAGGCCCATCACGGCCATGCAGCGCAGGGTCATGGACGATCCTCGACGAGGCTCCGGGCCAGGGGGGCGTGGGGCCCGTGGGGAAACTGTTTCAGGTAGCTTCGCGCAGCCTGACGCGCCGCCTTCGTTTCGCCGCTCAGCTGACGGGCCTCGAGCAGTCGCCCCAGGGCCTCGCGCGCCAGCGCGCCATGCGGCTGCTCGTCGAGGTACAGCTGGAACCAGCTGGCCGCCATGCGGTGGGCGCGCCGGGTGTCGAAGGCCAGTCGCCCGAGCGCGAAGGCGGACCGGGCGGCGGGGTCTGTTCCCGGGAACCGTCGCCGGATGGTGGCGTAGATCCTGGAAGCCTGGGCCTGGTCGCCGGTCAGGCGCGCGGCGTCGCCCAGGGCCTGGAGCGTGGCGACCGAGGCGTGCTGTAGCACGTGGGGCCAGCCGCGCCGGTTCGCCGAGGCGAGCGCCGTCTTGTACCGCCCGTCGCGCACCAGCGCCGCAAGGCTCGGCGCGGGTCTCGCGGGCTTCGCCGGGGATGGCTTCGCCGGAGGCGTCGATGGTGTCGCCGGTGTCGTCGGGAGTGACGTCGTTGCCCGCGGAGCTGCGCAGGCCGGTGAGGCGGAGGGACGGGCGGAGGGACGGACCGAATCACGGATGCGGGACAGCGCCAGGTGCTCGTGGGCCATGTCGACGTGGATCGCTTCGCCCGACTGTATTACCCGGCTTCCGAGGACCGGGCCCACGAGCCGAACTCGCCCATGATGCAGCTGGAGCGCCAGCTGCTGGGTGCGGGGCTTCCATGACAGCTGGAAACGCGTCCCCAGCACATTTACCCGGAACGGGCCGGCCTCCACCACCCACCGCGCGTGAGGCCGCGGCATGACGTGGAAGTCACCCTCCCCGTGCTCGAGGAGGATCCGCCCGCCGTGGTGATCGATGGCCTGTACCCTGGCCCCCGATTCGGCCGCGAGCGTGATCCGGGTGCCGTCCGAGAAGCGCAGCGCGAGCGGCTTCGTCCCGACGGGTGCCATCCACCGCCCGAGCTCCCCTGGCTGCCGGTCTGCCACGAACGTCAGCGACGGCTCGACGGCCTGGCGCGGCCACAACATCACCATCGCCGTGACCAGCACCAGCACGACAGCCGTGGCCAGCGCGAGCCGCAGGGGAAAGCGGAGGGCTGAACGGGGCTCGGTTCGAGGGCTCAGCAGGCGGGCCCGGACCTGCGGCAGCTGGCCGTGCCGTTGCAGCAGCGCGTCCTGCGCCCGGGACAGGTCACGACCCAGCCGATCGAGATCGAGGAGCGGCTCAGTCATGGCGCGCCTCCTCGAGCCAGACGTGCAGCGCCGGCTGATGCCGCGCCAGGGCGAGGAACCGCGTTCGAGCGCGGGTCAGCCGCCGCTTGATCGTCGCCAGCGAGACGCCGCTGACCTCGGCCAGCGCGGCGAGCTCCATGCCGTTGACGTGGCGCAGGGTGAAGGCGATGCGTTCGTCAGCGGGCAGGCGGGTCAGCAGATCGTAGGTACAGCGCAGCGCCTCACGGATCTCGTCGGAGACGCCGGGGGCACCCATCTCGTCCATGCGCTGGGGCGGCAAGAGCCCCAGCCACCGGCGGCGGGTTCGCGACCGGATGCACCCCCGCGCGGTGAACACGGCGATGCTGACGAGCCAGGCCTTGAGCCGGGCGCCGTCGTTGAGGGAGTGGATCGAGCCCAGCGCCCGGGTGAACACCTCCTGCAGCAGATCCGGCACCTCCGCGTCGAAGCCCAGGATGTTGGTCAGCACCCGTTGGATGTACCCACCGTAGCGGTCGAACAGCTCGGCGGCCGCCGCGGTCTCGTTGCTCCGGATGGCCTGGACCAGGGCCGCATCGTCTCCCGAAAACGCACGACGCACCCGGGAAGGGAACAGCGGTATGACAGCAGACTGGGTCATGGTGATGGAGTGTCCCTACCCCTCCAATACGGCTCAGGATCCAGCCAGGAACAGAGCAAGTTGCATTCCACCGGCCGGCCACCGGCCAGCCACCGTAACGTGCCGGAATGACAGGCGACGAATGGATCCGGTGGGCAGCAATGTCACTCAGGTGACAACGTTGGTGACAGCGGGTGAGGTTAGATCACCCGGTCAGTCCACCCGGGTGAAGGACACCAGGGTCAGGTCGTCGTACTGCGCCGTCGCTCCCGTGAAGTGCATCAGGTCGCGGTGCAGATCGTCCAGCAGGTGGTGGGGCGGAATGGTGCACAGGGTTCGGATCAGTCGCTCGAAGCCATACTCCTCGCCCTTGGCGTTCTTGGCCTCGAGCAGGCCGTCGGAGCAGAGCAAGACGCTGTCGCCCACCTCGAGCTGGAAGAAGGCGTGATCGAAGACCGGGTCGGGGAGCACGCCCAGGGCGAGGTTCGTGGCCTCGTCCACCTGGACCACCGTGCCGTCGGCGTGCCGCACCAGCGGCGGAATGTGGCCCGCGTTGCAGATGTTCATCTTGCCGCCGGGAGACAGCGTCAGATACAGCACGGTGGCGAACATGTTGTCCTGCACGCTGGCGATGAGGGAGGCGTTGGCCCGATCCATCACGCGCGCGGGGTCCTGCTCCGAGATGGCGAAGTACCGGATGTCGGAGGTGAGGCGAGCCATCAACAGCGCTGCGCTGACCCCCTTGCCCGACACGTCCCCGATGGTCACGCCGATCTTGCCCGCCGGCAGCGGGATGAAGTCGTAGAAGTCGCCGCCCACGTCGTACAGCGGATTGTAGCGCCGGGAGAAGCGGAAGCCGGGGGTCTCGGGCGGCTCCAGCGGCAAGAAGCTGCGCTGTACGCGCCTGGCGAAGCGCAGGTCCTGTTCCAGCCGCTGCTGATGCATCAGCTGCTCGTGCAGCGAGGCGTTGACGATGGCCACCGCGGCGATGCGTGCGATGCCCGTGAGCAGGTCCAGATCCTCCTGGGTGAAGGGGCGTCCCCCGGGCTTGCCCTCGATGTGCAGGATGCCGTGCGACTTGCCCTGGGCGGAGAGGGGCGCGCACATCTTGGCCGCCGTCGAGGCGTAGCCCGTGACGGAGTCACGATTGCTCCGGCTCAGCACCGCCTTCCCCTCGTGCATCACCTGGCTGATCACCGACTGGGAGATCACCAGCCCCCCGCCCTGTTGCTGCGAGCTTTGCTGGCGACGAATGGCGCGCGAGACCAACTGGCCGTTGTCGTCGAGCAGCATGATGTACCCCACCTCGGCGTTGGGGAACACGTTGAGCATGTAGTCCAGGATCTTGTTGAACAGACGCTGGGGGTCGAGCAGGGAGCTGGTGGCGCCGGCCGCGTTGTACAGCGCCTCCAGCATGCGGTGCGTGCGGGTCAGATCGGACCGCAGATCCTCCTCGGACAGGTCGACCCGGGTCTCGAAGAACTTGATCTGGGGCTCGGTGTTGGTGCTGATCAGCCCCGGCTCGTTGCCCGCGATGACCGTCACCATGTTGACCCAGCGCCCGTCCTGCTTGGCGTCGTCGATGAAGCGGTACACGCACTCGCTGATGCGGATCACGTCGTCGTTCTGCAGCAGGTGACGGGTCACGCGCTTGTCGTTGACCCACGTACCGTTTCCGCTGCCGAGGTCCTCGACCACGTGGCCCTTGTTGGTGCGGGTGATCCGCGCATGCTGCCGCGAGACCGTGAGATCGCCGATGTAGATCTGACAGCTCGGGCTACGCCCCAGAATGCAGACATCGTCGATGTCGTGCTCCCGACCGCGGGTCGGGCCGCTGGTGGTGATCAGCTTGGGCACAACCGTCTGCTCCTACTTCTGAAACTTCTGTGCTGCCTCCTCCACCGTCTCGAACAGATCGAAGGCGCGATCCAGGCGCAGCAGTCGGAAGATCTCCTTGGGCTGGTTGGTGAGACAGGCGATCTTCACGTCGCCGCCCAGCAGTCGCACGCGCTTGAACAGCGAGACGATGGCGCCGACGCCGGAGCTGTCGATGAGCGTCAGCCCTCCGAGGTCGAACACCACCTGCGTCTTTCGACTGGCGACCAGCTCGTCAATCATCGGCCGCAGGTCGGTGGCGGTGAGGGCGTCCAGATTGCCCTTGAGTTGCAGTACCACCACGTCATCTCGTTGTTGCTGTTGGAACTCAAGCATCGTCACTCGTTCCTTGAACGTCGGTCCCTGGATCTCCGTCGAGCCGTCGAGTCATGCGCAGGCGATTCTTCTGACCCGACGCCCCTGGCTCGTACGTCACGTCGGACATGCAGGATCGCATGATGAAGATCCCGAGGCCCGATTCCGGCAGATCATGCAGCAGGTCTGGAGATTCTACTCCGTCGAATTCGAATGTTCGTCCACTGTCTTGCAGCTCGATCACCAGCTCCACCGGTCGCAACTCGACAACGACGTCCACCACCCCCGGCTCGGGACGGTAGGCATACTGAACCAGATTGTTGAACGCCTCGTTGAAGGCAGAGACCACCTGAAACCCCAGACTCCCCACCGCCCCCTGCTGTTCGAGTCGCTGGCACACATGCCGGATCAATGCACCCACGGCGTCGCGATAGCGCAGATCACAGGGCACGGTGATCGATAGCCGGTCCATGCGCCGCAATTCCCCGAAAAAGTTCGCCGAAAACATAACATGCCCGGCCGGGATGTGGAACGAGCAAATACAGTCCGCGAAGGTGATCCGTCCTTGACCACCAAGGGTGAGGTTTCCATAATGTCGCGAACCTCGACAGACCAGGACCGGCACGTGAAGGATTCGATCCGTTTCGTCAAGCGCCTGATGGACATCACCGGTAGCCTGGTTGGCATCATCGGCGGTGGACCGGTGATGGGGGCCATCGCCGTCGCGATCAAGGCCACCTCGCCCGGGCCGGTGCTGTACAGACAGCGTCGGGCGGGAATGCTCAAGGGGGAGGGCACCCTGGACCAGGCGATGCAGGAGTTCGACGTCTACAAGTTCCGCACCATGGTGCCGGACGCGGAGGCCAGGACCGGCGCCGTCCTCTCCAGCGAGGGTGACCCCCGTATCACCAGGGTCGGCCGCTTCCTGCGCAAGACCCGTCTCGACGAGCTGCCCCAGTTCTTCAATGTGCTCCGGGGGGACATGAGCATCGTGGGCCCGCGTCCCGAGCGACCCGAGCTGATCCGCAACCTGGCGCTGGCGATCCCGTTCTTCGAGGAGCGGATGCGCGAAATTCGGCCCGGTATCACGGGCCTGGCCCAGATCTACCTCACCTATCGTGGACGGCTCCAGGACGGAAGCGACCTGGCCAAGTTGAAGGAGACGCTGGTCAACCCCTTCGGCCTCGACGGCGTCGAGGACTCCGAGGCCGACGACATGCGGACGAAGATGCTGTACGACTTCGCCTATTCGGCCTCCCTGGAGAACTTCTGGGAGTTTTTGCGCACCGACGTCGGCATCGTGCTAAAAACGCCGCTGGTGATGTTCTGGTCCCGTACCGGTCTGTAGTGGAAGGGGTGGCAACCATGGTTCGTCAGCGGACGGCGTTCATCGGGCTGGGTTCCAATCTGGGAGACCGGCGAAACCATCTGGAGCGGGCGCTGCACCGCCTGGGTGGAGAGGGGCTGCAGCTGCGTCGCGTTTCGTCGCTGTACGAGAGCGCCGCCCAGGGTCCGGTGTTGGACCAGCCCCCGTTCTACAACGCCGTGGTGGAGGTCGCGACCGCGCTGCCCCCCATGGACCTGCTGCACCGGTGCCTCGAGCTGGAGCTCGAGCTGGGTCGCCGTCGACTGCTGCCCAAGGGACCTCGCACCATCGATCTGGACCTGCTGTTGATGGAGGATGAGGTGCTGGGGGACGCGCAGTTGACCGTGCCCCACCCCGAGCTGGTGCACCGGGCCTTCGCGCTGATCCCGCTGCTCGAGCTCTGCCCCATGACCATCGACCCCCGTGACGGCACGCTGCTGTGCCGACACGCCGGCCCCCTGCTCCGGGCCCAGCTCATGGTCCGCCTGGGCAGCCTGCCCGCCTACCCGGCCCGCACGCGCCTGCCGAACCACCACTTCACCCGCGCCGCCTGACCGTCCGGATGAGTGGCCTCGAATTCACATGGCTCGCGGCTGCATTCGCGCTGGGCGGCATTCCCTTCGGCCTGATCATCGGCAGGGCCAGGGGGGTCGATCTGCGCCAGGTGGGCTCCGGCAACATCGGCGCCACGAACGTGGCCCGCAACCTGGGCCTGCGGTGGGGGGTGTGCTGCCTGGTCCTGGACGCGCTCAAGGGGTTCGGCCCGACCTTCGCGGCGCGGCTGCTCCTCGATCCCGGCGCGGCGCACCATGACTGGGTGCTGGGCGGCGTGATGCTGGCGTCCGTGTGCGGCCACATGTTCACGCCGTACCTGCTGTTTCGCGGGGGGAAAGGCGTGGCCACGGCCCTCGGGACGCTATTCGCCGTCTGTCCCTGGGCCGGCCTGATCGGTGGCCTGCTGTATGTCGGGCTGTATGCCGCGTTCCGGATCTCGTCCGTGGGCTCCATGGCGTTGACCGTCTCGGCCCCCGTCGCGCTGTACCTGTTCCAGGTGCCGCGCCCCCAGCAGCTGGCGTTTCTCGTCGTCGCCGCGCTGATTGTGATCAAGCACATTCCGAACCTGCGTCGGCTGCTCCGCGGCGACGAGGGCAAGGTGCGCTAGGGGCAGGTGTCAGGGTTGCCTGTCCCTCGGGACAGGTTGAGCTCCTTGCAGAAGCCGCGGACCCGCAGCAGGTCGGTGGTGCGGGTGGCGGGCGGAAGGTGCTGGATCAGATACCGTCCGTAGTGCCGTTCGGCGATGCGGCGGTCCAGGACCGCCACCACCCCCCGGTCCTGCCGGTGTCGAATCAGGCGCCCGAAACCCTGCTTGAGCGAAAGCAGCGCCTGGGGCAGCTGGTAGGTCCAGAATGGGGACAGGCCCTGCTCCTGGAGCCGTTCGATGCGGGCCGCCGTGAGAGGGTCGTCGGGGACGGCGAAGGGCAAACGGTCCATGATCACGAGGCTTAGCGACTCGCCGACGACGTCGACGCCCTGCCAGAAGCTGGCGGTGGCCAGCAGCACACTGTGCACCTGGGTCCGGAACTCTTCGAGGAGCTGGGTTCGCGGTTGACTGCCCTGATACAGCAGCGGGAACTGGACGCGATGCTGCCGTGACAGCAGGTCACGGACCGCCTGGAGGTTGCGATAGGAGGTGAACAGCACCAGGGCGCGGCCCCCGGTCATGTCGATCAGCTGGGCGATGCGTTCGGCGGCCCGCATCACGAACTGGGGGCTGTTGGGTTCGGGCAGGTCGCGGGCGAGGTAGAGCAGCACCTGGCGCTCGAAGTCGAAGGGGGAGGGGAGCAACATCTCGGTCACCGGCCCACCGCGATACTCGTCGTCAGACTCGACCAGCCCCATCCGCGCGCGGAAGTAGGCCAGGGGAGACGCCTTGAGATCCGAAGGGCGTTCCTCAGCGGTTGAGATGTCACCGGGCACGATGCCCGTGGCCAGTGTCGCCGACGTGAACACGATGGGGACCGACTGGGCGAGCAGCGTTCGCTGGAGGATGGGACCCACCTCCACCGGCGAGGCATGCAGGGACAGACCCCGGCGCTGGGACTCGGCCCAGAAGATGTAGCCGCGTTGCGGGGTCGCGGCGAACAGCGCCAGGCTGTCGCGCAGCGTCGCCGTGCGTTGCGCGAGATTCGACATCTCGTCCCGTCCAGGACCGGCCAGCCGTTCCAGGTGGATCAGCACCGCCTCCAGCGCCGCGTCGAGCACGAAGTAGTGCTGCTGAACCGCCCGGTCGGCGAGCGGCGGATGATCCAGCCGAACCCGCTGGGCGGGGGACAGGCCCCGGTCACAGGACGGGCCCCGGTTGGGGGACAGGCCCCGGTCACAGGATGGGCCCCGGTTGGGGGACAGGCCCCCGAGCTCGCCGGCAAGCACGTGAAATAGCTCGGCTGACGTCTCCAGCAGGCGCTCGGCCATCCGGCCCAGATGGTCATCGGGCGGCCGCTCCAGCTGAGCCGTTCGAAGCAGGTCTCGGGCGAGCGTGACGAAGCGGTCGGTGGACACGCCACGCCCGAAGAATCCGGTCGCGACCTGCTCCACCTCGTGGGCCTCGTCCAGGATCAGCGCCTCGTAGGCCGGGATGACCCCCGCCTCCGGGAACGTGCTGCGCAGCGCCAGGTCCGCCAGCAGCAGGTGATGGTTGACGACCACGATGTCCGCGGCCGCTGCCCGACGCCGCATGGCGGTCACGAAGCAGTCCTCGTGGCGCGGGCAGCGCGGTCCGAGCCGGGTCTCGACCGTGGGGCTGACCTCGGACCAGATGGGCGACGTGTCGGGCAGGCCCTGCAGCTCGGCGCGGTCCCCCGTCTCGGTGGTGCTGGCCCAGCGCTGGATCCGCGCGAGCTCCGGATCGGGCGCGAGCGGGCCGTCCAGCCGCCGCCGCTCGTCGAAGCGCCGGAGGCAGAGGTAGTTGCTGATGCCCTTCATGCAGGCCACGTGCAGCTCGAGGCCCAGCGCCCGCGCCAGCAGCGGAACGTCGTGGGACACGATCTGCTCCTGCAGCGTGTGCGTGCCGGTGGAGACCACGACCTTGAGCCCACACAGCACACCGGGCAGCAGGTAGGCCAGGGTCTTGCCGGTGCCGGTGCCGGCCTCCACCACCAGGTGTCCCACGTCGTCCGGGCGGTCGAGGCACCGCAGGACCTCGTGCGCCATCTGCAGCTGGGCCGGGCGGGCCTCGAACGAGGACGTGCCGCCCAGCACCTGGCTCAGCCGTCCGCCGGCGCCGAGGACCTGGTCCAGTACAGCTTCACGGGTGGGTCGCGCCTTGTTCATTCGAATCGAAGCCACTACCATACCTCACCTTGATGCGGTACGAGAGGGCTCTTGCACCCCCGCGGTCAGAGCCCGGGAGGACGACGATGACGCGCTGGGTGAGCCTGGTCCTGTTGCTGGCGTTGCTTTCCACGGCGGGCTGTAAGAAGAGCGCGCCGACGACCGCCGCCGAGGGTGAGGCGAAGCCGATTTCACCGCCGAAGTCGGTCATGATGTATCTCGGCCTGCGGAACCCGTCGCGCACCATCGACGAGGCGCTGGCGCTGGTGACCGAGTTTGTTCCGCTCCCGCTGACGCGCGGCGGGTTGCTCGACCTGTTGGCTCAGCGTGCCAGTCTCCCGAACCAGATGGCGGACGCCGTGGACGTGACCGGAGCCCTGTGGATCGTGGGGCTCGACGAGCGGCAGGTGGAGGCCGATCCAGACCCGCTGGTGATGGTCTTGCCGCTGAAGTCGCGCCAGGCGTTCGAGAAGGCGCTGGGTCAGAAGCTGATCAAGGCCGGCACCGAGGGCAAGCTGACGGTGTACAAGCCGAAGCCCGGGGCGGTGGGGACCCGGGAGGTGAAGCTGTTGATCACCGACACCCACGTCTGGACCGGCAGCAGCGCCAGGGCGTTCGACCTGGCCCGGCCGTTCATGCGCGGCACCCTGCTGCCGAAGACCCCGGCTCACGACGTGGAGCTGCACTTCGTGGCCGAGAACATCCTCGCCGCGCGGGGCGACGATCTGGATCGCAAGCTGGACCAGGCGATGGACAAGATGCGCAACCTCGGGGAGCCGGTTCGGAGCGTGGAGCAGAGCACGCCTGTGGGCGTGCGCAGCTCCGTCGATCAGCGCCCGACGAAGGTGGATCGCCGGCCGGTGGTGGGGGCGACGGAGCGCACCATTCGACGCTGGTTCGACGCGCTGAAGAGCACGCGCGAGGTGCAGCTCACGCTGGACGTGAACAAGGAGCAGCTGACCGTCGCGCTGCGTGGAGTCGCCGCGGCGAAGGGTCGACTGAAGCAGATCATCCAGCGCCAGCGGCCGGCGCAGCCGCAGGGATTCGCGCTGCTGCCCGGGGCGAGCTGGGTCGTGTTCGCCGATCATGGCAACCCCGAGGCGCAGGCCGAGGATCGAAAGACCTGGGAGCCGCTTCTGCGCACCATGCTCAAGAGCATGGCCCCGCAGAAGCAGGAGCCGCTGATCGCGGCGGTGACCGAGGCGATGGGCCTGTTCACCGGCGACTACACCGTCGCGCTGCACCGTCCCCCGACGGGCAGCGGGGTGACCTGTTCCATGGTCAGTCGAGTCCGCGATGCAGCCCGGGCGGTCCGGTCGCTGGATCGCGTGGAGGCCGCGCTGGGTGCGTGGATCAAGGCCATGATCGAGCAGTCGGGAGAGAAGGTCCCCCGGGGGACGCGGGTGGATCGCAAGCCGTTCGCCGCGGGGAAGGCCACCGGCGCCCTGTTCGAGCTCCAGCTCGAGGTCTCCGCCGACAAGCGCGCCCAGCTCGAGCGCGTGCTGGGGATGCCGGTGGTGCTGGGCGTCGCCTTCGCCGGCGACCAGGCCCTGCTGACCCTGGGCCGCGGGGCGGAGCAGCAGCTGCGAGCGATGGGGACAGACGCCGGTCCGGTCGCCGATGGTCTTGGTCAGAACCCGGCGTTCGAGCGCGCCCGCACCGCGAGCACCGAACGGGTGGGCCTGCTGTACGTCTCGCTGGTGGACCTGCTGCGCGGGCTCGAGGGCACGGGGTTGCGTGAGCTCGAGACCATCGGTGCCGCGCTCAAGGACGCCAGGGTCACGGCCGCACCCTCGGTGGACTGGGGCGTGGACAAGGACCGCTCGGCGCTGGACATCACGCTCCGGCTCCCCGCCGCGCACTTCCGGGCGTTCAAGCCGATCTTGAACGAGCTGCAGAGCCGCGGCGGGCTGCGGAGTCTGCTGGGCGGGCAGAGGGCTCCCTGAGTGAACGCGGCTTCGTTGTCGAGCCCAAGATCCTGCGACGCTTCGTGGTTGCCTTGAGTCAGTGGGCCGCGGGTCACGACGCACACGTCCGACTCGGACAGGCACCGCTGGACGTGCGCTTTCGACCGGGGCGCATCCTGCAACCGGACGCGTTCGTCTTGTTCGCGCGGGTCGCCGAGGACCATGACGGGCCCATCGACGCGGTGCTCGAGCTGTGCATCGAGGTTCTGTCCCGTGACCGGGCCTACGATCGGATCACCAAGCGCCTGATCTACGCCGAGGCTGGCGTGCGCGAGTACTGGGCCGTCGAGCAAAGCGGTCTGGTCGAGCGATGGACCGGTGACCGGCTCGACCAGTCGCAGGAGATCGTCGACGAGCTGACGAGCTCCCTCCTCCCTGGCTTCAGGCTGGACCTGAGCGTCCTGTTCCACCGCGCCGCGTAGGCCCGCTTGCTTGGGCCTTCAGAAGCCGAAGCCCACCTTGGCGGTGAAGTCGAACGACTTGGTCGTCTCCAGATGCCGCTGAAGTGGGTTCTGCCAGATAACATATTGTAACAAAACGTGTTTTTTTGGGTCGGAGGCCAGGCAATCATGCTATGATCTGTGCAACACATTCAGCATGAGGGGGAAACCAAGTGACATCGACAGAAAGGGGGCAGCAAGTGAGGTGCGTGCTACTGGCTTTGGCGATACCTGCGCTGGTCGGGTGTAGCTCCGACCCTGATCCACCTCCTCCGCTGAGGGGAATGACCTTCTCGACGGCAGGAGTCACCACCATCTTCATGGGGCACCGGGAGGACCTGGTCGCCCAGTACCAGGACAGTCTGACGGGGAAGGCTGACAAGGAACCGTGGTACAAGGTCGAACTCCCGGACGCGTTGATGCCGGGGACGAAGGGCAAGGTGACCCACGATCTGGCCAAGACCCCCAAGATCGACGTGACCATCCACTTCTGGCTGCAGCATCCCACCGAGTCGATCTGGACCACACTCTCCACGACCAGCACGGACGGCAAGATCACCGGCCGCCTTGAGCTCACCGGACGCGACGCGCTGGACGCGAGCCGAAGCGAAGGAGCGGATCTTGGCCTCTACTCGGAGTGCGAGGTCATCGATGACGTCAAATTCCCTACCTTCGTTGCCGAGCACTTCCGGGCCACGTTCGTGCTCGGGGCGCTGGCCAGCACTCGGCCCGGCAGTGAGAAGGGAGGCGCACCATGAACAGACACCATCGCAGACCACGGGCAACGCTCGCCGGGTTGCTCACGCTCCTCGCACTTGCCTTCTTCGTCGAGCCGGCCGACTCTCACGTTGCTGGCTGGGCAGACCTGTACAACGTCGGTTACACGATTGCGGTTCACGACAGCAACGGGTCTCACACCTATGCCCAGAGCCAGTTCGACGGCACCTACTCCTGGAGCCAGATCGGGATGCAGAGAAGGGGATCCTCCAGCAACGCAAGGACGAGGGTTGGAGTCCACGTGGCTGAGAGACTCACCGGCTATGCCATGATGTATTCGGCAGTCATGTGGCGGTACCGGCACCAGTACGAGGGTGTGCACAACTCGTTCGGCAGCTCGTGCGACAGCCCGCAGGGTCCCTTTGTCTACGATGATGGAGATACGTTCTACATGGACACATCGGCATACAACTGGCAGACGGCCGAGAAGAACTGGCGGCTCGAGAAGCCACACTCCAACGTGGTCTACACTGGCTCCGGGACCAAGCTATGGGAGTACTTTACCTTCTTCTACACGAACATTGCGGGCTACTACAACGACATGGATCAAGCCTGCTACAGCATCTGGTGGATCGACTGATCCAAGGGAGGAACGAAGATGAGAAACAGCACGTGTTGCCAGCTTCTGGCGTTTGTCTTGATCGTGGGCTGCGGCAGCGAGGATCAGACGGAGCCAGCGCCGGGAGCGCTGAAAGGCCTCACAGTTGCCACCGGCGGCACGCGCACGGTGTTCATGGGGCGGCGGGCCGATCTGTTGGCGGAGTACCAGGACAGCCTCACGGGCAAGGCCGGCGAGGAGCAGTGGTACCGCATCGACCTGCCGGAGACCTTGATGCCCACGGCCAGCGACAGCGTGATCTACGACCTGGCCAAGACCCCGAACATCACGGTCACTGTCAACTTCTGGCTGGCGGGCCCCGAGGAATCCGTCTGGTCGCAGTTCAGCGCGCCAACCGCCGGGGACAAGCTCACCGGGAATGTGAGGCTTGACGGCAACGACACGTTGAAGCAGGCCGTGACGGACAAGGGCGAGCATCTCGGCGCGGGCCTCGAGTGTACGATCATCGGCGACGTCAAGTTCTCCAAGTACACATTCGAGGGCCACAAGGCGGAGTTCGTGGTGGGCACGGTGGCGCAGATGATGGAGCTGCCAGGCACTGGCAAGTGAGGTGGGCCATGAACAGATCGATGCAGGGATGGAGCCGGGTTCTCCGACGAGGGATGATCGTGATCTCGATGCTCGGGCTCCTGCTACTCGGCGCTCCGGTTGACTCCCACGTCCAGGGCTGGGCGGACCTCTACAACGTCGGCGTCGTGGTGACGATGCACGATAGCAGCGGCTACCACACCTGGGCCGACAGCCAGTTTGACGGCACCTACTCCTGGAGCGACATCGGGAAGCAAGCCCGGAGCTCGTCGTGGAACGCCAACGCGCGGGTGGGCGTGCATCATGCCGAAAGGCAGGCTGGCAACTATCACTACTTCTCTGCGGGAATGTGGCGGTACCGTGCCTCGTCGAGCGGTCGCAGCCACTCGCCCGGCGATGCCTGCAACCAGCCATGGGGGGAGGCCGACAGCCCGGGCGGCTCCACGAGCTTCATCATGGACACGACCTACTACAGCGGCCAGACCGCGGAGAAGAACTGGCGCATGGAGTTGCCCCACTCCAACGTCTCGTACACTGGCTCCGGGACCAAGGACTGGGAGTACACGGTGTTCACGAATGGCTGGATCGATAACGCGTACCACATGGACAGCGACACCGGCTGCTACGCGATCACCTGGTACTGACGCGGGACGCTCAGCCACCTGACTAGGCTAGGCTAGAGGCTGTTGCACTACTCTGCCATAACTGCCTGAATCGTCGAGGGTGAGGGATCCAAGAACGTCCTGAACGTGCATTTTTCTCGTTTCGTGGGGTTGACATGTCTAATCGGTCTGCTACGATTA